>JACCDG011106486.1_pt1 | contig 34135 bp, 48 predicted proteins | sample 7442471 | NCBI WGS metagenome assembly JACCDG01 (sample SAMN15323444, study PRJNA562643) | freshwater metagenome | isolation source: river surface water | place: USA:Blue River Watershed | collected 2017-08-17 | reverse complement strand
GCAGCTGCAGGAGCTGCTGCTCAAGCCCCGCGCGTTCTTGCGCCACTGCTTGCAGCTTGGCCGTGCGGTCTTGCTCGGCTTGGGCGGCTGTTTGAAGCGCGATGATTTGGCCTTCTAGGCTGCGGTTGTAGTCATAGGCTGCTGCCACTTGCTCTCGCTGCGCATCACTCATACCCGAGGTGTTTTGCTGCAAGTAGTACGCACGTGCTCCCATGGCGGCCTCGGTTGCTTTGCCTTGCAGCTGCAAGAGCTGCTGCTCTAATGTTTTACGCTCATCAGACAAGCTAGACAACGTCTTAGCCAAGGCATCGGCTAAGTCTTGGGCGCTTTTAGCCATGTTGCTAGTCGCATCGGCGGCAGCGCTGGCCCATGGCACAAGATCTGCAAAGGCAGATGACAAGCTCATGAGTTGTCTGTAATTTTCAACATTTCCGGCGTCTCCGCCCTGTGCAGCATAGTTGGCAAAGAGGTCAACGATAGATTTGAACTCTTCGCGTGTCTTTGGCATTGCCAGCCCAAGCTGCGCAAACTGCTGTGTGAGAAGCTCGGTTTTTTTGGCCGTTTGCTCGGCTTCGGTATAAAAATTACTGAAATACGTTTGAGCTGATTGTGCAAAGGCATCAGCACCGCCAAAGCCAGCCATGATGGTGTCTTTGGCATTGGCCTGATAGGCCACATCGCCACCATAAGCACCATAGTAAGACCAAAGACCTTGACGGCTTGTTTTGTCTGCACCGTAGAGCAGCGTGGCCACACTGTCGTACTGCTGCGATGAAATAGCCAAGCGCTCCATGGCAGCGGAGGCTGTTTCGCCAGATTTAGCGACCGCAGAAAAGCTACCCACCGTGTTGGCCATGGCGTCGGCAAAGGACTTGAGGATGTCATCCATGGATGCAGATGAGTTGACCTGCATGGTGAAACTATGCAGCGCGTCAGTGCCTGCGCCGAGTGCGGTGGCATATTTTGCAACTGCGTCTTCAATGGCATATACCTTATCTTGAATAGCAGTGATTTGCGCCGAGCTAACACCGTTGCTGACTGTCCAGTTACGGTCTGAGTGGAACCAACCACCATCTTGGTGGTAGCTGGTTTGCGTGGACATGGATGACTCCTTGGCCGACAGATAGCCAACATATCGGCTACCAGTAGCCTCTACCGAGCCCATGCCAAACGCACGGTTGAAGAGGCCACCAGCCACACCACCAATGGCTGCACCTAACGGGCCACCCAAAGCGGCACCAATGCCGGTGCCAAGTGCCGTGGCGATGTTTTTGTTGCCAAAGGTGGCGTAGCCGCCGCTGACTGCATTGCCCACCAGCATGCCAGCAGCCGCACCCAGACCATAACGCGCATAGGTGCCTGCATTGACAGCAAAGCCTTGTAAAAACTCGCCACTTGCAGCAGCGAGATCGCTGCTGGATGTAGCCATGTAGTCGCCCGCTTTGGTGAGGGCATCTGTCATGCCAGCAATGCCTTTGTCAAAGTTGAGCGAGGCTACGCTCCACATTTTGTTTAGGGTGCTGAATGGGTCAGAGCCACCTACCCCACCCGCAAAGGCAGATGAACCACCCAAGCCAAGCAGGCCACCTACCAAGCTTTTGATGACGGGCTGTACGGTGACGGTGAGGATGGTGTTTTTGATGGTGTCTTTGAAGTTTTGCCAAAAGCCTTTGCCGCTTTCAAAACCGCGCATTAAAGCACCCGTGATGGTGTCTTGTATTTGTGTGGCGACGCGCTGCCACTCTGACAGATTGGCCCCCGTCACACGCGCATCGGCCAGTTTTCGAACCGCATCGGCTTGGCGGTTGAGGGAGTCCACCAGCTCTTCGTTACCTTTGATGCCAGAGAGCAAGGCGGCTTGGTTTTCAAGGGCGGCGGCGCGGTCGTAGTCGAGGGCGCGCTTGTGCTCGGCCAAGGCTACTACGCCGAGGCCGAGGCTCATGTTGGATTCGAGCTGGGCGTCAATTTGTTTTTGGATGGCCTCGGTGGATTGGTCAATCTCAGACACTTTGCCACGGTAGAGGTTAAGCCGCGCAGATTCAATATCACGGATGATTTGCTTTTCTTGGTTGGCGATGTCGATGGACACCAAGTGCGACTGGCGGCGGTACTGCAAGGATTTTTCGGCATCGGTTGCGTAGGCCGATGCAGCGGCGTCTTGCGCTGATTTTTGGGCTTGGAGGTCTTTGATGCGTAAGCGGCCAAGCTGCTGAATGCCCTCTTCTTCGGTGAGCACGCGCATGTCGACCAAGTGCTGCACCTGTGCGGCTTGGTCTGCCAAGCCTTTGCTTGTGATTTCGGATGCGAATTTGGCTGCTTCAGCGGCTTTTTGGGGTAGGCCCATGATGCCGTCGATGGTTTGCTGCACTTTGGCTGGGTCTAGCAGCGCATCGTCTGGGTTGGCTTTGGCTAGGGCCGCAAGCTCTATGCCGTATTGACGCAGTTTTTCTGTGGCTTGCTCTTGCGATGTGGCGTAGCTTTTGTTGACATCGGTAATGGATTGACGAGCTTTGACGGCTGCTTTTTCGACAGTCGTAGACTCTGATTGAGCCTTGGCCGCTTCTTCTTCGGCTTTTTTCTGGGCCTTGAGCGCCGCAAGCCGCTCTCTATCGGCCTTGGTCAATATAGGGCTGAAATTGGCGATGCGTTTTTCTAAGCGCGATATTTCCTGGTCGAGGGTGTCGCTTCGGCCAATGCCGAGCATCCAATCCCAAGTCTCTTTGGCAGTACTTCCAACAGCCCTCCATGATTTTTCTAAATAACCAAGGTTTTCTTGGACCTTGGCGGTACGGCCGGTCATGGCATCGGCATAAGCCGATTGGGCCAATTCGGCGGCACGCTCTTTGTCGCCCAAGCGCTCGGCCTCCATGATTTGCTCAAGCGTGGTGGCCTTGAGGTAGCGCAACGATTCGTTGAGCTTGAGACTAGCCTTGACGGGCTCTTTGCCCAGCTCTTCAAAGGCTTTGGCAGTTTTCTCAAGGGGCTGGTCGAAGGATTTTTCTAGGTCGATGCCAACTTGTGCAAACTGAGCTAGCTTTTTGCCAGAAACCTCACCCGTGGCCGCCATGGCCGTAAGGGCCTCGGCAGCCTTGCCCATGGTGACACCAAACTTTTCGTCCATGACTTGCGCCATGCCTGCAAGCTGGTTTGTGGTGACGCCTGATGCATTGCCCGTCATGAGTAAGGCGTTGCGAAATGCATCAGCCTCTTTGCTGCCTTGGTAGTACGCCACGCCAATGGCCGCTACCGCCGCCGCCGCCATGGTGAATGGGTTGATTAAACCCAACATATACCCACCCAGTGCGCGTGCGGCTGGGCCGATGCCGCCAAACATGTCTTTGAGCTGGCCGCCTTGCTGCAAGAGCACCATCATGGGCGGCTGGCCAGCGGCTAGGCTGGTGGCAATGTCGGTGAACTGAGCAGGCACACCACGCAATGCAGCGCTCATTTGGCCTGCGCTAATACCCACATCGCCCTGTGCTTTTTGCATGGCACGCAAGGCGGCTAGGCTGGGTTCTAGTTTGGCAGGGTCGAGGCCTTGTTGCAGCATGCGATTGGCAATTTCGCCTGCTTTGCCCGTGCCTTCGTTGGCGGCTTGTTGCACAGCCATGTTGCGTTTGATGGCAGCGTCCCACCGCGCATAGGCGGACTCTTGTTTCTTGACGGCAGCATCAGCATCATCAGCTTGTTTTTTGACGCCCTTGGTGACGACTTGCACACTGGTGTCAACTGCAGCGCCCATCTCTTTGGCGGTGCCACCCACCTTGGCCATGGACGCCTGCACTTTGGAGCCAGCCGCGTCAACGCTATTGGCCATGGCCGCACCGCTTTGGGCGACTTTGTCAAATGCGGCTTGGGCGGGGGTGCTGTCTGCCGCAATTTGAAGCTGTGATTTACGGGTATCTGTCATGTTTGCCTCATGGCCATGAGCGCAGAGCGCTCCATGGCTTGGATGTCTTCAAAGGTGTTGTGCCAGTCTTGGCCGCTGATTTGCTGTTTGTCCATCAAGACAAAGAGGGGCGCATAGTCAAGCCCCGTGCGCACACCGGTCATGCCAGCCGTGCGCCACTGGGTGTTTAACTGCATGAATAGCAGCCACACGGGCCAGTTTTCGGGCCATACCTCGACGGGGTGAGATTCAAAGTCTTCAGGGGAAAAGCCAGTCGACCGAATTTCTGCCTCGCTAAGTACGGGCTGGTAGGCGGCTGTGGCTGCCTCGGTTAGTTTCCCAAGCGGCCTTCGGTGATGGCTACTCGGTAGTCCGTCATGATGGCCAATGCAGCGGCAGGCACTTCGTTTGACAGGGCTTGGGCATTGCTTGGGTTGAGGGGCTCGTCCAGGCTCCAACCATCTAGGACTTGCATGAGGTATTCGCCATTGTTTTCAGAGGTGGCGCTCATGAGTTTTTCCATGCTGAAGTTGTTAGCAGATGTATCGGGGGTATCGTTGCCATTGGCAGCTTTGGCTGCACCCATGATTTTGTCGATGAAGGCACCAAACTCGGTTCGGGTACGGTATTTGAAGGTGCAGTCGATGAAGGCTTCACTGCCGTCAAGCATGGTGAAGTGGACGCGTTTTTTGAAGTTGGCGGGTTTTTTGCCCAAGATGATTTTGGTCATGTGGTTTCCTGTTTGTTTGCGGGAGTTTGTTTGCGAGAGTTTTAAAAGCCCGTGCCCCACCCAGCCGCCTCCCGTAACAGGAAGCGAACTGGGTAGGGTCGGTGCAGGGGTGCGCCGCTAGGCGCGTGGTTTAGCTGGCGTAGCGGACGGTGCGGCCACGGCCGTAGAAGGTGACTTTGTTGCCCATGACTTGGCCTGCCGCCATGGTTGGGTTTTCATTCAGGGCCAAGGTGGCACCGAGCAGAACGGTTGCACCCCCTGGCGCCGTGAGGCGCAAGGCTGTGACGCCATTGGAGTCGGACAGTGTTTTGATGGACGTGTAGGCAGGGGTGCCAATGCTGTCCGCATCGAGCGTGATGCTGTATGTGAGGGCGCTGTAGCCGTCGAAGACGGTTTGCTCGTCTTGGCTGTCGAGGTACTGGAAGTTGGCATTTTTGGCCTCACCACCGCTAGATTCAGGGGTGCCCAACACTTGCGTAACTGGCGTCCAGGTGCTGATTTTGCGCACGCTGCCCGCGCCCAAGCCAGCGGGGAAGATGCTGGTGTTGGTGGTGTCGCAACTTTCAAGCGTGAGGGCTGTGGCAGTGGCTGTTTTGAGGCGGAAGATGCGCCCGTTGATGCGGCCCCATGTGCTGGTGACTTCAACAAAGTCACCCGCAGAAAGGGTGGCACCTGTGACGGTGAGAACCGCCTCCGATGCATTGGTGGCAGCTGTGAAGCTGAGGGCGCTGGCAAATGCGGTGGCGATGGCCACAGTGGTGCCTGAGGGAGTGCGTGCCATGAAAGGCTCCTTTTTGAAAAACGCCGACAAGCGGCAAGAAAAAGCCCCGGGCTGTTAGGCCAAGGGCTGGGTGAAGTGATGAGGACAAAAACCGTCTAGCGTGTAGACCAGACCTCAAAGTCTTGTTTGCGGGCATGGCGCTTGGTGGTTGGGTCGTACTCGCTGACTGGGGTGTTGAGCACCCGCGCTTTGAGAACGGTGTGGGCCACCAAAGCAGCCTCAATGCTTGCCAACAAGGTGATGCTCTGGCTGGCGTTTTCGTGCCACACGTTGAGCTGCACATTGGCGCGGCGCGCGGTAGGCAGGGTGTTGTCTGCGTACTGCAACGGAGCCGCCGCCAAGTGATGGATGACGATGTAGGGTGTGACGACACCATCGGGCGCAACGTCGGGGTAGACGTTGGCGCACAGCGCAGTGAGGGCGCTGAACAAGGTGTCTTCAAGCGTGGTGGCGGCCATGGTTATTTGAAGTGCTTGAGTTGTTGAAAGAATTTTTGCTCCGCCGCTTCAAGGGCCTGCGGCATGCGGCTGGTGGCATTGCGCACAAAGGCAACTGGGTTGGCACGCACGGTGCCGTACTCAACCATGAAACCGTAGGGGCATTCTTTATGATTCCAGCTGACGTGATAGGTGTGTTTGTTGACGTCGCTGTTGTCTTTGCTGTGGACTTGGTAGATGCTGTTCATCAGAGTGTTAGCGTCAAACCAGTATTTTTTGCCGTTGATACGAAAGCTGGTGCCATGAAACCAATGGCCTTTTTTGCTGCGCGGCACATTGAGCTTGACCGCCTCATACAACACTTGCGCCCCAGCCTGCGCAGCTGGACGCAGGGCGTCTTGCACGTCTTGGCGCATGTCGCTAACCCACTCGTCAAGAACTGCGCGAAAGTTGCCGCTGTAGCTGCCTGTCATACGGGTTTACAGACCAAGTCGAAGAATTGCATGCCTTGGGGGCGTACTTCAAGCACTTCTAGGGTGTGCTGCACACCACGCTGGGTGTACTGGGCACGCATACCAGAAGCCACCGAGGCTACGCTGCTGCTTTGACGGATGCGTATGCTGCATTTACCCGTGTTGCCTTGCGCCTCTTCGGCGTCAACCTGCCCTACTGCAGCGCCTAAGCCTGTGCCATAGGCTACATTGCCCCACACGGAGCCCATGTCGACCCATGTGTGTATGGGCTGGCCAATGCTGTCCTGAACAGTTTGTTTTTGGCTCAGGGTGATACGAGTGCTGAGTTTGCCTGCCTGAAAATTCATCACAGACTCCAGATGATGTAGGGGTCAAGCAAGGCGTCTGCAAAGTTTTGTGGTACGTTGGGCCTGTCGCTGCTGGCGTTGCGGTTTTCGTACATGTCGCCAATGGCGAGCTTTATCCACTGAACGATGGGGCGTGGTATTGCAGACGCCTGTACACCGTAGCCACATGTGTAGTCGACCACGACGGCGTTGACACGGTCTTGGGTAAGTGGCCATGTATACCCTACAGCGGGTACGACCACGGATGGCTCGGACACTGCGTCTACAAAGTAGCACTTGGGGTCTATCGTGCGCTCGGTGCCATCTGTGTCAAAGTATTTCACCGACTGAACGCTGATGAGCGGCGGGTTTGGCAGCTCTAGGGCAGGTGAAAAATTGTCCGCCGTCAGTCGCCAGCCGCAGCTGATGAGCGAGCGGCCACAGCGGTCTTCAGCCGCTACGCGTGCCACGGTGATGAGGTCTTCAATGAGTTCATCGTCATCAGGGTGGTCAACCCGCAAATGCTGCTTGGCTTGGGCCAAGGTTATTGGCTCAAGCGCTGGTTGGCTGGTTCGTCGTGCTCGGCTTCGGGGGCTCATGTTGTTTGGTCCTCAGCCGCCTGCGCGGCCTTCATGGCCTTATCCAGCTTGCCGCCAGTGCGCTCCATGTCTGTGCGCATATGCACCCCCGTCACAGACACTGAAGAATTCTGTGTTGAGTCAGAGTAAGTGCAGGTCATAGTTTTTTAGCCAAAATCACATCAAACGCACAGTGCGCGGCCAGCAAATTACCCAGCGGCTTGTCCATCAACCCGTTATAGAGCGTCATGAATACCTTGCCGCCGTTGGTGTTAGACAGGCCAGAAGTCGTAAACTGCTGCGTCCATGCGCGGCCATCTGCGCTGTTAAATAATGTCCAACTCCCGCCCTGAACAACTAAGCGGTACCAGTAAGGGTTACTGGTGGCTGGGCTTTGGGTAGGGCTCACGGGGCTGCCCGCTTGGGCTACCCAATTGTTGCCTGCGTCACGCATGAAAAAGGTCAGTTGAGACCCCCCCCTGCGCACTTGCGAGAGGTAGCCACGAGCGGAGAAGTCGCCAGTAGCGGAATTCATGTCGGCTCGCACGCCAAGACCAGGCTTGGTGTCTACGTTTCCATCATGGATCATGCGCCAAATCACCTCTACATTGACTGCCCCATCCAAAGCACTCAGCATAAGCGCGGGAAATGGTACGGCGCTAAAGCCTGCTCGCGCCGCGTTCTCACCGCTGCGCACCCACGTAATCGCGGGGGCTCGTCCCGTGGCGGTTGGAAAGTCCACCACTTGCATGCTGGCGACTCCGTTGTTGATCGCGTTCAGGCCTGCGGCGGCCAGGTTCAGCGGCTCGCCCACACGGCTAGCGGCCCCAAAGAACTCCACATCCCATGTTTTCGTATAAGACGCCGGAGCCGGGCTGCTCTCCAGAGCCTGCGCGTAACGATAGCCTAGGTCAAGAACCCCGGTCGTAGAGTAGTGAATGGTTCCTGCGCCGACGCCGCTGATGTAGCGGTCAACCGCGCTTGCACCGTCCGTCCCGTCGGTGCGCACGAGTTTGATACTGCCTGGGTCTGCCGCTGCCGCCGCAATCTGCGCGGCTTTGACTTTTGCCCACTCGGAGGCAGTGCTGGTCATGTCGTTACTCAAGCCCATCAAGATGATGCGCGGATTTGTGAATCCGTAGGCGGTGCGAAACTCGGCAATCATGCTGGCCAGGTTGGTTGCGTAGCTGCTCCCTGCGGTGGCCGTGGTGGTGGCATCGCTCTCGCCTTGACCCCAGACAATGCCGATGCACTTCGGGCGCTTACCTTGCAACATCAAGGCCCGCACGGCAGGGCGCACCACATACTCGCGGGCCAACTCACGCAACTGCCCTGTGTCGCTCGACCAGTTGCTGTCTGGCCCCGTGGTTACCGGGGCGATGGACGTGCCACCCACGGCACACTTGACGATATAGAGTGCCTTGCCCGTTCGCGGGTAATGCTGCTCGGCCCACCACTTCGCAAGTGCAAACTCTGGTCCAATGGCCGCGGCTGCCGTACCTTGTGGTGAGACGACCATTTTTCCGGGCGCATACACCTCCCACGCGCCATTGTCCACGCGGTTGGTGGCCGTGCTGGACGGGTTGCGGGTGATTGGCTTGTTGTAGATGTACACCTTGCCAGTGAAGTCCATGCCTTGCAGGCTTGGCGTGTCGGCCAGGTTGCCGCGCCCGTCCATGTTGGACTGTCCCATGAGCACAAGCAGGGGCACTTCATCGCCTGAAAACAAGTTAAAACCAGCGCCATTGCTAAGCGCCGTCGTGGCTTGGCTGACTTGGGCTACGGCTTCGGTGCTGGCTTTTTTCGAAAGGAGAGCGAGCACTTTACCCAGAGATAAGGTACTCATGCCCATGCTCCTGCTGTGGCGGTGACGTTGCCGCTACCGTCAGTTGAATAAGTCCAAGTGCGCGTGCGTGTGACACCCCTGCCGATGTCTCTCTGTGTTTCCCCTGTCAAATTACCCGATGCGTCAAGCACGTAACCACAGTCCTCCCATTGCTCCGTGAAGACTACAGCGGCAGCGCGAAGCTCCGCGTTGGTCAGTCCGCTTGTGTCAAGGTCAGAAATAGCGTGTGTGTCGTCCGCATCGGCAGCGCCATAGACCAGCGATGCACGGTTGCCCCACGCATTGGCCAGCGTAGTGCCCGCGTTGTTTTGGGCGCTGGCATAGGCCAGTTGGCTAGCGGTGTCGGTGTAGGTCTTGCGCACCATGAGCCAGTTGGTTCCGTCGCTCTTCATGATGTATTTGGTGCCTGTGCCTAGGTCTTCGGATTGGGCGAGGCTGAGACCACCGTAGAGTTTGACGACTGGCACATGCGAGCCGTCGCCTAGGTCGTCTACGCGTTGGGTGGTGTTACCCATGAATGGTTTTTCGCTCATCGGGTTTCCTTTGCTTCTTTGTGGACACGCATATCCAACCAAGGGCTGCTTGAGAATCTGCTTGCAACGAGTGCATACAGAAGGGCAATGCCTATCTGCAAAACAATGTCTTGCATGTAGGCCACATAGTGGCCGCGCAGCATGGTGGCCATGGTGCACATGGATGCGAGTGCTGGGTAGAGCACGATGAGGCGTACCCACAATGGGTATTCGTGCGAGAGCTTGGCGGCGCAGTAGTAGCCTGTGATGGCCATGACTAACAACAGGATGAAACAAAGAACCTGAATTTGTGTGTTGGTCATGGGTTAGCCCTCAACTTTTTGCTCTAGCTTGCTTGAAATCTTGGTGGCGATTTCGCTTAGGCGCATGGCCTGTGTGCCAATGAGAAAGGCCACGAGCGTGGGTGTGTACGGACTTTGTAGCGCAGGGTGCAGGCCTGAAATGAGGGATGCAAGCGCCCAAGCCAAGGTGAGTGAGCTGGCCACCGCACCTAAGAAAAATGTGAGGGCTCGAAGGGGTGATGAAGCCTTGCCACTGGAGAGTGCAATGACGGTACCGGAGATGGAGCCAAGGATGACCATCATGACGTCGGCGGCAACTTGACCAAATGCGCCTGCAAGAAGTGCAGCGAGGCCCGCTGTTGCAACGACGCCGGTGGTGGTGGTGGAGATGGGTTCAGCCATTTATGTTTCTTTCTGAGCCTTGAAACCAAGGGTGTGATGGGTCATGGGGCATACCGTCAAGCCCACAGGCAGCGCTGGCACGGCCTGATTTTTCTTGACGTTGCTTGTAGCTGTCGTGGCAGCGTTTGCACAGTGACTGCCAGTTGGCGCTGTCCCAAAATAAGAGGGGGTCACCGCGATGGGGTTTGATGTGGTCAACGACTGTGGCGGGGGTGAGTTGGCCGCGTTGTTCATGCATGACGCACAGTGGATGCCTTGCCAAGTGCGCGGCTCGCGCTTTGCCCCAAGCCCGGCCGTAGAGGCGCGGGCCGGTGCTTGGCGATGCAGTACGGCGCTCAGCGTGCATCAGGCTGCTGAGCTTTTGGCTTTGAGGCTTTTGGCATAAGCCACGCTGGCTGGGTCGTCGTCAATCCATCCGAGTGATTTTCCTTCTTTGACCTCAGACGCGCCGAGTTCAATGATGTCGTTGACTGCACCGAGTGCGCAGTCTTGCAGTACGCGACAAGTTTTATTGTTTTTTTTGGGTGCCCCTTTAGCCTGATTGGATGCATTTGGTTGCATGGAGTCGGCGTGAGGGGTGGGCTCTGCTGTCGAAGCAGGCTGGTCTTTTAATAGGTCACCTTGGTCTTGCGAAATTTCAGCGAGTTGGTTGGTGACGGTGAGGTATTCAACCGTGCGGGCTTGTTCATCGGCTTTGTCTTCGCCAAGATGAAGCACAAAGGTGTCACCCACTGCCACATCGGCTTGCAGGAAAGGGTATTGCGCAGCAGCTAATGCAGCCAACGCTGTGAGTCGGATTGCTGACATTGGAGAGGTCTTTCACATGAAGTTGAAACAGCGCAGGGCACAAATACATGGTGTTGTGCCCTGCGCAAGGGTTAGGGCATGCCGATTAGCTTGCGCCGTGCTGCCAGGTCTTTGTAGCGTTGGTATCCAGCAGGTTGGCACCGCCACGCACCCAGCCCAAGAAGCCCACTTGGCCTTTTTTGATGTAAGTGCTGTCTTCGAATTTGAAGATGGTCAGGCCCATGACATCGCGCACCATGTATTTGCTGTGGTCACCGTAGCTGATGCTTTTTGCATTGGCAGCAGGGACTGGCATGTGGTTGTTGATTTGGATGGGGGCATCGAGCAGCATGTCGGATTTGACAGATTGGATGCTGGCGTCGTAGCTGGGGATCCAGATGGGACGACCTGAGGTGTCTTTAAGTTTGCGCACGAGTTTGCGTACGGACTGGCTGAACATCCACGACATTTGGTTGGCTGCATAGGCTTCGTCGATGGACTCTTGCAGGTCAATCAGGTTGTCATAACTGATGCCTGTGGCCGTTCCTGCTGCACCAACAACACCGGTGGAGGCACGGTTGATGAGCGCATAGGGGCGTCCGCCTGTGCCATCACCATCGCGGGTCATGAGACGGTTTTGCACTCGGCCAATGCGATCGCGGAAACGACCATAAATGAGTCCGACGATGTCCACCTCACTGTCTTGCAACAGTTCGATTGGAACGGTGACCACTTTGGTGCTGTATTTGCAAACGTTCATGGCGACGGTACCAAAGGTGATGTCTTGATCAGAGGCGGACGCGTTTTGATCTACAACTTCGCCTTCTTCGTTGGTGCCGTCTGTGGTGGGCCACGAAATTTGCTGGCCGCCTCCGGTGACTTGGCGTGAGGCGACACGGCGAATGCCGTTGTAGTCTTTTAAGGTCTCGATGAGGTTGCCACTGATCAGGCTTGGAACTGTGTAACCGCCTTCGCTGCCCGTAGAGGTGGACATGGTGTTACGAATCAGCTCTGCTTGGTCGTTGGTCATGGCGTTGTCGCGAACGCGCATGAAGATGTCCAAGGCTTGATGGGCTTGGTTTTTTTGTGTTTCGAGGCGCTGCTCGGGGGTCAGGCGGCGTGCATCACGAAAGTTGGCTTCGGCGCCTTCATCGAGGATGTTTTGGGCTGCATCAATTTGGGCATCTAAACGGCCAATTTCATCGGCGAGGTTGTCGAAGCTTGTTTTTTCTTCGGGCGTCCAAGTTTGGCTGCCTTTGTTGGATACCAAGGAGTTGGCTTGGCGGGATGCCTCGTTGCGCTTTTCGCGCAACTCTTTCAGTTGCTGTGGGGTCATAGGAGATCTCCGTTAGGGTCATAAAAAAGAGGCCATGCGGCCTCTTGGTTTTTCCACTGCCCAGGGATCTGAACGGTGTGGATAGGGTGGGTTTGGGTTTTGTGCCTAGCCTGATGAGCGCAGGTTGAGGTTGACCAAAGCCAAGCGGCGCTGAACGTGACCGGACCAGTCGGCGGCTTGTTCGTCGACGCTGGATTGAGGTGCAGACGTCTGTATGGCATCCATGTTTTTAGGGGCGTTGGTGTAGGCGCTGAGGTCCCACACGCTGGCACGATTGCTGGTGGTGCCTTGCCCTTCAGGCGTACCGCCACTGGCCACGACGGCGCTGCAAAACTTGTGTGCCACTGCATCTTGCGCACTGAACCAAGTTTCTTGGTTCATCCAGTCAATGATTTGGGCAAAGTCTGCACCGGTGCGTTGCTGGTAGTCAGCAGCGATGGCTTCGTCAATTTTGTTGAGCAGTTCTGCTGTTTTGGTGAGGTCTTGTTTGTCACCATAGGCCAGTGTCCAGCTGTTGTGAATCATGAACATGGCACCTTGGGCGATGTCGCAGCTGTCACAACCATCGGCCACCGTGGTGGCAGCGCTGGCGGCCAAGGCGTCTACATGGCCTTGCACAGGGCCCGCATAGGATTTGAGTGCAGTGCGAATGGCACGGCCCTCGAATACATCGCCACCGGGGCTGTTGATGTGCACATGCAGAGTGGTGTTGGCTGGATCTTCAATCTGGGCAATGGCAGCGAGCACCATCTTGGCGCTGATGCCGCCCCAGTATTCGTCGGCGTAAGGGGTGATGACATCGTAGATGTAGAGCTTGGCTTCGGTCGGCGTTGCAGCATTGCGCACGAGTAGCGCACGCGTGGTTTTGTCGTCCGATGAGGGGGTATGGCCAGTACGCGCCTGAATAGCGGCTACGCCATTGGCGCCAATGAGTTGTAGGAGTTTATTCATGGGGTGTTGCTGGTGTTGTTGGTGGTTTTAACGGGTGGACAGTAGAGTTTTGCGGCATCGCCACCCATAGGTGTACGGTTGTCTTCGGAGCGCACTTCGTCAACAGTCATCCAACCGGGGCCACTACCGGGGCCACCAATGGCAGCACGGTAGTACTCAGCCATACTCTTGAGGGTGACGGCATACATGAGGCGACGATCGAACTGAGCAAAGTTTTTGGCTGTGCCATATAACTTGCTGTTGATTTCTTGTTCACGACGTACGGCTGCAGGCAGGATGGTGAGCTGAACGAACGCCCTAGTCATTTCTTCAAGGCCACTGCCCCAGCTGGTGGATGCGCTGGTTTCACCGATGAGGTGGGGCGGCACACCAAAGGCGCGGGCAATGTCAATGACCTCGAACTTTCTAGCTTCTAAAAGTTGAGCATCTTGGGCGCTGATGGTGACGTCTTTGGCTTTCATACCCTCAGCGAGCACCAGTGGGTATCGATGGGCATTGGGCAAACCACTGTACTTTTGCACGTATTGGTCGCGCACAAAGTCTCGTTGATCTTGCGTCATACGCTTATCTGTCTCCAACACGATGCTTTGGTGGCTACCGTTTTTAAAGAATGCGCCGCTGTATTCGCTCATAGCCAAGGCGTTGCCTGCAGCATTTTTGGCAGCTTGCGCGATGGTGCTTTGGGCACGACCAGTGGTCGGGTCGAGTCCAAAATTGGCGAAGTCAAGTACATCGATATCGAGCGCACCTTTGGTGATCAGTCCATCATTGAAGCTGTATTCAAACCAAGCATCGCCCATGGTGTTTTGCCGACGTTCAACGATGGTGCCAGACCATGGCATGGGTACGATTTCCTTAATCGTTCCGCTTTTTGGGTTGCGCCGAATCCAAGCGTAGCTGTTGCCGCGTAGGTGCTTATCAATTTCGATTTTTTCAGCCCAGCTGCTTGCCAAGATGGTTGAGCATGGACGCTCATTGAACAGAAACCAGTACGGCGAGTCATGGGCTTGTTCACGTTGTCCATTTTCAAGACGCCGATAGAAGTTGAGTGGCACCTGTGTCAGCACGCCAGCGATACGCTGGATGCAGGCTTCGACCGCTGACACGCGACGGGCGTTAGCCGCAGTGACGGCAATGCCTGCTGATGATGGCGATGCACCAAATAATTCCAAGACGGATGGGTCGCCACTTTTGATGAGCGTGCTGTCCGCGCTGTTGTCCATACGTGCGTCTTGGCGGGTATGCCGCCATCGGCTAAGCACAGAGTTTTCTGGTGTCCAAGCACGGGCACGCGCTTGGACTTCATCAAAGCTTATAGGCTCACGCAGCATTGGTCATGGTCCTTAAGTTCATCTTTTCGCTCACTAAATCGTAGGCCTACAGCCATGACACTAGCCACAGCGCCATCAATACGGCCACTACTTTTGGCTTTGCTCAGTTTTTGGTTTTCTGCGTCATCGGTGGTGACAACGACGTTTGACATACACCAAGTTAAAACAGGATTACCGTCGTGCACCAGCTCACCAGCCAAAAGCTTTTCTTCAAAGTAGTTCACAGCAGGAGCCATGGACTGGAAGCCTTGGCCGAATGGCTGGAGGGCGGGGAGTTCAATTCCTTCGTCTTCTGCCGCTTGCTTTAGGTCTTCAATTCGCCAGCGGTCAAATGCCGCGACACGATGATCAAAGTGCTCTGCCAGTCGAGAGAATTTTTGTGCAACGAGTAAGCGGCTCACAGCACGGCCAGGTGTCGCAGTGATGTAGCCAGCATCGATCCATGCACGGTAAGGCACACCATCACGTTTGCTTCGCTCTTCAATATCGTTATCGGGCATCCAAAAAAATGGAACTAGCAAATGACCGCCCCATGGCAAGTCAACAAGGAAAACAGCAGCAGTCAGGTCAGTGGTGCTACCCAAGTCCATGGCACCGTATGCCACGCACCCTTTGAGGGTCCGCCAGTCGATGGTGCGACGGGCACCAGTCCATACGTCTGCACTTAACCAAGGATTTTCAGCATCGGTCCACTGGCAAAAATTGATACGCCGAATCAGTGCCTCAGCTGCAGGCATGCCACGCGCCTTGGTTACTTGATCACGCAAGTAGCGCACACCTGGTAGGTTGGCTTCTTGGAGAGAGGGGTTGACTTTCGGCCAGCAAGCCTCATCGTTAATCGGATCTTCACCTTTATCAATGGCGCAGACGTAGCCAAAGAATGAGTCGTCATGTAATACGCCACTACAAATTTTGATCGCGTATTCGTGATACTCCCAAGCTGGTCCCGTTTTACTTGCACCACTGTTGGTGATGCCCACGGTCAAGCCCTGACGTCTCGATTTCATGCCAGCAATCAGCATGTCGATCAATGTGCTGGTTTTATGTTCGTGGATCTCATCCACCAGATTCATGTGAGGTCGAGGTCCAGACTGCGTGTTGTCATCAGCAGCGATCGGTCGAAAAAAACTCCCTTTTTCCAAGTAGGCTAAGTTCCATACGTTCTCACCCGAACCACTCGGGCGCAAACGCAGGTTCAATTCAGGGCTGAAGGTACGCATGGCCACAGCATCTCGAAAGAGAATCATGGCTTGGTCTTTTTTTGCACCAGCTGCATAAATTTCGGCACGGGGCTCACCGTCGGCAACTAAGCCCTTCATACCAATACCTGCGGCCAGTGGACTTTTGCCACTTCCCTTGGCCGTTTCAATGTAGGCCATGCGAAAACGTCGGTAGCCATCAGGGCCGAGCCAGCCAAAAATGCTCCCCACAACAAATTGCTGCCATCCGAGCAACTCAAATGACTTGCCTTCGTAGGCACCACCAGCTAAGCGCAGTACATCAGGGAAGAATTCAATGTCTTTCTTGGCCCGCTTAACATCAAACATCAAACCTCGCTCATGCCCATGCACTAGATCGAGCAAATGGCGCTTACATGCATCACGCACATATGGGCCCGCAATGAGCTTTTCAGCAACAACTTGTTGCGCATACCACGTCACTGGGTCACTCGATCTAGACTTTTTGGGCAATGCTTCCCACTCGGCCCGCTCAATTTCTGAGGGCTGCTCGACATTCATACTCATAAAAATCAGTGAAAGTGTTTTGCAGCAACACTCTCCGGTGCTGACCCATCGATGGCACTTGGAAACATGGTCATTTGAGGATTGACTTCAACACGTGCACGATCTGCAGGTGTCGCCCCAAATTTTTCCATTGATTTAAAAAGCTGCTTAAACGACATGCTTTTCAGCTGAGCCCATGGGCTCATGTACGCTTGACTGTTAACCTTATTACCGTCCTTATCCGTTTGGTCTTTCGTCCAAACTTCACCTTGCTCTTGACACTTAGCCACATGTGCTCGGTAATCTGCTTGTGCTTGGCACATCGCAGCAAATGCGGGTACATCTAACACCGTCAGCAGAAGTGCTTTTCGAAACTTAGGTGCCTCTTCCTTCCAGATGTCTTGTGCTGCCTGGGACAACCACGAAGGAGGATTCAGATCCGCAAGTAAATCTGGATCAGCTGTCGTCTTACTCGCCCTCTTTCCGGGATTACCGGTGGCTTTCTTGATCGCATCCGGCGTCGATGTTCTCCCCTTAGCCATGTTGATGATCTTTCATGAGTCTGATTGAGATGAAGGGGGTACCCCCCCTATCAATTTCGCGGTTGAAGATAGAACTGCAACCAGTCGGTTTCCGGGATAAACGCGTCGGACTTTTGATGCCCCCCCTTACCACCCAAGTAATCACAAATTGAGCATGTTGCGCCGATGAATCTGCTGATAGATATCCACAACTATTTCTACGAGGTTACTTTGGCCGATGAATTGACCATTCGAACATAGTTCGTCGACTCTCGATCAATGCACGCTGCTCCAAGTTTTCTGCAAGGCGCTTTTCAGCGCGAGCTTTGTTAAGCGACCTAGCCCGCTCCTTTTTAGATGCGTCACATGGCACGCTCCTAGAGGACTTCATACTAGAAATGACCATAGCCATTTGTAGTTTTGGAGAAAAACCTTGGAATGCCATTCAAGCGACCCATTTCTAATAAGTGCCTGAAATATATAGAAAACGTTTTACTAGGAACAAATAACTAGACGCCGCTCGACGTTGCTCTAAACGTTTCGACTCGTGTCGCAACTCCTTTGTTTGTCAGAATGTTTGGCATATGCACACTGAAGAAGATGCAGCCGAGCGTACATGGTGCGCAAACTCATGTTTAACTTTGCCGCGCATTCACGAGATGTCGAAGAGGTGCAATACAGCAAAGCCAACATGTTTGCTTCATCAGAGTTAAGAGAACACACCCAGTCATGAGTTCGGCTTGATTCAATGTCTCCAATTGGAACAACCATCGAATCAACACTACCTCTCACTCGTTCTAAATTAGCAAGCGGACTCACTTGAGCGACACCCCGCCCGTATTGCAACCACTCGCCCCATCGAATGAAACGTTGTTCAACCCAACTGATCATGGTGCAGGCCTCATCATCAACAACGGGCCACCATATTGCTGCTGGACCTCAAGCAAACTCATCACGTCAGGCTTGTCAGCATCCCAAGGGGTGCCAATCATCAAAGGCCCCTCTCGTGCAAAAAACCAACCCGCCTCGCCTGCCATGCCTCGTTTCCAACATTCGGCGAAATGTTGTGGGTTAGCGTCTCTGTGCTCCGCCGCCAACTTGGCCACACCCGGCATAGCAGCAGGTAGCCAATCAAACTTTCTAGGCTCTTTTTTTTGTCTGTCCATCCTGTCCACCTTTCTCTATGAGATATAAACACCACTCACCCACACGCGCGAGTGCGTGCGCACCCACCCCCGCCCGCCCCCGCTTTGCAGTGGACGTTTGGACAACTTAGACATAGCTCCGCCCTGCTCACCATTACCACCTTTAAATGGAATGGTCAGATATCACTGACAAGTCACGGACAGACGGACAGAGCCGTTAAAACTGCGTACTACATACAGTCACCGCCACTGCTGCCATGACCTTTTCCGCCGTTGCATAGCGATCGCTGGTCAAAATGGACAGTCATCGTCGTCCTCACTGGTTGTTTGCCCTTGCACAAGGGCATTTGAGACATTGGTAGGCCTGCAGTACACGCGTGGCCGCCCCGGTTTATCTGGTTGTGACTTTGCACGCCGCTCAATCCACCCGAGTCGTCTCAAAGCTGCTGCTGCTTGCTTTTCGTGCCATCGACCGGGGCCGAGCTTCTCGACACCAATGCCGATTTTTTGAAGCAGGTCAACCAACGCGATTTCGTTCACCAACGTGCCGTTGATGCCTGTTGCGCTGACGCGTTGGTCTTCGTCGTAGAGATACTTGGTGATCTCCATTTCAATACCGCCCTCAACCGCCCGCTGACGCTGCTCCGGCTCAAAGAGTTCTTTTTCTTCTTCGGGCGTTGGGTACATGCGAGCGTTGCTACGCAAGCGCTCCATGGCTTCCGCAAACAACTGATCGCGGTTCTCAATGACCCAATCAATGTCAATCACCTGTTGCACACGCACAGGCCAAAACCGACGATTGCCCGTGGGATCGGTCAGGTAGTGGTCTTCGTTCGTGCTGCCCCCAAACACCACCTGTCGAGGGTAATCGCGTGCGCGACGATCAAATGATGCTCGGAAATAGTCAGACGATGACGCGATGAAAGACTTGATCTTGGTCACATCCGACTTGTTGAATGAGTCAAGTTCACTGAACTCATACAACCACCGACCCTGCAGCTGCTGGTAGCTGTCCTTATCACCCAGCACCAGCCCCGTATCAGCAAAATACTCACCCGCCAACACACGCAACAACGTGGACTTGCGCAAACCCTGCGTGCCCTCAAGGATGAGCATGTAGTCAAACTTCACCCCCGGCTCCATCACCCGAGCGCACATGCCCATGATGAAAAACGTGCCCACCCGAGCCAAATACCGACCAAGCCCCGCTGACGCATCAGGCGGCAAATTACCCCCCATGCACACCCGCTTTATCCAAGTGGGCAAACGCTTCACACCGTCCCACTTCAAGCTCTCTAGGTACTTGCGCACGGGATGCCAGCGATGGTTGTAAGCCACCATTCGCACCGCCTCTTCAAGCGTGCCACGTGGCATGGAAGGCAACCAATGCTCACGCACCAACCACTCGCCCATCTTGAGCTCATCCACCTCGCTCCACACGCCCGACTCAGTGCCCCACGGCGTGGGTTTGAGCTTGACAATGTCGTTTGTGAATTCGTTGTACCCAATCACGCCTTGCGCACCTGGTGCACCTATGAGCCACGAACCATCGGGCAGCGTCATGCCATCCAAGGCCAGCACTGCGTTTTCACGCACCGCCTTGATGGCACCCGTCGATGACAACAGCAACTTGCTACGCCACTTCAGCGACGCATCTTCATCACTACCCGCGGCAGCGGGACCATCGATTTTTTGCCCCTTGGCGCGTGCCGCGTCATCAGGCGGCATGAACTTGGCAGCTCCACGTATGAACGAGCGCACCTGTGCGGCATCCCACCCCTGCTCGATGGCATCGGCCACATCCCATCCGTCAGACACAGCACCCGGCGCAGGAATGCGACACATAAACACGTCGCACCCCTGATCGGCGGTCAACAACGAACCAATGCCAACCATGCACTTCATACCCGGCTGCATATGCACGGGCAATAAAGACTTGCTTTGCGGGTCTACACCCGCCTCACGTTCGTCTTTGGTTAGCTTCGCGCGTTTGGCATCGCAGTCAGGCCACAAATACACTGTGCGGCCCATGAGCCAACCCCAATGCGCCTTGAGCCACGCATTGCTACCGCCGGGCCATGACACCACATCAAACTCGCCCCCCAAGAGCTTGAACAGCGCTTCAGCGCACTTCTCGCCCTCAACCACTACCACAGGGATGTTGCGTGGGTCACCACTTAAAAACGTGGCAGGCACGTACAAGGGCCGCGGTTCGGCCCACACTTTGTTGGTCCAGCGCATGGAGCCGCGCGGGTCGGTGTCATCACGGCACCATGTGTAAGGCAATGTTTCTTTTTCGTTGCGGCTGTTCAGATAGCGCAGCACATACCCGTAAACCTCGCCTTCAAACTCGTAGCACCACGTCGCCACGGGTTCGCCATACTGCCAATGCTTATACGTGTGAGGCACGGGCGTACCCTTGGGCACAGGCGCAATGGGCACCCATTTTTTCTCACGCTTCGCAGAGGGCGCAGACTCGCTTGATGCATGTGCAGGTGTCTGCACATGGGCTGGGTGCGCTGAGGCTGAGCGCGGGACATCTTCCAACGCATGCATGCCCACCTGCGGCATCAGCTCATGGGCTGCTTCGATATTGCTGAGGTTGTAGACGGCCGCATACAGGCTGATGAGGTCACGACCTTTTTCGTCAGTAGCGAACTCTCCCCACTGCCCCGTTTTTAAGTTGATCGAACAACTTTTTCCCTCTCCGCCGCTGAGTGAAGCACATACATATTCAGCGCCTTCACGACGTCCACCGGGTAGCCACCTGGACACCCAGCCTTCAGCATCGGTCAAAAGAGCGTGGTTCAGCCCAGCAAAATCAACTGGTTGATTGCGAGTCATGCCCCCCCCACTGGCGCATGATGTCATCCAAACCGCCTGAGCATTGAGTGGCCGCATACATCAACACCGGACGCTTAGACCAAGGAACTGATACCGTTCCGACTTTGTGCACCGACCCTGAATTGATTGCATGCTTGAGCACGTCATTCACGCAAGGTAAGGGCATATTTAGTGCATCAGCCACCATGCGCATGGTGAACGGCCTATTTGATGACACTACCCAATTTAAAAAAGCCTTGCGGCATGCCCCATCTGGGCGTCCACGCCCATGGGTTTCAATACTTTCAGCCATTCACTTTTACCTCGAGTTTCTTCAGGCGTGGCGATGTGCTGTGCGGTGTGAATTCCAACACCTGCCACTTATCGGAATCACATCGATTGGCTTGCTTCATTTGGGCCTTGTATTCAGGTGTGCAGTCTTCACAGACAACCGCTGGTTCACGACTACGCACCGCCAAACGAAACCACTCGGTGAACTGTTGATGACTGTCGAAGCACCACGGTGCTACACAGCTTGGCGATTTTTTTTCAGCGGCACAACCATGGCGTTGTGTTGTATTGAGACTAGACATGAATGCTCACTAAAGTAGAAATGGCGACCGTGGACAGCTTCATAAAATTGGTGCTCTCACACAACCAACGATGAAAGGCCTCGGCCATGAAAATAGATGAACAATTTGTTCTGCAAGCGATGTTGGAACTCAAAGAAGCGCAAGGGCAAGCACTTGGAATATTGACCCAAGCGCTATGCCAGCAACTGGACCCGGCGAGACTCAAGAACGATCTCGGGAAACAAATTGCAGCCGCACAACAACTGCACAGCACATCTTCTTTAGCCATTGACATGTCTGAGCACGCCATGGCAGCCGCCGAGGCTGAGAGGATGCTGCAATCCAAGCCTCCAAGCGAGGGACCTTATCCCAAGCGGAGAGCGTAGAGAAGCGTGGGACACCGTCCCACTGCATGTTGAATTTAGACACTGTGACATTTGCATTTGATTCAATCATTTGCCGATCCTTATGAAAAATAGCCCACCAAAAAACCTGCAGCCAAAAATGCGACACCCACAAAAAACCAATGGATAACAACCTTTTTGCACTGACCACTTTTTTGATTGGACTGGTCGCTGGACACAAATTTGCGCTGTACAGAGACCGACGAAAAGAACGCAACGAAGCTGCTTTGAGCCTCAAGGTCGCATTCGACAACCCATTGAGTGACGGGAGCATCCGGTTTGAGCAAAGAGACTGGATCATGTACTTGCACTTGAGCAGCCATGGCCACAGAAAAGCCTGCATAAAGGCAACAAAAAAACTGAGCGATCCGTGCTTGCTTGTGTGAAATCATTGGCCATCGCCCCCGCTACCTACCGAATGCATGTGAGGCTGCCACGGATGGTCTGCATCGATGAGCTCGGGCCAGATGAGGCCCCATGATTGGGGGAACATGTCGCGGCGGGTGACTGCGCCTTGGGTGTGGCGCTCGATGGCGTAGGCCCTCTCTAGAGGGATGGGCTTGACGCCACGGCACCAGTTTGAAACTACGGGCGGACGAACCCCTAATACGCGAGCGAGACCAAACGATCTGCCGCGCTCTTCTTTTATCCACATGCTCAAATTCATTTGGTCATATTAGCCTAGGCGTAATAATTTGTCAATAGCCGTGGTTGAATTTGTTTTTTTACGCAAAGGCTATCAAATGACAACCATGCAAACCATCTCAGAGATTCGCCACAAAAGACTTGAAATGCTGATCACTCAGCATGGAAGCATCGCGAACCTTAACGACGCCATAGGAAACGCCAGAACCGATGCAACTCTCTCCCAAATAAGAACTCGAGCAAAGCACAGTAAAACTGGTGCGCCACGATCTATGGGCGATGACCTTGCAAGAAAAATAGAAACAAGCCTGTCTCTCCCTACTGGATGGATGGATCAACCCGTCAACACCAAAGCTACCCATCAAGCCAACGAACCAAAAGCAGAGTACAACGCAATAAATATTGAATCAGCACTTGGCACACTCGAAAACTTTTTATCAAAGATGGACAGCGAAGGCCGCAAAGAAGCTGCAGCGCTACTTTCCATGTTTGCAATAGGGCTTCGCCCTACAACCAAGCAAGACCTAGTAGCCCTACTTGAGCAGGGAAACATGGACGCGCGAAAGGCGGCGTGACCAGAAAGGGAAACGTCTTTTTTTTAACCTTCAAATAACTTTTTCATTAAATATAAAAATTTAAATAGTTTTATGGTTGTATTTATTGAATACAAAAAGATGCCAATCATCCAAACAACATGGCGAGAAAGATGGGAAGGCTTTGACTCTGGCCTGATTGCATGCTGGTTGCGCGGCATAGAAAAAGCCCAAGAAAACACACAACTAGAACGCGCCTGCCTTAATGGAGAGCTGCCGCCCCTGCCTTGGAAAGGCGGGTTTGCAAAAAAGACAAAGCAGAAAATGAAATATGGAAGCCTTTATTACCTAGCTATGTGGCAAGGAATAAGGCGAGAAAACCTACAGATCGACACATCGCAAGAGACCCAAATTCAATGCACAAAAACTAAGCGCTCAACCATATTTACCCCCGATTTAAAAAAACTTTCCCATGAATGACACAGCACATAAACCATCGGCTGAACAATCGCTGAGACGTCACAGAATAAATAAATCGATTGAACACCTTTTAGGAATGGTCAATGGCATATTGGCTGATGGCCATTTGCACGACAAAGAGATATTGATGCTCAGCACCTGGCTATCGGCCAATGAAGAAGCGTGTACAACATGGCCCATGACCGTGATCGCTCGCGTGGTGAGAGAAACACTGCAAGACGGTGTCATCACAGAAGCAGAGCGCGAGAACCTGCAAAAAACACTGAACGACCTAATTTGCAACGACTTTGCAGAAACAGGCAGCACAGACGCAGCACCAACCACCCTGCCCATTGACCACCACGCCAAAATCAACACAGAAGGCCGCGTGCTGTGCCTAACTGGCGATTTTTCATACGGTACCCGCGCACACTGCGCAAGGCTGATTGAAAAACTAGGTGGCACGGTTAGCGAAAACGTTAGCAAAAAAGTGCATTACCTTGTTGTTGGAAGCCGGTCATCTAACCAATGGCTGCATACATCGTTTGGAACAAAAATTATCAAAGCCGTTGAGTGCAGAGACCAAGGCCACGCGATTTACATCGTCACTGAACAACAGTGGCTCGATGCTGTTGAATTTGAAACTTCAAAGAGGTGAGACCTATGAGCATGATTGAATGCATTGAGTGCAAAAAAGAAATAAGCGACACAGCGAAAACATGCCTACATTGCGGCGCAAAATTTGAAAACATCAGGGAAGGAAATGAAGAAAAATACCACTGTGGATGGGTTAATGCAAAAAATAGAATGGGCGGTTATGTTGGATTAACGCGTTTCTCCCATCACAGAATAACTGACGGGTATGCAGAAGTTAAGCTATTCCAAGTGCCACTGAGCACTCAACAAAAGCTACTGGCGGCGCTGGCCTAGCTCGGCCCTTTGGGCCATGCCATACCCAAGGTCTCAGACACATAAAGTCCCCGCAGGAATAATCCGCTGCGCACACTGCAATCGGCAGCGTGACCTGAAGACATATTTTGGACGATGGTCAGCAGATGATGAGCCTGAGCGGGTTCATCACACGGAGACAAATGCGCGATTTCAAGGCATTTACTGCACGTGCGGCCACTATACAAGTAGTGGCAAGACCACCACTGAGTGGGGTCTATGAGGTGCTGAGGGATGTAGTCTTGAAATAGAGTCATAAGGTCGCAATACTCATCGCTACCTAGACTAGCTACAACACCAGGGTGGTTGAGGGCGTAAGCAATAGCCTGTGCCACACCTTTTGTAAATACAGCATCTTGCAGGTTTTGAGGTGGCCTGCGTGCCCCGACATCGGGTAGATTGATAGCGCTCATCGGCTGCTCAATTCTTCTTGTTTTTTCGATTGAGATCAAGAAATGCCCGCACCCGCCTACCCTTAGATGCTTCAAAAGCTGCAAGCGATTGAGCTTGCAATTGCTGAGCTGACTGTGCAAATACACTCGCTACCGCATGAGCTGCTTCGGAGCAAACACTGGAAAGTGTGTCCTCATTATCTGAAAAGCCTACAGTGTCAGGTAGAAAAGATGAGGGTTCAACTACCAGAGATATTTCCACCTTGATATGGCAATGCTTGAACGACACTAAGAACACCGCATCGTCCTGTTTACCGTTGACTGTGATTTGCATACGCCTCCCCTAGCCCGCACCACGCGGGCTTTTTTGCGCCCGTTTGCTTAGGCACGGCTGCATGATAGCAAAATATTTACGCTTAGGCTATTGACAAACTATTACGCTGAGGCTATTATTTACCCCATCGCAGCAAAACAGCAACAGCCAAGGGGAAGCGATACGAACCCCGAACCTGACAGGACGCAGAGGGAAGGCAGTTAGGGCTTGTAGCCCGTGCAACAAGCTTTTGCAGCGATGGGCAACCCGAGGCCTACGACTCGGCATTGGAGAACACCGTGGTTGATATACCAAAAAATCGAATTCCGCCTACGTCGGGACCTGCCGGCCGTGCAGATGTCTGCACAGCGCCTGCATATACCTACATGCCTGTCGCGCCATCAATTCCAGATGAAGCACCCTTACAACGTTATTTCACGCATGGACTAGGGCGAAAACTTAAATTGGCCTTCACTCCAGATGTGTGGCAAGAAATCTACCTCATGCGCTTCGCCGATTGCGCAGAAGCAGAACTCAAAATCCGGCTCTACGGATTTGGCTCGTGTAGCGAAACATCCATCAAGCTCAGTGCCACGCAATGCCGCGACCTCGCATCTCGCCTGCTTGACGCTGCCCACGACATCGAGGTGGTGGCATGACATTCAAATATGAACTCAACCAATCAGTAGCCATCACCGCCAGTGGTGAGCGAGGCACAGTCAAAGGGCGCAGTGAGTACACCAATTCGGCCAACAGCTATTGGCTGCAATACCAAGCAGCCGATGGTCGAGCTTGCAACGCATGGTGGGATGAGGATGCTCTCTCACCCATCACCGAATGCAAAGAGTGTGGTGGACGTGGGCGCATGCGCATACCCTACTCAGCCGAGTTTGGCCCTTGCCCTGCCTGCACAGCAGCGCCAATCTCAACAGCTACGGCTATGACCGAGGCATCGGTAAAACCATCTGGCAAAAGTGCCTGACAAATAGATCGAGCCGTGCGCATGCGCTCATAAACATTAATTGCAGCATCTATTTCAGCCTTTGGTGCTCGGAATTTATTCATTGCAGCTAATCGTGTATCGAACTCATCCGTCATGTCGTTCACCAATTTATTTGTCATTTTGCACCTCAAAAAACTCTACTTTACAGGAGCTATGTATGGACTATCACAAAGCTTTCGACCACCTTGGCAACCCCGTGCAACACGTCACCCCACGCGGCTACAACGCGCACCGTGTCATTCAAGCTGTACTGCTTGTGATCAACGTCGTTGGCTTGCTCATGCTTGTCAGGGGGCATAAATGAACACCAACATCAAATGGGATGGTGTGCCGCGCTTGCACAACTGGCTGGCAACCGTACTCGGCAAAGTCAACACACCACCGCTCGCCAAATATGGAACTGTGCTTTTACTGGACATCGCCAAACAAATGCAAGGCAAGCCTTTCGTTCAAGAAAAAATTATTGTTTTCTATGGCCGACAAGGTCTGCGTAAATCGACACTTCTAAGGGCGTTAGCTGGTGACCATTTTTCTGACGATGCGATCGCAAATGACCCAACCAATGTGTGGCTCAAGGAAATTGCTGAAATCGACTTGCTGGGTCAGACTGCGCTGACATCGCTCAAACGTTATTTGACCAATCCAGAGCCTCAGCAAGGAAACACCCCCGTCATTGTTGGTACAGCAAGCAGTACCACTCTCGCTCTACAACGTCTATGTGTCGTCTTACACATTACACGCCACCCAGACATCGAGTGGTTGACTAAACACCGTGAGCAGCTTCTTGCAGAGGCCGCAGAAAAGGTGGGCACGTAATGCACACCAGCGACCAACACCCAAGCCGCGTTACAGCAGACATGCTTCTGCGTGGCACCCTCATTCGCAACGCAGAAGTGCGCAACAAGGTACTAGACGGTGATGGCCACACCGTGCCTGTGCTGTGCGTTGAGTTCACCACCGATAGCAGCTCGCACATGCCAGTGCGGGCAGAGCAGGCCTACAAACCAGATGAGCATGCGCTCGCTGAAAAACATGCAAAAGCTCTGCGACGGGGCGGCTGCGTGACCGTGCAAGCCCCGCTGGTTGGCCTGAAGCTGGTGGCAACAAACGCCAGCGCCATCAACCCCGAAGCCGCAGAGCCGCTAGAAGACCCAGACCAACTCAGACAAGGAGCGCTGCTATGACAGAGCCAATCGTGTCCATCGCCAGAATTCAGCAGCTTGCGCAAGACGATGCTCGCGCTGAACACAACACAACCTATCGCACCAGTTGCCCTTACCCGCTGGGTACGGCAGCCGCAGAGTGTTATGCCGCCGCATTTGATGCCACGCGGTCACGCATATTCATTGTTCACCAAGCTGCAAGCCAAGCTACCACAGCGGAGGCCGTATGACACGCACAGCGTTTTACACACGGCCACAACGTCGCACGCAACACCTACGCGTGCCACTGCAAATCGCAGTGGAAAACGCGACCAAGCTCACCCCAACAGAAATGGCTTCCATCATGGAGCCTGTGATGCAAGCGCACAAACACCTACGTGAAGGCGTAGCAACTGAAATGGACTGGTGTGTGCTTTGCAGCAGCATCAATATTGCCCTACGCATTGAAAAGCAAGGTGTCGTGCGAGGTTTGGCAGAGCACTTGCACAGCGCCGAGCAGGCCCTGCAAACCATCGAAGTGCGCGCCAACAGAACAGGCACGTGGACACCTACAGCGCTCTATTACCAAGAGCTTGATGCCGTGAGCACTGGCATCGAGCTTTACCAATACCAGTGCGAGCAGCTTAGTGCCGCCGAACTCAAACGCGCCATTGCTGCCGCCGTGGGCGAAATACGCAGCACAGGCGGTCGCGTCATCACATCACTTAACTGAGCACCATCATCATGCAACACCCAAAATTCACCAGCCCTCTCAACATTATTGAGAGCCCGTTTCAATACCGCCGCACCTACAACGAGGCAAGCCTTATCGCCTTGGCCGAAACCATGAAGCCACCCCATGGCAGCATTTTGCAAGCCATCGTTGTGCGACCCAACCCACACCCCGAAATCAAAAATTTTGGCTCAGATGACCCCATCGAATACGAGTTGGTGTTTGGCCACCGTCGCCGCCGCGCAGCATTGATGGCAGGCCTGACAGAAGTGCCCATTGATGTGCGCGACATGACAGACGAAGAAGTGCAACGCGCACAGTTGATTGAAAACATTGGCCGCGAAGACGTGCACCCGATTGAGGAGGCCGAAGGCTTCCAGCGCCTGATGGATGACCATGGAGTTACCGCTGACCAAATCACTGCTGACACGGGCAAAAGCCGCAGCTATGTTTATGGTCGCCTCAAATTGCTCAAAGCCTGCCCCAGCGTGCGCGATGCTTGTTTGCGCGGTGAAATTGGCAGTGAAGTGGCATTGCTATTGGCTCGACTGCCAAATGCAAAAGTGCAAGAGCATGCACTGAAAGCCATCAAAGCGACACACCTGGACATGGAAGACGGTGGCGCTCAAAGCTACCGCTCCATCCGCGAATTGTTGGTGGACAAATACACGCTCGACTTGTCCACCGCCATTTTTGACATCACGGATGTCACCCTCGTGCATGACACCCCCTGCGCAAATTGTTTGGATTGCCCCGATCGCAGCGGCAACGCCCCTGAGTTTGAAGACATCACCCAAAATCGAACCGGACGCTACAAGGGCTTCACCATCAAAGGCAATGCAGATGTCTGCACACAGCCCGAATGTTTTGAGCGCAAGAAAAAAGCCCACCTGCAACGCGAAGCAGCCAAGCTGGAAGCCCAAGGCAAAACGGTGGTGGAAGGCAACCAAGCCAAACAAGCTCTTGATGTGCACGGGCGACTCAAAGATGGCTACATCCCCGTGGCCGATGCTAAAAAAATGGGCCTCAAAAAATCACAGTCAGACCTGACTGTGACCATTCAAGACCCACGCACAGGTAAAACCATTGAGGCCGTGAAGCGCAAAGACATGGAGCAGGCAGGTCTGTTGGATGAAATCAAGTTTGACAACACATCAGCAGCACAAAGATCAAATCGACATGTTCGAAATGAAGTAGAAGCAAATGCAATCACTGAGAAAAACATGGCGTTACTCAAACGTGTTGTCGCGCACGTGCGTACTCAACAGCGCCGCCATACGGATTTGATGGTCATTGCACATCATGCTGCAAACACAATCGGTTTTTATTGTGACGAAGACCTATTTGAAGATCTTGGACTACCAACCGCTGAATATGTTGAAGAAAACGCTGGGCAAATGACCGCCGATGCGCTGGCCGAATGGTTGCTTTGCATCGCACTTTGCCACGACATTGAAGCAAGTCAATTCAATAAAAAGGCAGGTGAAGCGAGCGCACTGCACTGCATCGCTCACGAATACGGTGTGTCGATCGACCCTGCTGACGCTGCCTCTACCCCTGAACCCGCTGCGCGGGCGCAGGACGTGGCGGGGGTCAAAACCCAAAAAACCGCTGCGCGTGCGCGGGGCAAAGGCAACTCAAAAGCCAAAGCTGGCACGAATTCGGGGAAAGATCAGAGCGGCTCCGCCGCTAAGTTCATTGAAGGCACCGACGACGACGTCGGTGCTGTGGGCGCAACCCATGCAGCTAAAGAAGTGGAGCCAGCATGAAACCCACATTCATCACGCCATTTAACAAGGCTCCCTTTGTGCGTGAAGAGCGCTACTACGTACTCAAGATTAGCGACATGCGCAAGTACCTCAGCCGCGAGAAGTTTGAGTCTGTGGGGGCCATCGCAGAAAAGCTAAACGCTGGCCGAGCTGTCGACGGAAAAACAGTGCTTCAGGCTGTGGTCGTGGAGCATGACTGGCCGGAATATGAAGGCGTGTGGCAAATGATTGAGGCGCGAGTAAAGAATGCAGCCTTGAATCCGAACAACGACCGCCGGTTCTGGCCAATAGGTAGTCCAACAGCTGAAATTGTTAGCCCTACGGTCATGAAGGCGCATAGCGAGTTTCATCTACCCGTCACACAGCCACAGGAGGTTAAGCAAGAGTCTGTGGCTGCGTTGAGGCGTGTTATGTCTCGTCTGGCTGATCTGTTAGATGAAGATCAATTCTCAGAAATTGAGGCCATCGTTTCAAACGCAGGCGTGACCCCGCCACAACGCCAGCCTGAACATGCTCAGCATATTGGAAATCTGGTAACAGGTAAATATGGGGATAGCGGAATTGGTATTGAGTTCTGCATAGACAGACCAGAGGAACTGTTGTATGTCGGACAGCCCGTTTACACCGCCCCACCACAACGATACGTGGCGGAGCCGCATAAACCGCTGACGCACGAAGAGTACAAGCAAATACGCCACTGCATGATTGCGGTTAGAGACTGGATGGCAGAAGGCTGCGACACAACCGATATTCCGAGGCCGCACATTGCAACGCTTGTCGCGCATCTTGCGACATTACAGGAGAGCAAATAATGACACAAATCACAGTAGATAAAGCAACGCTTGAGAATTTACTTTCATCGTTCAAAAAGATTCGTGATGACAAACATTCATATTGGAACGTGGACGAAGAAATTGCGACTATTGAAAAAGCCCTCACTCCGATTGCAATGGCAGTAATGAAAACGGATGAGGCTGATTTTTGGCGATGGTGGCGTCCGTATCAGTTGAAGGATTGCTGGAGACTTGAGCTTGTTGCGCGTGATGCGTGGATGGCAGCAAAAGCTACACAACAGGAACAAGAGCCTGTAATTGAGTGCGACTGCAAAACCACAATTTCCCCAGACGGCACAAAGACTACGCGCTGCGGAAGCGACCAAATGCGCCGTGCGTGTGAAGAAGGTCACGCATTTAGCGGTCAAGCACAGAAGCAAGAGCCTGTGGCGTGGCTGTGTGATTGGGATGGACACATTGCGGCAATGACGCAAAAGCCAGAACACAAAAATGCTTATCGGAGTGTTACGCCACTCTACACATCCCCACCACAACGCCAGACGCTGACGGATGCTCACCGTGAAAGTGGAATGACCTCCGATGAGTTGTGGTTATCAAATGGGAAATTGCGTGCTGAGATGGCAGACCTAAAAGTGCAATTAAAACAATTAAGAGAAAACGAACGCCAAGTGTGCGCAGATGAACTCATGGCTTTTGCAAATCGTCATCGAAACCTTCACTCCGCTGGAATGACGGATTTAGACCATTGCGTTGTCTATACGCTCGAAACCAATGCATATCTATTGAGAACACGGTTCTATGAAAATCATTTACCAAAAGAAGCCGCCCACGGCATCAAGGGGGAAGCATGACAGAAGCACTAGAAACTTTGCACGCCATGCGCATCATGGCTGAGCCGCGTAATGATCGTGTGGCCGTTCTGCAAATCAAGCGTGACATCAAAGCTATTGAGCTTGACCTGATTCAGTACAAGAGGGAACTATGACACACACTGTAAAAATCAAAGTCACCCTCATAGGTCGCACCGATCTGGCCATCCTCGTCAGCGACGGTAAACGTCAAGCATGGGTACCACTCAGCCAAATAGAAGAAGAGATCGAGGAGCCGACAGGGCCGATGGGCATCGTCACTACGACTGAAATCGTTCTGCAAGACTGGGTGGCCAAAGAGCGTGGGCTGGAACCTAGTAATGAAGACGACATGACGATGGATTTATTTGGGAGTGAGCAATGAGTCAACAACAACTCGACCTGATCGGCACTCAGGATATCGCACGCATGCTAGGCGTCACCCGCTCGCACTGCGTGGGGCGCATCATCAAACGGCCAGACTTTCCGAAGCCTGCCATCAACCTAAGCCAGCGGCTGCGTAAGTGGAAGCGTGAGGATGTGATGAAGTTTTTGGGGGTGAAATGATGATTCTTGACCCCTGCTGCGGCAGTCGAATGATGTGGTTTGACCGCCAAAACCCCAATGTTTTTTTTGGCGACAAGCGCAGCGAAACCATCACTGTCACCGACAACTCGAAAGGAAACGCGTCTGGCACGCGCACGATCCACATTGCACCAGACGCTCTGTTGGACTTTCGGGCCATGCCATTCCCTGACGGTACTTTCAAGCTGGTGGCATTTGACCCGCCGCACCTTGTCCATGCTGGCCCAAAGTCGTGGCTGGCGAACAAATATGGGAAGCTTAGCGACAACTGGCGAGAAGACCTGAAGCAAGGCTTTACCGAGTGCTTTCGCGTGTTGGCCAGCGATGGTGTGTTGGTATTCAAGTGGAATGAAACACAGGTCAAGCTCCGCGAAGTTTTGGCCCTAACTCCGCATCAGCCCCTATTTGGCAACACCTCTGGCAAAAAGGCAGGTACGCACTGGATGGTATTCATGAAGACAAATCAGATTGAAGCAGCCACATCAGCAGCAGTCGCTCTGTAATACGCTGCCAGCAGCTGATTCAAATCACGGTGGCCACTAATACGGCTCAGCCGCAGCACATCCATACGCTTCGACAGTCGGGTCAATGCACTAGCCCGGCTGTCGTGGAAATGCAAATTTTCAATCAGTAGTCTGTCTCGCACACGCCTAAAAAGCACGTCCAGCGATTGCCCACTGATCGTGAAGTACTCATCCCTGCCCTCAGCCTTCGCAGCCGCATCGAGCACGGCCAGCACACGCGCCGCCTTGCGCGTGAAGGGTACAAAGCGCACCCCCTCACGCTCTAGCGTTTTGTGGCTGTGCAGCGTGGCTACGCGCTTGGCCAAGTCGACCGTTGATCGCTTGAGCCCCAACACTTCACCCGCCCGCATGGCCGTATGGTGCGCCACCAAGTAGGCCCACGCGACCTGCATTTGCGGTGTTGTTGGTGCTTTGCCCGTGACGTACCCCATGTGGCGCAGGATGCGCCGAGTCTCCATCCAGCTGCTTTGCCGTGTGCGCGGGTGTGCTTTGGCTGGCAATTTGATGTTGCTCCACGGTGTGGTTTCTGGACACCAGCCCCACTCTTTTGACGCCACCGTCCACACATTGCGCAACTGAGCAGCCTCACGCACGACCGATGAATCACTGACCGCCAAGCGCCTCGCATCGCGCCACTTGCCAATGTCATCTGGCGTGATTTTGTGCAGCACCTTGGCCACCAGCTCGGGGAAGCCGCGCCGCCATGCTTCAAAGCGCAAGGCCTCGGCACGGTAGCCGCGCTTGTGCTTGCTGATTTCCTTTTCGTACCGATCAAACGCATCACCCAGCGTGTAGGCAGGGAAGCCTCCGGCTGCGCCGCTCATGATCTTGGCCTCCTCCTGCGTGGCCCACGCGACCGCAGCCCCCTTGGTGGGCAGCACTTTTGACATGCGCACACCCATGCGCTCAATCTGAGCGCGCACACCTGTTTTCGTTTTTCTGTAATACGCCACGGCTGCATCCCCGAGTGAATCCCGCACTTGGTGCGTTGGATGTGCGGGATTCTAATGCGCGACTTGAAATAAATCGGTATTTTTTAGAGTGACTAGACGATGAAAAAAGGCAACAAAAAAGCCCGCTCCACAGAGGGAAACGGGCTTAAATGCGCTACTCGGCACGAGTGGCTAGTTTTCAACTGCTTTTAACAGTTGGTGCGCGGGGCGGGACTCGAACCCGCACATCCTTGCGGACGTCAGGACCTAAACCTGGTGCGTCTACCAATTTCGCCACCCGCGCGGGTTTTTCTAAATAACAACGGGTGGTCTGGGAAGACCACCCGCTTGAAATCGGTCAGCTTGCCATTTTAGACGGCTTTTCGACCTTAAACCACGCCGCGTACATTGCCGGCAGGGCAAGAAGTGTCAAGACCGTGGCAACAATGAGCCCCCCCATGATGGCAACAGCCATCGGCCCCCAGAACACACTGCGTGTGAGTGGGATCATGGCCAGCACGGCTGCTGCTGCCGTCAGGACAATGGGGCGCAAGCGACGCACAGCTGACTCCACAATCGCTTCCCAAGCTGGAACGCCATTGGCTCGGTCTTGCTCGATTTGGTCAATCAAGATGACCGAATTGCG
>JACCDG010394775.1_pt1 | contig 34143 bp, 26 predicted proteins | sample 7442471 | NCBI WGS metagenome assembly JACCDG01 (sample SAMN15323444, study PRJNA562643) | freshwater metagenome | isolation source: river surface water | place: USA:Blue River Watershed | collected 2017-08-17 | reverse complement strand
GGCAGAGGTTCTTCGCGTCAAACAGCTTGCAGTCGTAGGACAGGCCCAGCTGGGCGATGCCGTACTGCGCGTTGTAGACCTTGTGGAGGTCGGCGCCCATGGCGCGGATCGAGGCCATGGTGTCGGCGGAAGAAGGTCCAGGGATTCGAAAGCCGAATGTAAACGTGCAGTTGGATCCAATGCCGGAAGAAGTAAAAGAGTTGCCCGAGAAGCTGCCGCTACAACCTTGGTCGGCGCTGATCAGGTACGGCTCATAGTTCGCCGACGGAGCGAAGCTGTAGGTCAACTGGGTGTTGGCGCCCGCTTGCACCACCTGGTTGGTGTTGTTGGAGGTGATGGTGCCGTTGCCACCGTTCACACCGGCCTGTACCTGGTAGCCCGCTACAGCGATGCCAAAGCCCACGGATTCATTTGTGTTCTGACCAGGAACGCCCGTAGGTTGATTGAGTATCGTGAATGAGATCGTACCCGTCACCGAACCTGTCAACTTAATTCCAAAACCGGTGTACTGACCGCCATCGCCTCGATTGTCCACTGTGAACGTGTTGCCCGATTGATTGACCAGGACATTGGTGCCCGCCGTACCCAACAATGACAGGGTCGTGCCCCCTGTGTTGGTGAAGGTGTATGTGGCCTTATCCAAGTAGTTGAACATCAGGATAGGGTTAACCACAGACTGATTGAAGGTGATTCCTTGTGCAGTGGCCGTGTTTATTGTGTATCCCAGGGCGACGGCCTTCGTATTGCCATCTGTCACTGGTAAGTATGAGGAGGGCAAAATGTTCGACCAGACACTGGGAAATAAATCCCCAGCATTGTTGTATTGCCCCGTTGTAACAGTCACACCAGTCGACCCCAAGGTACCTGTAATGGTCAAAGTGTCACCTGAATTTGGAGTGCTACCACCTGAAGATCCCGTCCAAGTGGTGGAGAAGGATTGCGCCTGCGCCGACGCTCCAGATACGGCGCACAGCACGGCGAAAGCAAGGGTCTTGAGCGAGGGGATTTGCAGCGAAAGTGGCGCACCAGCTTTGTGAACGACTGCGCCATTCGCACCACACAGCTGGGCCTTCGCAGCCTCGGATACCACCGTCAGACAACCATTGACCGGCGACCAAACCAGTGAATAAATGCGATTCATATCCCGTTCATCCTTCAATTGAGAAAACAACTCATCGAAGAACTATAGAAAACGGGCACCCCCTCAAACCAAACCTAACCAACGCGCTGCGAGCCAGGGCTCAGGACACGCCTAGGGCCTACCGCACCTCCACATCGCACAGCAATTTGTAGCCATGTCCGCGGATGGCCTTGATGGCCGGCAGCGCGGCGCCGCAGGCGATGAGTTTTTTGCGCAGGCGGCCAACGCACACCTCCTGGCTGTCCTTGCTGACCATGGCATCGGCGCCCAGGTGCTGGGCCACTTGCCAGTGTTCGAGCGACTGGTTGGGTGCGCGCGCCAGCGCGCCCAGGATCAGCACTTCGGCCTGCGTCAGCGCGGCCTGGGCTTGCGGCCCCTGCAAAACCATTTTGGGCGAGAGCAAGACCAGCTTGTGCGCGCTGTCGCCGCCGGGCGCGGGCGCTCGCTCGCTCAGGCTCTGGGCAATGGCCACCAGTTCTTCGGGGTCCACCGGCTTGGGCAAATAAATGTCGGCGCCTGCGGCGTAGCCGGCCACCCGGTCGACGATGGCGGTGCGGGCCGTGGCCAGCACGATCTTGGTGGCAGGCGCGCTGGCGCGGATGCGCCGCACCAGGCTCAGGCCGTCCTCGCCCGGCAAGTTGAGGTCGATGACGTACATGTCGGGCAGGCAGCCCATGGGCTCGTCGTCCACATCTTCGGCCATGCCCACGCCCAGCACGCGGTGCCCGGCCCGGGTCAAGGTGCGCACCATGGCTTCGCGCAGGACGGCGTAGTCTTCGACCACCAGAATGTTCAAGGCCTTGTCGGGCATGGGCACTGCGAGATTTGTGATTTTTAGGACTCTAGAGGGTCTGACTTGAGATAACCGACAAAACCCAAACGCAGGTCGGTGCCCGCGCTCACGCAGCAGGCGCCCACTGGACCGGCAAATGGACCTCAAACACCACGCTGGGTCCCGGCTGTGCCGCAGCGGGAAGGTAGGCGATGGTGCCCCCCAGCAGCTGGAGCAGGCCCTTGACCAGGTAAAGCCCCAGGCCCGAGCCGACCTGGTGCTGCGCTGCGGGGTTGCGGTAGTACTTCTTGAACAGCTGGTCTGCCTGCGGCACACCCGCAGGCCCCACCGCGTTGGCCACGCGAAAGCGCACGGTGGCCGGCACCGCATCGGCCAGCAGCTCGGCCTCGAGCGTGACCTGCGAGGCCTCGGGGCTGTATTTGAGGGCGTTGTCGATCAGGTTGCCGAGCACGATGGAGAGCAAGAGCTGGTCGGTCTGGATGTGTTCAGGCAGGGCCTGCGTGCGCAGCTGCAGGCGCTCTGGCGCGGCGCGGCGGCCCAGCTCGTGCAGCAGGGCCGGCAGGTGGACCGTGTCGGCTTGCGCCTGAAAACCGGCTTCGTCGAGCCGCTCGGCCTGCACGCTGCGCTCGAGCACCAGGTGCATGTCCTGCACGGCGCGGCGAATCTGCTGGCCTTCGCGGGTGCGGCCATCGGCCAGAAAGTTCACGGCCGACAGCGGGTTGCGCAGCTCATGCCCGAGCATGGCCAGAAACTGCTGCTGCTCCTGGCGCTTGGCTTTTTCTTCCTGCGCAGAGCGTTCGGCCAGGGCGATGCGCCATGCGGCCTCTTGCTGGAGCCGGTGCTGCTGCTGCGCCCGCAACTGCAGCAGCACCATCATCAGCACGCTGCCCGTCAGGGGGTAGAGCAAGAGCATGTCCCACACGTCCACCGCGCCGGGAAACAGACCCATCACCACCAGGCGGTTGAAGATGCCCAGCAGCAGCACAAACAGGTAAAAGCCCACCAGCACCTTTTTCGAGACCACGGGCTTGGGGTGCCCTTCGGGGGTGGACCAGACGCGGGTGGACAGGGCGGTGAGGAACACCGCCACAAAGCACAGCGTCAACGTGACGGCGTGCAAACGCATGGCCCAGCCCACATGCCCCGCGAGGCCCAGCACCAGGCCGCCGAAGAACACCGCGAGAAAGCCATGGAGCAGCTTGACCCAGCGCGGGTGGGGCTTGAACTCGCGCAGGAAGTGGATGTCGAACCAGATGACCACCAGCACCACCGTGAAAAAACCGAGGTTGCTGCTCGCATCGATCCACGCGGGCGCCATGATGTCAGCGGCCAGCACACGCCAGACGCCCAGCACCACCATGGCGTAGACGATCATGAAAATTTCACGGAACACATACAGCCGCACCAGCCGGTCGCGCGAACCGAACCAGGACAACATGCCCCAGCCCGCGCAGATCAGCAGCACGGCCAGGTACATCAGCCCCCACGCCACCTGGCGCATGTCTTTGGCGCGGGCGGTCTTGAGGTCCAGCACCTCGATCGAATTCAAGGTGGACGCGGTGGTCTGCAGGCGCAGCCAGATGTCGCGCGGCGCCTGCCCCAGCGGCACAACGAAGTTGTTGTTCAGCGATTGGTAGTCGTCGTTGGCCCAGGGGTGGCGGTCCCCGGTGTAGCGCACCTCGCCCTGGGGGGCCAGAGGGTCGTGCAGCTGGAATTCATCGGTGTAGACGGGCCGCAGCCGGATCACCAGCTCGGTGTCGGGCGAAGCGTGGGGCCATTGCGCCGGGTCGATCCGCAGGCGAATCCAGAAGGCCGAATCGCTGAAGCCCTGGCCGAAGTAGCTGCCCGTGAGCGGCGTCTGCGGCGCGGCCATCGCCTGCGCCAGCGTCATGCGCCCCGTTGGGTCTTCGACCCAGGCGCGCTCGCTCACGGGCTCGCTGGCCCACAAGCCGCTGGCGCCCAGCAGCAGCCCTAAAAACATCACCCATTGCCTGAGCAGCTTCATGTCCCCTCGCGGTTGGCACACCCGAAAGTTGAGCACCTTACACCAGGCCACGGGCGCGCATGGGCAATCGGGCGGGGGGACAAAGTCTATCGCCAGGCATATGTGGTCCTGACGCGCTCAATGCAGCATCAGGCAGCCCGGGCCCCTGCGCAAAATCTGCTCTGACTCGAGCGATGCAATCGCCCTGTAGAGCGCCTCGTGGGTCACGCCCAGTTCGCCCGAGAGCGTCTTGAGGCCCGAGGGGATCGCGTACCGGCCGTCCTGGCCCTCGGTTTCGATCAGGTGGATGAGCCGCTCGCGGATGGATTTCAGGCTCAGCCGCACCACATGCAGGCGCAGGCGCCGGACCTCGCTGTTGAGCATGTTGATCCAGCGGCTGGCGAAGGCGGGGTCTTCGTCCAGTGCGCGTGCGAGCGCCTTCACCGGCACCTGGATGACCTGGGTGGGCGCGATGGCCACCGCGTCGCAGTGGTAACGCGACACCCGCAAGCTCGCCTCGCTGATGAAGCCCTGGCGCACCCGCTGCAAGACCACGGCCTCGCCTTGACGGCCGCTGCGCTCGAGCGTGACTTCGCCCGACACCACATAAAACATCCACACGGGCATGGCGCCGGCCCGAAACACGCGTTCGCCTTTGCGCAGCAGCGCACCCTTGCAAACGCCTTGAAGGCCAGGGGGCAGCAGGTCGGCGAGCGCCTGGGGCATCAACAGCTCGGTCATGTGATCTAAATCATATGCCACTTCCCCCGCCCAGGGCGACACTGGTTTCCATGCCGGCCTGAAATCACTTCGGCCAGCGTCACACCAGAAAGGAACCCTGTGATGACCGCGTCAATGCAAATCGAGATCGAGAACCTCAAGTGCGGCGGTTGCGCCCGCTCCATCCTCAAGGGCCTGGCCGAGCTGCCGGGCATCAGCGCTGTCGAGGTGGTGCACGACGAGCAGCTGGTGAAGTTCGTCGGCGACGAGGCCTCGCGCGCCCAGGTGGCCGACAAGCTGCGTTCGATGGGCTACCCCGAAAAGGGCAGCCTTGAAGGGCTGAGCGCCGGGGTGGCCACGGCGAAATCCTTCGTCAGCTGCGCCATCGGCCGCAAGTCCTGAGGCCTGGGCCGCCACGCGGCGCGGCGCTGGCTCAGGGGTGCGTGGACTCGAACAAATCGACTTCCATCACCAGCGGGCCACGCTGCACGCGCACCAGCAGCGGCAAGCCGTTGCTGGGCACCTTGCGCGCCGTGAAGCGCAGCGCGCGGCCATCGAAGGCCAGCCAGCCCGGCAGGGCCGAACCATCGCGCAGTGAGGCCGTGGCGACTTCGTCGGTCGGCGGCAAGGCCACCAGGAAGCTGAAGCCGGTCTCCACGCCCAGCGCCTCGCGGGGCACATAGACCCGCGTGAGGCCTTGCTCGCGCGGGGCCGCATCGTGCACGAGGATCACACGCACATTGGTGCTGTGCGCGCCAGGGGGCTCGGTGGGCAGCTGGGTGTTGATCGGCTGGCCGCCGCGCGCCGAAGCCGCGCCACCGCCTTCGCGTGCGCCTTCGGGGCCGCTGCGGCCGCCCGGCGTGCCGCCACCGTTCTCGCCACCGGAGCCGCCGTGTCCGCCGCCTCCGGGGCCGCGTGTCGGGGGCAAGGGCGCATCCGAGGCCTGGATCGCACCATTGGCCTGGCGCAGCGTGACCGCGTAGTTGTTGCCGTCGTTGCCATCGTCGATGGTGTAGGACACGATCAGCCGGCGCAGGCCCACGGCGCTGCTGTCAAAAGCCTGCGTCAGGCTGCTGAAACGGTCGCCCGTCGCCAGACCCGTGCTCACCGGCGTCAGACCCGAACGGGTGCTGGCGTCGAAAAACTTGGTGTCGCTCACCGCGCTCAGGGTCAAGGCCTTGGCCGTGATGGTGCCGTTGCCACCCGAGAAGCTGCGGCCGCTGCTGATGTAGTAGTTGCCGGCGTCCACGCCGTCCAGGGTCAGGTTGTTGACCGTGTAGACCAGGTTGGTGCCGGCGTTTTTGTTGGCATAAGCGCCATTGCCGCTGACGGTGACCCGGTCATCCGTCTCGACCCCGGTGCTGCCGCCCTGACCCGTCAGGGTGAACGTCACACCGTTCATCGTGGTGGTGCCGTCATAGGTCTTGCTCACGCCGGAATTGGTCGCGGCCAGCAAGGGCTTGGGCGTGACGGTCAGCGCGCCCACCACCGTGATCGTGTCGCTGAAGTTCGCGCTGTTTTCGGTCACGGTGCCCGAAGTCGCCAGCTGGTAGCTGCCAACGCGCAAGAGCTGGGCCGAAGACAAACTGGGGTTGCGTGGCGCCAGCGTGAAGGTGGCACGACCGCCCGCGCCGTCGTTGACCGTGACCAGGTTGCTGCCGTTGATGCTGCTGTCCGACAGCGTGACCACCTGAAGGACGTTGGCATTGTCGAAGTAAGCGTAGCTGGCGCTGGCCAGGCTGTAAGCGGCCGTCGTGCCGTAAATGGTGGAGGCGTTGTTCACCCGCACCAAGAGCTGGTTGGCGGGCACGATGGTGAAGTTGCCCGGCACATAGCTGAAGTCGTAATTGGCGGCCGAAGCGCCTGTGGCTTTCAGCGCGTTTTGGTAAATGCCCGCGCTCTGCACGTTCACGTTGTTGTCGGTGTTGAGGACCGTGAGGTCGCGCGCAACCGAAGGCAAGGCGCTCAGCTGCGCGGTGCTTTCACCGCTCACAAAACCGCTGTAGCTCACGCCGGCATAGCCAGCAACATCGCTGGTGGTGATGAACTTGGCGTCGTCGTTGGCCGTGATGGTCAGCAAGGCCTTGTGGATGGTGGCCGAAGCCGAGGTGCTTCGGCTGCTCAGCACATAGTTGCTGGCCAGACCGCCGTTGCTGCCATTGACCAGCGTGTAGTTGCTGGCGGTCACCGTGCGGCTGCCGGCATTGGCGTCGTCGAACACCGCCGAGCCATGGTTGAGCGCCAGTGTTTCGCTGCCGACGCCGGTCACCACACGGCCCCAGTCGGTCACGGTGGCGTAGGTGGTGCCGTCGTAGGTTTTGTCGGCCGCCTGAAAGCCGGTGATGGTCAGTGTCTTGGCGGTGATCTGAGCCGAAACACTGCTGCTGGAGGACGACAAAACATAGTCGCTGGGGGCCGAGCTGCGGGTGCCCGTGATCCCTGTGATGCTCAAGCCCGACAGCGTGAGCAACGTGGCCTGCGTGACGTTTTTGCTGTCGTATGCCGCTGTGCTGTAAGTCAAGCTGGCGCCGGTATCGTTCAGGGCAAGGCCAGACACCACGATGCCCAAAATCGGCCCAAAATTCGTTGGAGCATTCGTCGTGCCGTCGTAATCTTTGCTGTTCACCGCGATGCTCAGAGTGGGGGTCAGCACGCGCGGCGTGATGCGCGCCGCCACCGAAGCGATGGTGGGCGCGGTGAAGCTGTAGTCGCTGGCCTGGCTGCCATGGGTGGGGCTGCTGATGTTCAGCACCAGACTGCCGGTGGCGTTGATGCTGGTCGCGCTGGCCACATGCGCGCTGTTGTACTCCAGGTTCACACCGCTCAGCGTGAGCACATCCCCATCGACGGCCCCGACCACGCTGGCGCTCAAGTTCGCACCCGTGGCGCTCGTGGTGCCATCGTAGGTTTTGCTGGTCGCGCCGACGATGCTCGCGCTGGCCACCAGGGCCTTGGGCGTGATCGTCACCGGCGCGTTGCTCGCGTTCAGCGTGGGCAAGGCGTAGTTGCTGGCCAGCCCGCCGTTGCTGCCGTTGTCCAGCGTGATGGCGCTGATGTACTTGCCCGACGTCGCCACATGCGCGTCACTGGCGGTCGCGCCGGTGTAACTCAGGGTTTCGCTGCCGACCAGGCCGCCCAGCGTGACCGCCCCGTTCAGGCTGGTGGTGCCGTCGTAGGTTTTGCTGGCCGACAGCGTCAGCTGTTTGGCCGAGATGGTGCCGCTGCCCGTGAGTCTGTTGCCGGTGGCCAGGTAGTAGTTGCCGGCATCGGCCCCCGAGAGCGCCACATTGCTGACGGTGTAGTTCACGGTGCCCACATCCTTGCTGGCATAGGCACCGCTGCCGCTGACCGTGACCGCATCGAGGGCCTCGACCGTGCTGAGCGCCAGCGTCATGCCGGTCATGGCCGCACTGCCATCGTAGGTCTTGCTGGTGCCCGACGCCGAGGCATTGAGCCCCTTGGCCGTGACCGTGTGCGAACCCACCACGGTGATGGTGTTGCTGAAGTTCTGGCTGTTCTCGGTCACGGTGCCGCTGGTGCCCAGCTGGTAGCTGCCCACGCGCAGCTTCTGCGCCGTGGACCACTGCGCCGCCAGGGGCGCCAGCGTGAAGGTGGCCGATCCGCTGGCGCCATCCTGGATGGTGACCTGGTTGTTCGCATCCACCGTCACGGTGTTGAGAGTGACCATCTGGTTGTCGGCACCCAGGTATTGCGCGCTCGTGACGCTGTAGTTGGCCGCCGTGCCGTACACGGTCGAAGCGTTGCTGACCTTCACCAGCAGCTGGTTCGCCGGCACGATGGTGTAGTCGCCGCGCACATAGCTGATGCTGTAGTTGGTCGAGCTCAGGCCCGAAGGCACCAGCACGCCGCTGTAGCTGCCTGCCGTGTTGTTGCTGCTGTTGCTGCGGCTGATGGTGAGCGGGCCGGTCAGCACCGAGGCCGTCTCGCCATTGACAAAGCCGGTGTAGCTCACGCCGGCATAACCGTTGGCATCGCTCAGCGTGACGAACTTGGCATCGTCGTTGGCACGCACCGTCAAAGCCGCCGGCGTGATGTTGGCCGTGGCGCTGCCCGTGGTGGCAGACAAGCTGTAGTTGGCCGCGTCGGCGCCACTGAGCAGCACATCGCTGACGCCGATGGTCTTGCCCGTGCCGGCGTTTGCGCCCGCAGTGAAGACGGCGCTGCGCGAAATCGACAGCACATCGCCGCTCACGCGGTTGTCGCTGACGCTCACGGTGGCGCTGTCGGTGCCGTCGTAGGTTTTGTTCTGCCCCGTGAAGCCGAGGGTCAAGGTCTTGCGGTTGACCAGCAGCTTGCCCGAGGTGGTGCTGGCATTGACCGCATAGCCCAGCTGGCTGCTGGTGCTGCCGCCGGTGGCCGACAGGGTGTGCACCCCCGCCGTGTACTGGCCCGAGGTGGAGGTGCTGCCGCCCACCGCCACCACCGGCGCGCTGGCGCTGCCAAAGGCCTGGCTGTAGCTGTCGCCGTTGCCGCCCCCGAGGACCGAGAAGGTGAAGCTGGGCAGGGCGTCGCCGTAGGTGATGGTCTTGTCGTCGACCACGCGCGTGATGCTGGGCTGCTCGCGGTAGATCGCATTGAGCCCGGCGCTCAGGGCCAGGGTGTAGCTGGTGGTGCTTTCGTCGCTGCCGTAGCGGAACCGACCCGAACCGCTGCCCAGGCCCGTCAGGCTGGTCAGGCCCGTGCTGCCCGCGATGCTGCCCGTGTAGAGCCGGGCGATGCCGCCCGAACCCACCGACGCCGCGCCGTCGCCGCTGAATTGAAGGTTGCCGCCGCTGAACACCCCGGCATTGACCTGGCTGCCCGCGTTGAGCGTGAGGGCCGAGGCGCTCGTGCTGCTGGTGCTCACGGCCTTGATGACGCTCAGATCGTCGATGAGGGTGGAAACGTCGACCACCCCCGTGGCCGAAATGCCCGAGGTCGAACCCACCGTGCCGATGGTCAAGGCCTTGCTGTTGACGTAGCTGAGCCCGCTCACGCCGGTGGCGGCCAGGGTGTTGATGGCGTTGTTGCTGCTGGTGAGCGTGACGTTGCCGCCCGAGAGCAGCAGGTTCGAGGCCGACACCCAGCCACTGGCGCTGTGGGTGACGTTGCCCGAACTCGCGAGGGTGATGGTGCTGCTCTGGGCCGTCAGCGCGCCGTTGAGCGTGAGGTCGCCGCCCAGCAGATTCACCGGGCCGTTCACCGTGGTGGCGTTGGCCAGGGTGATGGCGGCGGTGTTGCCGGTTTTGCCGATGGTCAGTTCCGTGAGCAGCGTGACGCTGTCAATGTTCCAGCCCGCGGTGCTGAAGCTGGAGCTGAAACTGGTGCCGCTGGGCTCGATGCGCAGTTTGCCGGGGCCCGAGAACTTGCTGGAGGCGGTGGTGGGTGCGTTGTTCTGGAAGACCAGGGTGCCGGCGCTGATGGTCGTGGTGCCGGTGTAGCTGCTGTTGGCCGTGAGCACGGTGGTGCCTGGACCCTCTTGAATGACCCTGCCCGAACCGGTGATGGTGCTCCCAAGGGTCAAGGTATTGGCGCGGTTGAAAATCAGGGTGCCGTTGTTTTGAATGTTGCTGCTGCCGATAAAGCCAGTAAATCCATCACCTGTGGACGTATCGTCTCTGGTAAGCCCCAGGTCTCCCAGGCGCAGTGTGGACCGAGCATCGATCATGATCGAGCCCGTGAAATTGGTGCTCGTGCCATATAAAGAAATGACCCCCGTACCGATGGTGGCAATACGGCCTGTTCCAGAAAAAGTCTTGCCAATGACTCGGTCGTTGTTAACGTTGTAGATCAGATTGCCGTTGATTGTGACGTTCGAGGCTGAAAACTTGCCCGTACCTGCCACGCTTGTTTCGATCTGCATGGTGGCATTTTCTGTGACCGTCAGGGATCCACTGGCGTACATGTCTCTCGCCAAGATCATGGTTCCCGACCCAGTCAATATGAATGTGCCCGAACCCAAAATACCATGTACCCAATTGAACCTATCCGATCGATTGACGATCAAGGTGGCACTGTTATTTGTAATGCCAGATGAAGCGTGTAACGAACCGGTGGTGCCGCCATTGCCCAGCTGCAAGGTGCCCGCACTGATCGTCGTTGCACCGGTGTATGTCTGGTCATTGGTCAGGGTCAAGGTTCCCGTGCCCGTTTTGGTCAAGCCACCGCTGCCACTGATCACCCCGGCATATGTGGTGCTGGAGCCGTTGCTCCCGACGGTCAAAATGCCGCCTAAAGAAGCTGCCGAGATGACGTTGCCACCCGACAGCCCTCCCCCGGCCAAAGAGCCAATGCCGATGCTGTAAGTGCCCACATCCAGAGTTGCACCCGCCACGTTGTCCAATGTGACCGCCGAGCCGCTGCCAAACGCGCTGCTGCTGCCCGCTTTCAGGATGCCGGCACTCACCCGGGTGCTGCCGGTGTAGGCGTTGCTGCCGGACAAGGTGGTGGTGCCCGAACCCAGCTGCTGGACGTTGCCCGCACCGGTGATGGTGTTGCTGATGGTGATGGCGTCGGAGCGGTTGAAGACGAGGCTGGCACCAGAGGCCACGGTCACCGTGCCCGAGCCCAATCTGCCGTTGGCGCCGCCATCGCCCACCACAAAACTGCCGCCATTGATGTTGGTGGCGGCGTACTGGGTGGCGGTGAAAGCAGGGTTGCCCGCAGCGTTGGCCAGCACCACCGAGCCCGAACCCGTTTTGGTGATGGTGCCCCCGTTGACCAGGGGCACTTCGATGCGCAAATCGCCCAAACCGGTTTGCGAGCCCACCGCGGTGCTGAACTCCAGGCCCGACACGTTGATGCCGTAGGAATCGGCCGCATCGGAATACACGCGGTTTTGCAAACCGCCATTGGTGGTGAATTTCGTGCCGCCCCAGGCCACCCAGTTCACGTCTTTCTTGAGCAAGCGGATGGCGCCGCCGCCGCCGGCATCGAAGTTGACGTTGGTCCTGAAGTCGTACCGGTAGTTGCCGCCGCCCACGCTGGTCAGGGCCAGTGTGCTGCCGTTGTTGATGTTGATGGCCGTGCCAAGGAAAGAGTTGTACCCGCTGACCGGCGCGACCAGGGTCAACTGCCCGCCATCGATGTTGATGGCGCCCGTGAAATTGGTGGCAGGGTCTGTGGATGCACCAAAGTCGTTGGTGAACGACAGCGTGTTGCTGCCCATCTTGGTGATGTTGCCGGCGCCGGTGATGGTCACGCCGGAACTCAGGTCGTCCGAGCGGTTGAAGGCCAGCGTGGCGCCGCTGGCCACGCTCACGGCACCCGTGCCCAGGCTGCCCGTGCTGCCGCCGGCGCCGATCTGCAAGGTGCCGGCGCTGACGGTGGTGGCGCCGGTGTAGGTGTTGGCGCCGCTGAGCGTGAGCGTGCCCGCGCCCGCCTTGGTGAGCTTGGTGGCGGTGCCGCTGATCACGCCCGAATAGGTGCCTGCGGTGGCCTGCGTGAAGGTGGCGGTGCCACCGTTGAGCGCCAGGTTGCCCGAGCCGCTGATGCTGCCGGCGGCGGCCGTCATGTTCAGGCTCAAGGCGTTGGAGGTGGAGGAGACGGCCGCGCCGATCGTGATGTTGCGCGCCGCATTGAGAGTGAGCGTGGCGTTGCCGCCCGCGGTCTTGGCGATCGCGCTGTTGATGGTGATGTCGCCATTGGCGCTCGATGTGCCGCTGATGCCGCCGCCGCTGGCATTGGCCGTGTCCAGCGTGAAGCTGGTGCCGCCATCGAGGCTGGCCTTGATGGTGGCGGCTTCGGCCGCGCCGATGGTGTAGTCGTAAGGGTCGAGCAGCCACAGGCCGCCCTGGCCGCGCTCGGCGCCGGCATCGACGCGGGCGCCGACGATGTCGACCTGGTGGCCCGAGGTTTCCACCTGGCCCCCGTGGCCGCCCTGCGCGCCGCCGCGCGCGGCGATGCGGCCATGCACCGTGGTCTGGCCGGCGGGGTGGTGCACATCGCTCCACAGCACGACCTTGCCGCCGTCGCCCGTTTGCGTGGCGCTGGCGTCGATGCGCGCCTCGGCGTGCATGGTGACCGTGGTCGCCTGCGGCAGGCTGCCGCTGCCCTGCCAGTCGCCGCCCACCAGCACGGTGCCGCCGCCGCTGGCGCCGGTGGCCTGGATGTCGCTGCCCGCCGGCAGCGCGATGTGTTCGCCCGTGATGGTGACGCTGCCGCCCTGCCCCTGTGCGCTGTTGGCCTGCATGCTGCCGCCGGCGCTGACGCTGCCGGTGGACTCCAGCACGATGCGCCCGCCGCGCTCGACCAGGCTGTTGGCCGCGAGCTGGCCGGTGTTGACCACGCTGGCTTCGAGTTGCGCCGCGGCCTTGGCCGCCAGCACGATCCAGCCGCCGGGCGCGAGCACGGCCTGGCCGTTCTCCACCAGGGTGGCGATGGTGGCGGGCGTGGTGTCGATGCTGGCCAGGCGGCTGCCCTGGATCTGCAGCTGGTAGGCCTCGCCGGCGGCCAGCGCCACCGTGCCCATCTGCGCCAGCACCACGCCGTGGTTGCGCACCTCGGGCGCGAGCAGCGCCACATAGCCGCCGAGCGCGGCCTGGATCTGGCCTTCGTTGACGATGGCGCCGGTGGCGCCATTGCGCGTGAAGCGGTAGTTGCCCGCCATGAAGTCGGCGGTGCTGATGCTGTGTGTGGTCGCGGTGAAGCCGCCCACATCCACCGAGGACGTGGGGCCGAAGTACATGCCGCTGGGGTTGGTGAAGAAGACCTGGCCCGTCGCGGTGATGCGGCCATAGATCTGGCTGGGGTTGGCGTCGAGCACGCGGTTGAGCACCGCCGCGCTGCTGCTGGGCTGCAGGAAGTTGACGGTGGCCGCGCTGCCGAGGTTGAAGCTGCCCCAGTTGATGACGGCGGCGTTGCTGGTCTGGTTCACGTTGAGCACGGCGCCGCCCGCCTGCTGGATGCTGGCCTGGCCGGCCACCACCTGCCCGTCGGTGGGCAGTTGCGTGGGCGCGGGCGGCGCCGCGTAGGACAGGCCGCCCCACAGCGCGAGGGCCATGGCCACGGGCTTGAGCACCGCTTGCAGCGCCTGGCCCGCCAGACCGGTGCAGGCCCCTTGGCTCTTGCCTCGCGCGCGGGCGATCTCGGCCACGGCCACCCAGCTTTGGCTGCTGTCGCTCCAGACGATGCGGTACTGCTTGTTCATGTCGTCCCCGCTTCAGAAACTGTAGATGGCCGACAGCCAGAGGCGGTCACGGCGCAGCGTGCCGTCCTGGTCCTTGCCGTCCCTGGGGTTGGGGTTCTCCTGCAGGCGACGCGCCCAGCTGGCCTTGAGCGAGAAGCTCGCATCGGGGCGCCACTGCAGGCCCAGGCCCGCGCCTTCGAGGCGCAGGCGGTTGGGCTGTACGGCGCCGGCGTAGGGGTCGACGTTCACGCGCACCCGGCCCTGGTCATAAAAGCCCAGCAGCGCCAGCGTGCCGCTGAGTTGCCATTGCAGCTCGGCGCTGCTCAGGCTGCCCCGCGCGCCGCTGGCTTCGTTGACCGGGAAAGCGCGCACGCTGTCGGGGCCGCCGATGTAGAACTTTTCGGACGAGTCGAGGTTTTTGTTGGCCCATTGCTGGCTGTGGCTGATCAACAGTGTCCAGCCCGGGGCCAGGTTTTGCGCGCGGCTGAGCTGCGCGCGCAGCTTGCTGAACTGGCCGTCGGTGCGCGCGCCCAGCGCATCGCCTGCCTGGGTGGGCGAGCCGTTGAGGTTGAGCCGGCCTGCGCTCAGGGCCAGCAGGCCCAGGTCTGGCCGCCCAGGCCCAGCCACTCGTCGCGCTGGCGGCCGCTGAGGCTGATGCTGCTCGATTGCGAGCTGTAGCGGGAATTGAGCTGGCCGCCCGCCCAGTTTTCAAAGGCTTTGTGGTCGGTGCTGAGCGTCAGGCTCAGGCTGCGCTGGCGCTCGCGCAGCAGGGGGTACGCCGCTTCCAGGCCCACGCTGCTCACGTGGCCAATGGGGTCGCGGACACTGTCCGCCACCTCGCCCTTGACCAGGCGGTAATTGAAACGCGAGACCGAGCCGCCCACGCGCCAGCCGTGGGGGCCGACGGGCACGCCCAGCCCCAGCCGCGCGTTGTCGCTGCCCTGGGTCTTCATGAGCGCGAGGTTCCAGATGTCGCCGGTGGCCAGCGGGTTGCGCAGCTCGATCTGCGCATGGACGCGCTCGTTGCCGGTGCTGCGCGCGCCGCCGTTGTCGGCCCACAGGTCCATGGCCGCCAGCGGCTTGTCGCGCAGGCTCACATCGACATCGGTGGCGCCCACGGTCTGGCTCTTTTTGAAGCGGGTGCTGACGTCCAGGCCCAGCAGCTCGCTGCTGATTTGCTGGGCGCGGTCCACATCGCCGGCGTTGAGCGCCTGGCCGCTCACGAGCAGCTGGTCGAAATAGCGCTGCGCCAACGCCTGCGGCGCGCGCAGGTCTTCCGGCGCGCTGAGCTGCAGCACGCCGAGGCGGGCCTCGTCGATCTGGATCAGCACATCGCCGCGCGTGATGTCCTGCGAAGGCAGATAGGCGGCCACCACCCAGCCCTCTTCGCGGTAGCGCTGCGCCACCGCGATCGCCGCGTCCTCGAGCTGGGCCAGATCGACCGAACGGTTGAGGTAGGGCGCCACCAGGGGCGCGAGCTGCGCTTCGCTGAGCCGGTTGTTGCCCACGAAACGGATGCTGCGCACCACGACTTGCTGGCCCGGTGCGCGGCGCGTGGGCGCCGGTGTGGCCTCTGCGGGTGCGATCGGGGCGGGCCGGCTCAGGGGCTCGGGCCTGGGCACTTGCTGCATCAGCGAACCGGCATCGGGCGAGTTGTTCTGGGCCCAGCTCAGGCCCGCCTGCAACACCGCCAAGACCACCGCAGCCCGTTTCATGTGATTCATGTGGGAACTTTCAGGCGCAATTCGCGCCGTTTACTTTTTTCCTATTACTATTTTTATCATGAAAGCGGCAAGAATTTGCCGCTTTTAGCATTTCTATCGTTTTCAGAGCCCGGGCCTTGGGCATCCGCGCACAGGCCACGCCGCAACGCGCCCGGCTGCGCCTGCGGGCGATGGTGGGGCTGGGGGCGTTCAGGTCTGCGGCGTGCCGCCCAGCGCCGGCCCTTGCACCAGCGCCAGGTAGGCCTGGCGGGTTTGCGGGCTCACGGCCTGCAGGGCCTGGGCGTGGTGGGTCTGGTGCTGCGCGAGCATGCGCGCCGAGGCGACGGCGCGGTTGCGGCAAAACCAGTGGCAGCTGTGCTGCATGAGGAACATTTCGGCCATGAGGCGGTGCGCGCGCTCCCTGGGCGCCAGGCCGGCCTCGTTGGCCACGGCGCGCGCGATGCCCTCGGCGTGGAGCTGCAGCACGCGCCGCGTGTCAAAACTCGCCTGCGGCCACACGCGCTCGAGGCCGGGCAGCGCGGACTTGAGCGTGCGCGCCTGCGGCGCAGGCACTTGCGCAAAGCTGCGCGCCAGCGCCTGGAACTGGTCCGCCAGCTGTTGTTCGGCCGGCTCCTGCAGCTGCCAGATTTGCGCCTGGCGCTGCGGGTCGCTCTCGCCGAGCGCGCGCATATAGGCTTCGGTGAGTTGCTGCATCAGCCGCTCGATCTGGAAGGGCCGCAGGTGCTCGGCCAGCAAGGCGGTGCGCGCGCGCCGGCGCTGGCTGCCGAAGTGGTGCAGGACGAAGCCAAGCACCGCGAGCACGCTGAGAATTTCGAGTATGTCCAAGGGAAAGCTGCCAAAGGTGCCGGTTGTGCCGAAAACGGTGGGCCAACCCTGCCCCGAGTGTATTCAGTCTGTGCGGTGGCCCCGTTTTGGAGTGCGGCCTCTAAAGTGCGGGTTTTCCCTTGCGCCGGGCGCCCGACCATGGTGCAATTGCTGCACTGCAACAAACCTCCATGTTCTCAAAAGGAAACACCATGAACAACTTCAACGCCGAACAACTCGTCGCCGCCCAAAAAGCCAATCTGGACGCCGTGGCCGGCCTGTCGCAAACCGCTTTCGCCGGCTTCGAGCGCCTGGTCGAACTGAACCTGGCCGCTGGCAAAGCCGCCGTGGGTGAGTCTTTCGCCAACGCCCAGAGCCTGCTGTCCGCCAAGAACCCGCAAGAGCTGCTGGCCGCCCAAGCCGCCCTGGTGCAGCCCGCTTTCGAGAAAGGCGTGTCCTACAGCCGTCATCTGTACGACATCGCTTCGTCCACCGGCGCCGAGCTGAGCCAGGCTGTGGAAGCCAAGGTCGCCGAGAGCCAGGCCGCTGTGAAGAACCTGGTCGAAGCCAACCTGAAGAACGCCCCCGCCGGCTCCGACGCCGCCGTGTCCGCCTTCAAGACCGCTTACGAAGCCAGCCAGACCGCTGCCGACACCCTGCAAAAAGTGGCCAAGCAAGCCGCCGAGACCGCCCAGGCCAACCTGAAGGCCGCTTCCGCCCAAGCCGAAGCCGCCGTCAAGTCGACCCTGAAGGCTGCCAAGGCTAAATAAATTGCTTCGGTGACAGATCTTCAGCTCTGTTACCGACTGATTAGACTTCGGGGACAGACCTTCAGCTCTGTGACCGACTGATTAAGATCAAAGGCGTCTTCGGACGCCTTTTTCTTTGCCTTCTCCAAAATGGCCATGCCCGACGCCTTTGCCCAGCCCAGCGCCCCCGTGCTTGAAATCGCCGGTGGCGTGGCCACCATCACGCTGAACCGCCCCGCGCAGCGCAACAAGCTCGAAAACGGCGACCTGCAAACCCTGCTCGCGCATTTCGAGGCGGTGGAGCGCGACGCCAGCGTGCGCGTGCTGGTGCTCACGGCCCGCACCACGGGCCAGCCCAGGCCGGTGTTTTGCGCGGGCTACGACATCGGCGGCTTCGACACGCCAGGCCACGGTTCGACCTTTTTCGAGCAGATCCCGGACCGCCTGGCGGGCCTGCGCCCCGTCACCATTTGCGCGCTCAACGGCAGCGTGTATGGCGGCGCGACCGACCTGGTGCTGGCCTGCGACCTGCGCATCGGCCTCGACGGCCTGGAGTGGCGCATGCCCGCCACCGCGCTGGGCCTGCATTACTACCCCAGCGGCCTGCAGCGCTATGTGAGCCGCTTTGGCGTTTCCGCGACCAAGCGCGCGTTTTTGACGGCGCGGCCATTTGGCGTGGCGCAGCTGGAAGCACTCGGCCTGTTCGAGGCGGTGAGCGACGCCGCGGGCTGGGAGGCGACGCTGGCCGCGCTGGTGCAGGACGTGCTGGCGCTGGCGCCGCTGGCGGTGCAGGAGACCAAGCGCTCGATCAACGAGGTCGCGCGCGGTGAATACGACGAGCAGCGCCTGCGCGCGCGCGAACACATGACGAGCGCCAGCCGCGATTTCGCCGAAGGCCGCGCCGCCTTTGCCGAGCGGCGCGCGCCGGTGTTCACGGGACGTTGAGGTTCGCGCGCAGGGGCGCGCTCCCACAGACCCAGGTGTGCGGGGCGCGCGCACACCTGTAGGAGCGCGCCCCAGCGCGCGAAAAGCCCCCACATCTGATCCTGTAGAAACGCGCCCCCGCGCGCGAAAAGCTTCGGCCGCAGGAGCGGCCTCCTACAGCAGCCGCTGCCCCGCGGCCCAGACGATCGCGGGAAAGCTCGCGAGCCAGGCCCAGAAAAAGCGGTTCAGGCCGAAGAAGCGGAACACGAGGAAGTGGAACACCGCGGCCACGCCGCAAAACAGCAGCGCGAGCCGCACATCGAGCAGCGCGAGTGGAAACAGCCCTTCCCAAACCGTGAAGGCCCAGCTCACGGCCAGCGCGATGACCGGTTTGCGCAAGAGACTTTGCGCGGGCAAGGGCCCATAAATGCCCGTGTCGAGGAACTGCGGCAAGGCGCGGCCTGTGCGCCACGAGGGGTGCAGCAGCTTGACCCAGCCCGACATGAAGTACGAGGTCAGCGCCTGCAACGCAACGTACCACAGGCCCGCGCGCCAGCCGAAGTCCTGGCCCTTGAACGCGCCCACCGTGTGCGCGATGAAGAGGCCCGTTAGGCCCACGAGCGTCATGAAGTCGCTGCCGCCGTTGAACGCGCCACGCCAGCGCAAGAGCAGCACGAGCGCGATCGCGAACAGCAGCGCCGCGCCTGCCAGGCCCAGGCCGCCGGACATCAGGCCCGATGCGAGTGCAATGGCGAGCGCGAAGCGCAGCGTGATCAGCACGCGGTAGCGGCGCGGCGTGAGCAGCGCATCGAGCAGCGGCCGCACCCACGCGGGCCTTGCGGGAATTTCGCGGCGCAGCAGCGTCCAGTCGCTGACGCGGTCGAGCCGCGCGATGCGCCAGTACTCGAGCGACTGCAGCGCGAGGCTCAAGCCGAGCAGCAGCTCAAACGCGCGAACGGCCAGGCCCAGTTCCATCGCCTCAGTCCTGCGCCGGCAACACCGGCGACTGCAGCACGAGCTCGCTGCTCACGGGCACGCCGCCGTCTTCGCGCAGCGTGTCCAGACGCAGCGCGAATTGGCAATGGCTGGCCTCGGGGCAGGTCTGCGGCAGCATGGGCACATCGCCCCAGCGACCGCCGCGCACGGCCTCACGCGCGATGCGCATGACGAGCGCGTAGGTCACGCGCTCGCGGATGTCGCCGCCTTCGGGCAGGTCCTGCACATCGGCCCAGAGGTGGTCAACGAGGTTCTGGTGGTTGAGCGCGAGATTGACGACCGGGTTGTGCAGCAGGTGCAGCGCGCGCAGCGGCATGCGCGCGTAGACGCGCTGCCAATCGGACCATTCACCTTCGGCCGATTGCGCGCGCACATACAGGCGCGGCGCCGAACCGGCCGCATGGTAGAACTTCCAGTTCGGGAAGAAGGCGCGCAAGAAGAACAGCCACGGGCCCTGCGCCAGCGGTTTCTGCCTGCGCAGGCCGAACAGCGCGAGCCACGCGAAATACACCCCGATCAGCGCGAGCGTGATCAGGGTGAGGGTGTTCATGTGGAAGGTGGTGTCTGTAGGAGGCCGCCCCTGCGGCCGAATGGCTTTCGCGCGCGGGGGCGCGCTCCTACAGCGCTGGCGGTCAGCCAGCGGCGCGCTTGGCCAGGATCTCAAACGCCGGCAACGTCTTGCCCTCGAGCACTTCGAGGAAGGCGCCGCCGCCGGTGGAGATGTAGCCCACCTGGTCTTCGATGCCGTACTTGGCGATCGCGGCCAGCGTGTCGCCGCCGCCCGCGATGCTGAAGGCGCTCGACTGGGCGATCGCTTCGGCAATCGTTTTCGTGCCGTTCGCGAACTGGTCGAACTCGAACACGCCGACCGGGCCGTTCCAGACGATGGTGCCCGCGGCCTTGAGCTGGGCGGCGAGGCGCGCGGCGGTCTCGGGGCCGATGTCGAGGATCATCTCGTCGTCCTGCACCTCGCTGGCTTTCTTGACGGTGGCCTGGGCCGTGGCGCTGAACTCTTTGGCAACGACCACATCGGTCGGGATCGGCACTTCGGCGCCACGCGCTTTCATCGCGTCGATCACGGCCTTGGCTTCGCCCACCAGATCGGCTTCGGCCAGGCTCTTGCCGATCTTCAGGCCCGCGGCCAGCATGAAGGTGTTGGCGATGCCGCCGCCGACGATGAGCTGGTCCACGTTCTGGCCCAGGCTCTTGAGGATGGTCAGCTTGGTCGAGACCTTGGAGCCCGCGACGATGGCGGCCAGCGGGCGCTTCGGGTTGGCCAGGGCTTTGGAGATCGCGTCGATCTCGGCCGCCAGCAGCGGGCCGGCGCAGGCCACGGGGGCGTACTGGGCGATGCCGTAGGTCGTGCCTTCGGCGCGGTGCGCGGTGCCGAAGGCGTCGTGCACGAAGATGTCGCACAGCGCGGCCATCTTGCGGCTCAGTTCCTCATTGCACTTTTTCTCGCCCTTGTTGACGCGGCAGTTTTCCAGCAGCACGACCTGACCGGGCTGCACGCGCACGCCATCGACCCAGTGGGCGACGAGGGGCACGTCGCGGCCCAGCAGTTCGCCCAGGCGCTGGGCCACAGGGGCCAGCGAGTCTTCGGGCTTGAACTCGCCCTCGGTCGGGCGGCCCAGGTGCGAAGTCACCATGACGGCTGCGCCGGCCTTCAAAGCCATCTCGATGCAGGGCACCGAGGCGCGGATGCGCGTGTCTTCGGTGATGCGGCCGGCATCGTCCTGCGGGACGTTGAGGTCGGCGCGGATGAACACGCGCTGGCCCGAGGCTTGGCCCTGGGCGCAGAGGTCGGAGAAACGGAGGACTTTCATGGGGGGAGGCCGGTCAATGCAAAACCCACCGATTTTAAAAGGCCGCGCCAACGGGCCCTGACGGGGTGATCCGTGTGCGACCGGAGCGCGCCTGGAAGGCCATCGCGCGCGGGGGCGCGCCTGGTGGGTCATCGCGCGCGGGGGCGCGCCTGGTGGGCTATCGCGCGCGGGGGCGCGCTCCTACAGGGTTGGGGTAGGAGGCCGCCCCTGCGGCCGAAGGCATCAGCCCGTGAACTCGGTCTCGTGCATCCAGGCGGCGTGCTTGGGCGCGCGCTTGGTCTTCGCCCATTCACCCAGCATGTCCCACTTGCAGGCGTCGAGCTTTTGGTACATCTCGGGCGTGCCGGTGTTCACGGCCAGCTCCAGGCGGTGGCCGTTGGGGTCGAAGAAATAGATGCTCTTGAAGATGGTGTGGTTGGTCGGGCCGACCACGTCGATGCCGGCGTCCAGAAGGCGCTGCTTGGTTTCTTCGAGCGTCTTCAGGCTGTCGACTTCGAAGGCGATGTGCTGCACCCAGGGTGGCGTGTTCTCGTCGCGGCCCATGGCGGGCGAGTTGGGCAGCTCAAAGAAGGCCAGCACATTGCCCTGCCCGGCGTCGAGGAAGACGTGCATGTAGGGGTCGGGCGCCTTGGTCGAGGGCACGAGGTCTTCGGCGATGGCCAGCACGAAGTCCATGTTCAGGTGCTTGACGTACCACTCGACGGTTTCCTTGGCGTCCTTGCAGCGGTAGGCGACGTGGTGGATCTTGCGGATTTTCATGAGGGCTCTCCAGAAGGTGGGCATGGGGTTTGCAGGAGCGCGCCCCTGCGCGCGAATGGATCTGTCAACGGGTCGCAGATTCGGCCGCGGGGGCGGCCTCCTACAGGGTGTTTTGGGCGGCGGCGAGCGCTTCGCGCAGCACGCGCAAATCGCCGATGTGGTTGGCCAGCACGAGGATCAGGCGGGCGTTGAGTGCCTCGCTTTGCTCGTCAGACAGGCCGTTGTGCGCGTCGATCAGCGCTTCGTAGAAATCGTCGCCGGGCGAGAAGTCGCGGAAGAAGCGGCGGCCGGGCTCGTGGAAATTCGGGTCGGTCTTGAGGAGGGTCGTGTTCATGGTCGGCTCCAGGTTCAGACGGCGCCCGTGGCACGCGCCAGGGCTTGCTGCAGCTTGGCGGCATCGAAGGCGCGCCAGCGCGCGGCCACGTGCTGGTCGGGGCGCAGCAGGTAGCAGGTGCCGGGCTGGCCGTCGTAGCGTTTGGCGATCCAGCCTTGCGCGTCGACGATGACTTTCACGCCTGGCACCTCGAGCGCGCGCGGCGCGACGATCAGCGGCGTCACGGGCAGCTTGGCCGCTTGCAGCGCCTTCAGCTGCGCGAGCACTTCGGCGCTCGGCGTCGCGTCGGCGAACAGCAGGCACTGGAAGCCCTGCCCCACCTGGTCGAGCAGCCAGCCGTCCTGGCCGGCCACCTGCACCGGTGCGTCGTCCATCGGCGCGCCCGGGACCATGTTCCCTTCAAAGGCCTCGGCATCGGGCGTGTTGAGCATGGACGCGGTGAGGAAGGACGGCACCGACAGGCGACCCGAATTCACCAGCTTGCGCGCAAACGGGTGCTGCTTGGCCAGCGCCAGCACCGCGTTGCGGAAGGTCTTGCTGGTGCGGCTCTTGGGCGTGATGAAGTCGGTCGAGCGCGTCGAGTTCATGATGTTCTCGTCGGCCGCGAACTGGCGGTCCAGCGCGTAGGTGTCGAGCAGCTTGTCGCTCGCTTGCCCCTTCATCACCAGCGCGAGCTTCCACATCAGGTCGTCGGCGTCCTGGAAGCCCGAGTTGGCGCCGCGCGCGCCAAAGGGCGAGACCTGGTGCGCGGCGTCGCCCACGAAGAGCACGCGGCCGTGGCGAAAGTCGGTCATGCGCCGGCACTGGAAGGTGTAGATGCTGACCCACTCGAGCTCAAACGGCCGGTCGTCGCCGAGCATGGCCTGCAGGCGCGGCAGCACCTTTTCGGGCTTTTTCTCTTCCTCGGGGTCGGCGTCCCAGCCGAGCTGGAAGTCGACGCGCCAGACGTTGTTGCTTTGCTTGTGCAAGAGCACGCTCTGGTTGCGGTGGAAGGGCGGGTCGAACCAGAACCAGCGCTCGGCCGGGTAGTCGGCCTTCATGATGACGTCGGCGATCAGGAAACGGTCCTGGAACACGCGGCCTTCGATGTCCAGGCCCAGGTGGCGGCGAACGGGGCTGCGCGCGCCATCGGCCACGACCAGCCAGTCGGCCTCGATGTCGAACGGGCCGTCGGGCGTCTCCACCGTGAGCGTGGCGTGGTCTTCGTGGCGGGTGACGGCCGTGACCTTGTGTTGCCAGCGGATGTCGGCGCCGAGTTCGAGCGCGCGCGCGATCAGCATTTCCTCGATGTGGTACTGCTGCAGGTTGACCATGCCCGGGCGCTTGTGGCCCGGGTCGGGCACGAGGTTGAACTGGTAGACCTCGCCCTCATCGAGGAAGGTGCGGCCCACGTTCCAGCTCACGCCGAGCTGGCAGGCCTGCTCGCCCACGCCCAGGCGGTCGAGGATTTCGAGCGAGCGCTTGGCATAGCAGACGGCGCGCGAGCCGACCGACACCGTCTTGTCGTCGTCGAGCACCAGCACCGGCAGGCCCTGCAGGCGCGCGTCGATGGCGGCGGCCAGGCCCACCGGGCCGGCGCCGATGACGATCAGCGGTTTGCGCAGCGCGGGCGTCGCCTTCAGGTCGGTCGGCGCCTTGTACGGGTAGATCGGATTGACGTAAGCGCCCATCGGCTGTCTCCTGTCGTGTGAAAAAAGGCCCCGGAGCGGTGTCCGGCTGGCGAGGCCGTAATTTACTATAGATAAACGAGTTTACCTAATCGTAATTTTAGTCCGCACGCTGCGAACGCCTGTCGCGCACAGACAGCGCCGGCCGCCGCGCCATGCTCCAATCGGCTCCCCCACCCTGTCAAGACACCCGAGGGCGACACCATGGAACTCCAATTGAACGACCGCCATGTGCTGGTCACCGGCGGCAGCAAAGGCATCGGCTTCGCCTGCGCCGAGGCTTTTCTGGCCGAGGGCGCGCGCGTGAGCCTGGTGGCGCGCACCGCCACCACCTTGCAGCAGGCGCAGGCCGCGCTCACCGAGCGCCGCGCGGGCGCGCGGGTGCAGGTGCTGGCCGCCGACCTGTGCGACGCGACGGCCGCGCTGGCGGCGCTGGATGCGGCCGAGGCCGCGTTCGGCCCGGTCGATGTGCTGGTCAACTCGGCCGGCGCCGCCAAGCGCACGCCCGCGCCCGAGCTGACGCCGCAGGCCTGGCGCGACGCCATGCAGGCCAAGTATTTCAGCACCATCCACATGCTCGACCCCGCGATCCGGCGCATGGGCGCGCGCGGGCGCGGCGCCATCGTCAACGTGATCGGCAACGGCGGCAAGGTGGCCAGCCCCATCCACCTGCCCGGCGGCGCGGCCAACGCGGCGCTGATGCTGGCCACCGCCGGCCTGGCCGCCGCCTACGGCCCCCAAGGCGTGCGCGTGAACGCGGTCAACCCGGGCCTGACGCTGACCGACCGCCTGCAAGAAGGCCTGGCGACCGATGCGCGCAACCAGGGCATCGCGGTCGACGAGGCGATGCAGCGCGCCGTCGCGCGCATCCCGCTGGGGCGCCTGGCCGAGCCTGAAGAGATCGCGCGCGCCGTGGTCTTTTTGGCCAGCGAGGCGGCCAGCTACATCACCGGCGTGTCGATCAGCATGGACGGCGCCCAGACCCCGCTCGTGGTCTGAAGGCAGGGCGCGCAGCACTGTGCGGCAAACCACCGTGGGCCGGCCGGGCCCGCGGGGCTACACCCTGCGATCAATGCGCCACGCCGGCGCGCGCCCTAGCATGGCCCCTTCCAGCGGCGCCCTGACGCCGACCGCAAGGAGAGCGACCATGTCCCTGTTTCAAAAAATCCTGGTGCCGGTGGACGGCAGCAGCACCTCGAACAAGGCCCTCGAGCAGGCGCTGCAGATCGCGCAGCAGCACCACAGCCAGCTGCGCCTGCTGCACGCGATCGACGAGCTCGCCAACCTGAGCAGCTACGAGTATTCGGGCACGATCCTGGCGTCGGCGCGGCAGCAGGCCCAGCAGCTGCTGCAGCAGGCGCTGGCGACGGCGCAGGCGCACCAGGTGCCCGCCGACACGCGCCTGGCCGACGAGTCGGGCCAGCGCCTGGGTCAGACCGTGGCCGACGAGGCGCGGCTGTGGGGCGCCGACCTGATCGTGGTCGGCACGCACGGGCGGCGCGGCGTGGGCCGCGTGCTGCTGGGCAGCGGGGCCGAGCAGATCTTGCGCATGGCGCCGGTGCCGGTGCTGAGCGTGCGCGGCGAATGAAGCAGCGCCCCGGGCGGGGCGCTGGCGTGGCGGCGACTTACTGCGCGATGGCTTCGAGCGCGATGTCGATGCGCACCTCGTCGCCGACGTAGGGCGCGTATTTGCCCGCATTGAACTCGGAGCGCTTGACCACGGTGAAGGCGTTGGCGCCGATGGCGGGCTTCTTGAGCATGGGGTGCGGCATGGCCTGGAAGGAGGTCACCGTCAGCGTCACCGGCTTGCTCACGCCCTTGAGGGTCAGCTGGCCCTCGATCGCCTTGGGCTTGTCGCCCTCGAACACGACACGGGTGGACTTGAAGGTGGCGGTCGGGAATTTGGCGGTGTCGAAGAAGTCTTCGCCCTGGATGTGGCCGTCAAACACCTCGAAGCCGGTGTTGACCGACTTCATGTCGATGGCAATGTCCACGCTGCCGGTCTTGGCTTCGGCGTCGAACACCACGGTGCCCGTGGTCTTCCTGAAGCTGCTCATCTGCGTCGAGTAGCCGAAGTGCGAGTAGGAAAAACGCGGGTAGGTGTGGCTGCTGTCCACGCCATAGCTCACGGGCGCGGCGAGCGCGTTGCCGGCCAGGGCGGCGAACAGGGCGGTGACGAGGGAGAGTTGCTTGAGGGATTTCATGGTTGCTCCAGGTTGAAAAATCATTTGAGGTTGAGGTTGAAATGCACGGTGATCTCGTTGGCCACGACATCGAACTTGGACCACATGCCCTCGCCGATGCCGAAATCGGCCCGCTTGAGCACAAAGCTGCCGACCAGCGTGGACGGTGCGTTGAGTTTGAGCGGCGTGCGCAGCTCGCGCGTCTGGCCCTTGATGGTGAGTTGACCGGTGGCCTCGTACTGGCCCGCGCCCGTGGGCTTGAGGCTTTGCAGCACGAAGCTGGCCTTGGGGTGGGCGGCCACGTTGAACCAGGCCTTGCCCACGACCTCCTGGTCGGCTTCGCTGGAGCCGGTGTCGATGCTGGCCAGATCGATGTCGAGGCGGCCCGTGGCTTTGTCGGCCTTGGCCGGGTCGAAGTGCATTTGCGCGTTGAACTTCTTGAACTTGCCGTCCATCGCCACGCCCATCTGCTTGTAGCTGAAGGTGACGCTGCTTTTCTCGGGCACGACGGTCTGGAAGGCCGCAGCCTGGGCGTTGCCCAAGGCGAGTGCGCTCAGGGCGAGGGTGGTGATCAGGTGTTTCATGGTGGGGGTTCTCGCAAAAAAGTTCAGCGCATGCGGCGCAGGGTGTCGTCCTTGAGCACGAAGTGGTGCCACAGCGCCGCGCCCAGGTGGCCGGCCAGCGTGAGCATGAGCAACAGGTTCAGCGCCTGGTGGGCTTGCTGCAGCAGATCGCCCAGTGCCTTGTCGCGGCCCAGCAGGTCGGGGATGGGCAGCACGCCGAACCACACCGTCTGAAAGCCCTTGGCCGAACTCATGAGCCAGCCGCTCAGCGGGATCGCGACCATCAGCAGATACAGCAGCGCGTGGCCCGCGTGCGCGGCCAGGCGCATGGGCGCGGCCAGGGTCTCGGGCAGGGCTGGCGGGCGGTGCGTGACGCGCCAGGCCAGGCGCAGCCAGACCAGCACAAAGACCGTCACGCCGGCCCATTTGTGCCAGGAATAGAACTCGAGCTTCTGCGGTGACAGCGGCAGATCGCTCATGTAAATGCCCAGCGCCAGCAGGCCCAGGATCAGCACGGCCATGAGCCAGTGCAGGCTTTTGGCGATGGGGTGGTAGGTGGTGGTCATGTTTTCTCCCTGGCTTCAGTGGAATGCGTAGCCGTCCATCGCGATCACGTGGTCGTCGATGCCGCGGTAATAGGCCTCGGCCTGCGCGCCCTCGCCGGCCGCGCCCAGCGCGGTGAACAGCGGCAGCAGGTGCTCGTCGCGCGGGTGCGCGCGCACGCCCGCGGGCTGGCTCTGGCGGTAGCTCAGCAGCGCCTCGGTGGCCTGACCGGTCATCTGCGTGTGCACCCAGTCGGCGAACGCGTGCACATAGCCGGGCGTGGGCTCGCCCAGCAGCCCGGCGGTCTGCCAGTCGCGCAGGTTGTGCGTCACATTGCCCGAAGCCACGATCAGGAAACCCTGTTCGGCCAGCGGGGCCAGCGCGCGGCCGACGCGCCAGGCGTGCCGGGGACCGCCCGCGTGCTGCAGCGAGAGCGGCACGATCGGCACATCGGCGTCCGGGAACATGTGGCGCAGCGGCACCCAGGCGCCGTGGTCCAGGCCACGCTGCGCATCGCGCGCCGCCGGCAGGCCCGCGGCCTCCAGGGCGGCCACGACCTGCTCGGCGGCCTCGGGGCAGCCGGTGGCGGGGTACTGGATCTCAAAGAGGCGCGGGTCGAAGCCGCCGAAGTCGTGGAGGGTCTGGAGCTGGCTGGCCGTGCCCACCGTGGGCACCGCGGTTTCCCAGTGCGGGCTGACGACGACGATGGCGCGCGGCGTCGGCAACTGGGCCGCGACCTCGCGCAGGGCGGCACCGGCCGCGCCAGGGTGCAGCGCGAACATCGGCGAGCCGTGGGGGACGAACAGGACAGGGCGGAGCGGGTGCATGGGGATGGACTGTAGGCGGCTCCGGCCATTTGAAAAACACGACAATCGCAACATCTTTGTTGCACAATCGGCAACAATGGACAAACTCGATGCGATGCACACCTTTGTGCGGGTGGCCGAAGCCGGCAGCTTCATCGCCGTGGCCAACCAGCGCCAGGTGGCGCGCTCGGTGGTCACGCGCCAGATCGCCGCGCTGGAAAGACACCTGGGCACCAAGCTGGTCACGCGCAGCACGCGCAGCCTCACGCTCACGGCCGCAGGCTCGGCCTACCTCGAAAAATGCCGCGTGATCCTCAACATGGTGGACGCGGCCGAATCGACGCTGGCCGAAGACAAGGCCGTGCCGCGCGGGCGCATCCGCCTGGGCCTGCCGCTGAGCTATGGCCTGCAGGAGCTCATGCCCGCGCTCTTGGACTTCGCGCAGGCGCAGCCGTTGGTCGAGCTCATCATGGACCTGTCGGACCAACGCTCGAACCTGATCGAGGAGGGGCTGGACCTCTCGATCCGGATCACGGCCGCACTCGAGCCCGGCGACATCGTGCGCAAGCTCGGCGAATGCCGGCTGCTCACGCTGGCCGCGCCCGACTACCTGCGCCGCCACGGCGAGCCGCGCACGCCCGAAGACCTGCGCCACCACGAGGGCCTGCTCTACGCGGGCGACACCAGCACCACCTGGGCCTTCGCGCGCCAGGGCCACAGCCTGTCGGTGCCGGTGCGCGGGCGCATCATCGCCAACAACGGCGGGGCCCTGATGGAAGCGGCCGCGCGCGGCATGGGCATCACGCGCCAGCCCGACTTCATCGCCGCGCCCTACCTCGCGCGCGGCGCGGTGCGCACCATCCTGCCCAGCTGGGCGCCGCCGCCACTGGGCATTTACGCGGTGCTGCCCAGCAACCGCTACATCCCCCACCGCGTGGGCGCGCTGATCGAGCACCTGTCGGCCCATCTGGCGACGAGCCCGGTCCGGCGCACGCCCGCACGCCGCAGCCCGCCAAAGCCTTAACGCGCAACGGGCCGGGATGCAAAAATAGCGGCATGAACGCCCCTTTGCCCCCCCACCTGCCCCCCGGCGCGCCCGACAGCGCGCGCGTGCTCGCCGACGTCAGCCAGGCCTGGGACCGCCAGATCGTTGCCGAGCTCGAGCGCTACATCGCCGTGCCCGCCAAGTCGCCCATGTTCGACGCCGACTGGGCCGCGCACGGCCACATCGAGACCGTGGTGCGCAACGCCGCCGACTGGGTGCTCGCGCAAAAGGTCGCGGGCCTGCAGCTCGAAGTCGTGCGCCTGCCCGGGCGCACGCCGGTGCTGTTTTTCGAGGTCGCGGGCACGCAGGACGCGCAGCACAGCTCAGGGCAAACGGTGTTGATGTACGGCCACCTCGACAAGCAGCCCGAGTTCAACGGCTGGCGCAGCGACCTCGGGCCCTGGACCCCGGTGTACGAGGACGGCAAGCTCTATGGCCGCGGCGGCGCCGACGACGGCTACGCGGTCTACGCCAGCATCGCGGCGATCCAGGCACTGAAAAACCAGAACACGCCGCACCCCCGCATCGTCGGCCTGATCGAGACCTGCGAAGAGTCGGGCTCCTACGACCTGCTGCCTTATGTGGACCATCTGCGCGCGCGCCTGGGCGATGTGGGCCTGGTGGTGTGCCTGGACAGCGGCGCCGGCAACTACGACCAGCTGTGGCTCACCACCAGCCTGCGCGGCATGGCCAGCGGCACCCTGAAAGTGGAGGTGCTGAGCGAAGGCATCCATTCGGGCGACGCCTCGGGCGTGGTGCCGTCCAGCTTTCGCATCATGCGCATGGTGCTCGACCGCCTCGAAGACAGCGCCAGCGGCCGCCTGCTGCCCGCGAGCTTCCATTGCGAGGTGCCGCCCGAGCGCCTGGCGCAGGCGCGCGCCACCGCGGCCATCCTCGGCGAGGAACTCTACAAACGCTTTCCCTGGGCGCACCACGATTGCGAAGGCTCGACCAGCTTCACGCTGCCGATGACCAGCGACCCGCTGCAGGCCCTGCTGAACCGCACCTGGGTGCCGACGCTCAGCGTCACGGGCGCCGAAGGCCTGCCCGCGCTGCGCGACGCCGGCAATGTGCTGCGGCCCTACACCGCGTTCAAGCTCAGCCTGCGCCTGCCGCCGCTGGTGGACGCCGCGCAGGCGGTGCAGGAAATGAAAGCGCTGCTCGAGGACAACGCACCGTATCAGGCCAAGGTCACTTTCGAAGCCGGCGGCGCGGCCACAGGCTGGAACGCGCCGCCAGCCAGCGGCTGGTTCGAGCAGGCGCTCAACGGCGCGAGCCTCGCGCACTATGGTGCGCCGGTGGGCTACATCGGCCAGGGCGGCACCATCCCGCTGATGAACATGCTGAGCCGGGGCTTTCCGAAGGCGCAGATGATGGTTTGCGGCGTGCTCGGCCCCAAGAGCAACGCGCACGGGCCCAACGAGTTCCTGCACGTGCCCTACGCGCGCCGCCTCACGGCCGCGGTGGCCGAAGTCATCGCGCGCATGCCCTGAAGCTGCGCGGGGCGCGTCAGGCCGCCAGCGCGCGGCGGCGCTGCGCCGCCAGCCAGAGCAGGGCCAGACCCGCGATCGCCACCGGCACCGTCGAGCCGATGTTGAGCCAGGTCCAACCCTGCGTCGTCACCAGCGCGCCCGAGGCGAAGGAGGTGATGGCCATGGTGGCGAACACGCAGAAATTGATCGCGGCCTGACCGCGGTCTTTTTCCTCGGGCGTCCAGGCCTGCATCGACAGCGTGGTGCTGCCCGTGAACAAAAAGTTCCAGCCCACGCCCAGCAGGAACAGCGCCAAGAGGAACTGGTGCAGGTCCACGCCCGAGAGCGCGATGGCGATGCAGACAAAGTTGAGCAGCACGCCCACACCCATGATGGCGGGCGCGCCGAAGCGCTGGATGAGGTTGCCCGTGAAAAAGCCCGGCGCGAACATGCCGATCACATGCCACTCGAGCACAAAGGCCGCGTCGGCAAAGCCATAACCGCAGACCTGCATCGCGAGCGGCGTCGCCGCCATCAGCAGGTTCATCACGCCATAGCCCATCGCGGCCGTGAGGGCCGAGACGATGAAGAGCGGCCGGCGCACGATCTCGCCCAGCGGCGCGCCGCCGCTGGCCCCTTTTTTCGGAGCCGGGGCCGCCGGGAAGCGGATGAAGTGCATGAGCGCCATGCCCAGCAGCGCCACGGCGGCGAGCGCGAGGTAGGCGCCGACGAAGGGCACGTCCACCAGGTTGCGCGTGCGCGAGGCGAGGTTGGGGCCAATCACCGCGCCGATCAGGCCGCCGGCCAGCACCCAGGAGACGGCTTTCTCGCGGAACGCGGGCGCCGAGAGTTCGGCGGCCGCAAAGCGGTACAGCTGGCCGTTGGCGCTGTAGTAGCCGGCGACCACGGTGGCGCACACGAGCAGCCAGAAGTTGTGGCTGGCGGCGGCATAGGCGGCGAGCAGGGCCGAGCCCAAAGCGACCAGCAGGCCCAGCTGAAAAGACACACGCCGACCCCAGCGGCTCTGGCTTTTGGCGACCAGGCCGGTCGAGAGCGCGCCGCCCACCACATAGCCCATGACGGGCAAGGTCGCCATCCAGCCCAGCGGCGCCATCGACAAACCCACAAGGCCGTTGATGGCGATGAAGGTGACGTTGTTGGTGAGGAACAGGCCCTGGCAAAGCGTGAGCAGGAGGAGGTTGGCGTTCATGCCCCCCAGTGTATAGGTTGGTGGGATGGTTCGGCGCCGGGCAGAGGGCCGCTCACCTCATGCTGGAGTACCAGAAATCGGCGAGCGGCCCTCTGCCCGACGCCGAACCGCAGACCGTGCTGGCCGCTGGCGGGACAAGAACACCTGAATGGGACGAGATGGTAGCGTTGGCGGGCTGGGGTCTGGGGGCGACGATTTCTGCGTACCCCCGCAGCATGAGGAGTCCCCAGACCCCAGCCCGCCAACGCGGCAAACCGCTCAGAGCGTCAACGCGGCCAGCACCGCCAGCGGCGCCGTCTCGGCGCGCAAGACGCGCGGCCCCAAAGTCACCGGCATAAACCCCGCCTGCAAAGCCAGCGCCTCTTCGGCAGGGCTCAGGCCGCCTTCGGGCCCGCTGAGCACCCACACCGGCGCATCCCCATCAGCAACCTGCGCCAGCGGCTGCGTGCCCGAGGCCAGCGAGAGCACGCAACGCAAACCCGGCGCGGCCGGCTGCGCGAGCCAGTCGGCCAGCGTCACCGCGGCGTGGACCGTGGGCACGCGGTTGCGGCCGCATTGCTCGGCCGCGGCCACGGCCACGCCCTGCCAATGCGCGAGCTTTTTTTCGGCACGCTCGCCCTTGAGCTTGAGCACGCTGCGCTCGGCCACCAGCGGCGTGAGGCTGGCCACGCCGAGTTCGGTGGCTTTTTCAACCAGCCAGTCCATGCGCTCGTTGGCCGTGATGCCGGCGAGCAGGTGAATGGCGCGCGGCGCTTCGCGCTCGATGGCGTGGTGCGCGCCGACCAGCACATCGACATCGCTGCGGCCCATGCGCGTGACCGTCGCCTCGAACTCGCCACCCTCGCCGTTGAAGAGCGTGATGACGGCGCCCGGTTGCAGGCGCAGCACCTGCACATGGCGCGCGGCGCCGGCAGGCAGGCTCAGGACCTGGCCGGTGTGCAGCGCAACGGGGCAGTGGAAACGCGGCATGCTCACATGCGGCCGTAGGCGAAGCCGACCTGCGGCGTCGTGCCCTCGACCTCGTCGACCAGGCGCAAGAGCGGCGTGAGCTCGCGGTAACGGCTCGCGGTGGCGCGGATGTAGGCGATGAAACGCGGGGCGTCGGCCAGGTACTTGGGCTTGCCGTCGCGCAGCGTCAGGCGCGCGAAGATGCCGGCCACCTTGAGGTGGCGCTGCAGGCCCATCCATTCGACGGCGCGGTAGAAGGCGCCGAAGTCGGCGTGCCAGTCCTCGAAGTCCATCAGGCCGGCCTGGCGCGCTTTTTCCCAATAGCGGATCGTGATGTCGAGCACAAAATCTTCGTCCCAGCTCAGGAAGGCGTCGCGCATCAGGCTGGCGATGTCGTAGGTCACGGGGCCATGGACCGCGTCCTGGAAGTCGAGCACGCCCAGCTGCGCACTCTGCGGACCTGAGCCATGGGGCATCATCAGGTTGCGCGGCATGAAGTCGCGGTGCACATAGACGCTGGGCGCAGCCAGGTTGCGCTGCACGATCACATCGAAGGTTTTGTCGAGCGTCTCGCGGACCTTGCCGTCGACCGCCAGGCCCTTGTGCTGGGCCAGGTACCAGTCGGGGAACAGGCTCAGTTCGCGGCGCAGCAAGGCCTCGTCATACGGCGGCAGCTCGCCCGGGCGCGAGGCCTTTTGCCACTGCACCAGCGTGTCGACCGCCTGCAGGTACAGCGCCTGGTTCGCCTCGGGGCGCTCGGCATCGATCGCCGACATCATGGTCTGGTCGCCCAAATCGGTGAGCAGCATGAAGCCGTGCTCGCGCTGCCAGTCGAGCACCTCGGGCGCGCGCAGGCCGGCGGTCTGCATCAGGCCCGCCACGTGCACGAAGGGTTGGCAGTTTTCCTTGTCGGGCGGCGCGTCCATGACGATGCGCGTGGCGCCCGATGTGGTGTCCAGGCGCAGGTAGCGGCGGAAACTGGCGTCGGCCGAGGCGATGCGCAGGGTCTCGGGGCACAGGCCCTGGGCGGCGGCGAGGCTGTGCAGCCAATGCGCGCAAAGCCGCGCGCGTTCGGGGTCGGCCCAGCTGGGCGTACGGAGGGGATCGGGTGTGCTCATGGATAATCCATTTTATGCAATGCCCCCTGCCGCGCCCGTGGGTCGGCAGCCTCTCCTGGCCCCTGTGTGTCTGCCTTTTGAAGCTCTGCCGACCGTGACCTCCCAAGTAGTGCCTCTGCCGCGCCTGTGGCCCGCCACGCTGTGCGTGGCGTTGGGCCTGTGGCCGGCGCTGGCGAGCGCGCAGGCGCAGGGCATCCAGCTGCGCGCGAGCCCGCGCCTGCTGGAGCAACCCACCGCCGAGGAGCGCCAGCACGGCGCCACGCTGGTCGAGGCCGAGCGCGTGCAGGCGCGCCCCGACATGGACCTGCAACTCGAAGGCAGCGCCGTGATCCGCAAGCCCGGCCTGGTGATCCGCGCCGACCGCATCGACTACGACCAGACGCAAGACCGCCTGAAGGCGCAAGGCCATGTGCGGGTCAACAAGGACGGCGCGGTGTTCGAGGGCCCGCAGGCGGAGCTGCAGGTCGACGCCTTCAGCGGCCGCTTCGAGGCCCCGCGCTTCACGCTGCCCAACGGCGGTCACGGCCAGGCGCAGGCGCTGGACTTCGTCGACCCCGACCGCATGGCCGCGCACCGCGCCAGCTACACCACCTGCCGCGCCCGGCCCGGCCCCGACTGGCTGCCCGAATGGCTGCTCACGGCCAACACGCTGCGCACCGACGCGGTCGAGGGCATGGGCACGGCCGAGGGCGTGCGCCTGCGCTTTC
>JACCDG010348957.1_pt1 | contig 34156 bp, 35 predicted proteins | sample 7442471 | NCBI WGS metagenome assembly JACCDG01 (sample SAMN15323444, study PRJNA562643) | freshwater metagenome | isolation source: river surface water | place: USA:Blue River Watershed | collected 2017-08-17 | reverse complement strand
GAGCTAGTTAATGTCAAGTATAAACAATCGTGGTTAAAACCTAGTGGATTTTGGTATGGATTAAAACACTATTGGATGGACTTTTATACTAATGATTGGGAAAGAAAAAAAGCTACAAAGTTTAAGTATGAGGGATTTATTTATAAAATTTCAATAAACAAAAACATTTTTACCTCAATAGATAGTCCGGATAAAAATAAAATACTACAAATTAAAAATAAAAAAGATCTTAAAAAAATGGAACAAATTTATAATATATCAAATAAAGAAACAAAAAACCTTGATAAAAAAATTGGTTCAACTAATATATATGTTAATTGGAAAAAAGTAGCAAAAGATTTTGGAGGAATTGAGATAAAGTATAATCCATGGGATTCATTAGATTACTATGGTCCAAATTATTCTAATAAAAATTATTTACCATTTTGGTATACAACTTGGGATGTACCATCTGGTTGTATATGGTCTTGGTCTATACTAAAAAATTTATCACTGGTTTTAATTTAATTAATTTTGTTTTAATCTTTTGATTATAGATCTATAAATATCTGTGTCTTCTGGTGTAAATTTTTTTATTTCTGGAGTAATTTTAACACTGTATATTGTATATCTTTGATTAGTATCAACACATTTTATAATCCATAAGATTTTATATTTGGATGGTAATCTTTCAACAAAGTCAATAAGATTTTTATAATTGGTAAATTCCCAGTTATAATTAACTCCTAAAAGTTCAGGGCCCGATCCACCAAATGTAATATCAGTGTCAAATGCAGAAAATTCTCCATCAGTTTCTTTTGCTATTTGTTTAATCTCTTTTTCAATTCTTGTCATTATTTCTTCCTTTTTACCCACTGTTAAACCGTCTAAGGGATAATTAACTTCAATACTATAAAAAGACATTAAATATTTGGATAAGTGAGATAAATAATAATATTATCAATTTTATATAATATAAAAATTGAAATTTTAACTGGGTAAAACCCGAATTCTCCCTTTTAATGTCATTCTTTTTTAAATGCTTTCAATCAAATACCACTGGTCTTGCACCCGTATCTGTCGCCGTTAATAAAATCGGCAATACAATAAAAAACGCTAATACCAATTCAAATAACAATGAAAAAAACCTACCCCCAACCATACAAGAATTTGAAAAAAAAATTAATGAAGATGCAATTAAATTAAATAATATATCATTAAAAGAATATAATTGTATGATTGAGAGTAGAGCTGAAGAATTATCACAAGTAAAAATAGATTTGTTTTTAAAGAAACACAGTGATACACAAAATAAATTAATTCAAGAAAAAGCTAGTGAAATAGCAAAACAAAGTCTTTGTCAACATGTTAAATATTTGAATAATAAACATGAGTCTGATGTTTTGTCTAAGGCAAATGAAATAGCTAGTCAAAGCATATCAGCAAAAATTCAGGAAATTAATAAAACCTTTCATACTCTAATTCCAACAACTTCAACATTAAAATACTCAACTAGAGAAAATTCTGTTTTTAATAATTTGGTTTCAAACATCACATATAAAATTATGTCAGCAAACTATAATGGTAAAAAATACATTTTGTTAAATAAAGAAACTGAATTTGGTCCAGAACAAACAAGAAAAAACTATCAAGAATGTATATTAAAAAAACTAAAAAATGCTGGATATAATATTAGTGAACAAACTGATGTATTCATTCACGAAGAAACAAAAATTATCACAAACTATTGGAAAATCTCATGGGAAAAATCAACATAATTATAATATACTTTGTATTTTATATTATAACTCGCTGTTACCATTTGTTTTGGCTTTTAATTTATTTAGAGTTATTTATGATTTAAAATAATAAAATAGGTCCTTTATTTATTATACTTAATACTTTTCCTTCTGTTGTTACTATAATCTCCATTAAATCATTATTTTTTGTTTTAAGCCAAAATTTTTGATCAAATTTTGATGCATCAGCTTTAACTTCAAAAATTTTATATGGTTCTGATATATTAATTAACTCTAACAAATCATTTCTACTATTTTTAGCACCAGTTCTTGAATCTTCAAGTCTAGGTGCTATAGGAGGTGGACCCATATCTATTTCAGATGATGAACTTGACATTAATTCAGATGGTAAAGATAATTTTAATTCATTAGAACTATTTAAAATAACTTTATCAGTATTAATAAATTTAGATTTATCATAATCATGATAATCAATAAACGGAACCTGTTTTTCTTCAATTTCTCTAACAGCTTTTAAAATTTTATCTTGTAGTAAATCAATTTTTGGTTTTGGTATTAGTGATTTTAAATGTTTTCCCAAATTTATATTATTTGGTAATTCTAATTTAACTTCATTTCCTGATTTAATGTTTATAGGAATAAAATCAGCAGGATTAACTGATTTCTTAAATGCAATACACAATTTATTGGCTTTAGCTGGTAAATTATTTAATTCAATATTCTTACAAGTTCTTCCTTCAGGATATTCATATAAAGCAATTGTTTCTTCGTTAATATTTGGATTATTCAGTTTCTGCAATATTAAATTTTTAACAATTACAATATCATCAGATTCATCAACATCAATTTTTAATAATTGTGTTAATTTGTCTTTTGTAAAAATTACCAGTTCTTGACTTCCACCAAATTGTTTTTTAAGTTCCAAATACTTTTGTTTATATTTCAAGTATTTTTTATAATACATGTTAGTATTCATAATATATATTGAAATATAAAATAAATTAAAAATCAGTTAAAATATTTATTCAAAGGTTTTTAAATCTTTTCGTAAATATCTTTTTCTGAATTGTATTCATAAAATCCGCGATGATTAATCTCAGGGCATGCACAAGGAGTAAATGCTTCACATGTGTCTTCAATTTGTGAATGCAAAGTAACCTGCCAAGTTTTGCCATGAACTACGGCGAATTTGTAGATTTGATTGGTATTGGTATCAATACATACCTCTGGACTAATTTTAAAAGATACAATTCCAGTAGGGGTATTAAATCTGATTACTCGAGTATTTGATTCCATTACTTTAACAATTAGATTCCTTAGGCTAACATTTTTTCAAATTTTTTATAATGTATATGTTTAAATAAAAAATGAAATAATATGTAATTTTGTTATATTGGGTTATATTTAATGGATATAAACTCTTATTCACAATATTATTCTTTAGACAACCTAATAGAACAATTAGATAAAAATAAACAAAATTTGGATTTATTGCTAAAACTAAACGTTAAAGAACTATTCAATACAGCTGTTAAACACGGCTTAACTGATTTAGTTGAATATTTATATGTTTGTCATAATTTAGAATACGAAGTTTCAGAATTATATGAAATTACAACAAAAATAGAATCAGTTGATAGTGGTATTGGTGTTGCAAATGTTTATGCTCCCGGAGCTAATGCCGGATTAAATTTACAATATTTTAGTCCCAATGATATTAATATTCAAAAATCAATTAATAAATTAACTACTTTAAGAAAGTATTCTACTATGAGATCATCAAATAAAAAATTTTATTACCGATTTAATCCCAAACATAAAGATAAAATATTTAGTTAGAATTTAATTTAATGTATATAAAATGTAACATTTTTGTATATATTAGGTTACAGCTTTTTTGCACACTGTTTTAATATAATGTAACCAAATATATACTGTATATATTTTGTACACAAATATTTTTTTTATAAAACTATTAATATTTAACCTAAATTATTGAATGTTATTTAACAAATTATGTATATAAAATGTATATAAAATGTAACATTTTTGTATATATATGGTTACGGCTTTTTTGCACACTGTTTTAATATGATGTAACCATATATATACTGTATATATTGGGTACACAAATATTTTTTTTATAAAACTATTAATATTTATGATATTTTTCTTGTTTAATATAATGAATAATAATATTAGTTTTGTATTAGATTATCAATTATATGATTATTTTAAGCAGTTAAAAAAATATATAAAAGAGTCAAGTTATTATAATTCTACGGATAAAAATTTAAAAACAAAATACAAAAAAAGAACTGATGGTATCAACATTAGTGAAGAATTAGGAGAAACAGGTATCACAGTATTAACAGCAAATGCTAGAAAAGTTCAAAAAATAACAAAATCAGATTATCCTGTTTCATGCCCCTTGTGTTTAAACCTTCAAATTGATAAATCTATAGCACCATATAATAAAAATAAAGCATTATTATGGAGAAATTTTATTATCCAACCAAATTCATTTCCATATTTTAAAGTACATTTTTTAATTCAATCAGTTGATCATAATCAATCATTAGATCGTGGTACTCAAAGCGAAGTTCATAGAAATAAATATGTAATTTACGATATATTAGATTTTATAAAAACTAATAATAAGGGTGTAATATTATTTAATGGTTATGTTGGTAATAGCTTAACACATTTACATTTTCATTACACTGAAACAAAATTTCCAATAGAAGAACAAATTAAAGAATATTCTTTTAATAGAGATATTATTAAAACAAAAAATAAGTCACAAATTCAATTATTTAGAGATAATAAAAATAATTGTAAAAATTTTATTTTAATAAAAGGAAAGGAGCCTGCTATTGATGTATTTACAATTTTACAATATTTAGAATCAATAAAATTATTTTATAATTTAACAATTTATTATAAAGACGATATGTATAATATTTATATTTTTATTAGAAAAAAAACAGAAGATAAATATAATTTTAATTTTGGTGCTTCAAATTTATCAGGATTATCATTAACAACTAATGAACAAATACAACTATTAAAAAATAATAAAAGAGAATTTATGAACATAATAAATAATTATTGTAGTGAATCAGTTATTAAAATCGATATAAATATTTTAAAGAAAATGAACTTTTAAAATAAAAAATCGCGGACACTTTTATATACATAATGGACATATTTTATATACATTTTTTGAATATAAAATTTGGACTAAAAATTGATTTTCAAAAAAAAATATTTGTGTACCCAATATATACAGTATATATTTGGTTACATTATATTAAAACAGCCGACAAAAAAGCTGTAACCAAATATATACAAAAATGTTACATTTTATATACATTTTATATACATAATCTGTTAAATAACATTCAATAATTTAGGTTAAATTTTATAATTTTATAAAAAAATATTTGTGTACAAAACATATACAGTATATATTTGGTTACATTATATTAAAACAGTGTGCAAAAAAGCTGTAACCTAATATATACAAAAATGTTACATTTTATATACAAAATTATTTAAAAAATTATATTGTTTAATATATAATGGATTATTATTGCAAAAAATGTAATAAAACTTATAAATCAAGAATGGGAATTTATAGACATAATAAAAAATGCAAACCAGATACAAATGATGAAAATGAATTAAATAACAAATGTAAATATTGTGAAAAAGAATTATTTAATTACGTGAGCAAATGGAGACATGAGAAAAAATGTGAATTAAATAGTAAAACAATTACAGAAACTGTTCAAATTATGCGCGAAGAAATTAAAAGTTTAAAACAACAAATAAATCACACCAAACCACAAACAATAAATAGTAATAATAATAATAAAAGTATAACTAACAATAATCAAAATATTATTTGTGTGTTTCCATTTGGTAAAGAACCACCAAATTCCTTGTCTATGGAATATTTAATTAAAACACTAACAGAAAATGGTATTAATTCAGTAATAGATATTGTGAAGAAAAAACATTTTAATCCAGAACTTCCTCAACTACATAATTTCTGTGTAACAGCAAGAAACGATGGTTATGCCAGTATAGTTGATCCAGAAACTAAAAAAATAAAGTATGTAAATAAAAAAGATGTTTTTGACAAAGTATATATGGGTGTGGTATCAGATGTTAATACAGTAAACAAGGTGTCTGGAGATCATAAAGAAACAATTGACAAGATAAATAATATTCCGGTTTCTAAAAAAATATTAAAAAAACTTCATAGTGGAATTAACGAAGAGGCTTATCATAATAGAGAATTAGTAAAAGAAACATGGAGCACAGCAGAATTTAATAATTCTGGTGCAAACCAAAAAGAAAAAAAATTTATATTTGATTTAAATGATTCAGATACTGACTGTGATTATGAATATGATAATTCTAGTACTAATAATGATTCAAAACCATCTATTATAAATAAAATTCAAGAACTAATAAATGAAATCGAATCCAAATCATATTTGTTTATGTAAATAAAAATAACTAGTGTCTACAATAATTAATGTCTATAATAATTAATGTTCGCACAAATTAATTTCTCTTTGATTAAATGTTTGTTTGTAAAAAGTTCTTTCTTTCATTAATTCTAATCGAACTTTTTTAGCATCTTCCCAATCATATGTTTGTGGTGCAATATCTTTGGTTGACTTAATTCTAACATTAGGATTTACTAACCAGAATACTAAAATAGTTCTAGTTTTTGGTTGATCAGTATTATTAATCATATCGATCTTATGAACAAAATTATTTGGAAAAACAACTAAGGATCCTTCTTTAATAGTTGATTTTCCAATTGGTACTAAGTTTTTATTAAACAGATTATAAACTGGTTCAGGAGGATATTGGGGTGTTCCCATAACAAGGTATCCGGCTTCTTCCTCATAATATGTTCTTTTAAAATATAATTTAGCATCAAAACCATCAGGTTGCTCTAAAGTACAAGAAGCTGTTGCCACAATATTTTCATGACTCATTCCTTCCACATGCCATGATCCCAATAATGAATCATGAGGTCCCAGAGTTACCTGAACAATTTTAGTAATAACTTGAAGATTTTTATTTTTAAGACTATGTGGGATTAAATTACGTGTGGTATAACCCTCGATATCTTCTTCATCTTGAAATATTTTAATACTATTAGCATACGACCATGCTTTTTCTAGTTCAGGTAATACTTGTTCAAATAGTTTTTCAATAGTTTTATACATGGGATTCTCACCAATTGGTAAATTATTAATATAGCTTGAAATAGTACACTTTCCTTCTGAATTAATTTTGAATTCACTTGGTAACCATTGATATTTTGAACTTTCATATGGTCTTTTCCAAAAGTCAAATTTTTTGGGTTTAGATTTTTTACCTTTAACTAACGGATAAACAGATGGATGAACTAAATCTCTGACTCTATTTTCTGATCCAGGATGATAATCAACTACGGTTGAGCTAGCAAATTTATTAACTAATTTTAATAATTCGGTTTGGGTTTCTTTATTTAATTTACCACATGTAATACCGGATTTATTAAAATCAGTTATTTCTCTGGATTGATACTGTTCAGTTTTATTATTAATTTCGGGTAATTTTGTTTGATAAAATTCAAATACTTTTTTGCTTAAAACCAGGTAATCTTCATCACTGTCACCTGTATCCTTATTTTCATCTTCATAATATTTAATAATTTCACTACTAACAGATTCTAAATAATGAAGATATTCATCAACAACATTAATTTTATGAAAATTTTCATTAATTACATTAATTTTATTATCATTTGACATTATAAAAATAGTTATTTTATAATCACAAATTAATTCAAATTTTTATGTAGTTCTAAATTAATTAACCATAATAGTTAGTACATTTAACATTATCAATAATTAATTCCCATGGTAAACCAGAGAAATCTTCAGGTATTCCTTGTATTTCCCGATTATTATTAATAAATCCATTAGATTTTAATGAACTAATAATTTCTTGATAATTATTTTCTCTTTTTTCAATTTCTTTTCTAATATATTCTTTTTGATCTTCTCTAGCTCTATCGAGTTCAAATTTAGTTCTTGCAATAGAGCATTTATGAGTGGCAACAATATATGAATAAAAATTATATCCACTTGAATTAGCCCCATTTATATTCCCACCAATTAATTTTAATTTTTCAAATAAATTTTTGAATTTTTCAATACGAACAAAAAATTGTCTTCGATATAGTTCTATTAATAAATCTGTTAGTTGTGAACCACTTACAAGTTCTAATAATTTATTTTTATACAAAATGTTAATTATTTGATTAAAAAAGTCATCGGAATTAAAACAGTTGATAATTAATGACACCAAATTACTTTTATCAATATTATTAACTATAATTTCTTCAAACTTTTCCAAATTATTTAAAATATTTTGACTTATTCCCCACATATTAGTCATTAGGTGATCTAATAAATTAAATGTGCTGTTTGAAAAGTATAATTTTATTAAATTAAAACGATCTTCTTCATTATCAAATGTAATTGATTGAGAATCAAGTAACTTGACAATAATAGATATATTTGAAGAAGGATTATATTTATTATAAGAATACCATTCAATTCTATTTGTTACTAATACATCCCATAAATTTTTTTTACCATAACCATCAAACAATACATATAGCGGTTTATATTCGATTTGTAATTCTGGATTTTTCCATAATTTAAATTTAAAGAACTCCATAAAAGCTTCATTTGATTTTATAAATGATTGTCTTTTTAAAATTTTTATTAAGGCGGATTTAATATCTTCATCTCTAAATTTAATATTGGTTCTTAACAATTTCATAACTTGGTGCAAGTTTAAAGCAATACATTCAGCCAAAATTAAGTGGCTATATCCATTTGAGTCAAATACTGAAGAAGTAATTTCATCTTCTAAAATATTTGTTATTTCTTCTTTATTAGCTTCCCAATTTTTATAAATTGCTAAAAATCTTTTGGTATTATCAACTTCTTCTTGTGTTACTTCATATTCGGGAAATATTTGATTATTTTCAAAATATACACCTGATTTTTGATTAAGTCCTGTTATTTCATTATATTTTGCTAATGTTTGAGGTATTTTATCAGATTTAGCATTAAATAGTCTCATATAAAGATTTTTAGTATGGAGACAAGATGTTAATACGATTAAGTTGGGTTTTGATTTATCTAATTGGTCAACTAAATCTTTAATTGAATAATAATATTTATTAACAGAATCATCAGTTTTAAAGTACAAAGTCATTATCATTGTAATAAATTTATTATCTTCCTCATCTCTAATTTCTTTAAAATCTATATTTGTAGGTTGGGCAATAAATTTCTTATATTTTTCCCCAACAATAAATTCAGTGAATGCGGTTTCAAAATTAATTGGTTCTGGTTGGTTACGTTTTTTAAGTTTTTTAATCAAATTAATTAATCTATTTTTATTAAATTTAGTTCCAATTGCAAATTTATTTAATCTTTCAATTTGTTCGGATTCGTTACCTGTTTTAAGTAAATTATCATATTCTTGAAATATTTTTGTTTTTGAATTATCACCCAATTTAATAGGATCAAAATTAAAAACCCCATAAATTAATTTGGCAGAATTTGATAATTGGGAGTGATGAAAGCCTAAATTAATTTGTGGAATTAAATCACCAGGTTCATAAATAATATTTCCTCCTTGATAGATGTGTTTTACAATTTTGTTTTCATGACCAACAGATTCTTTATTTGATATAGAACCAAGTAGTTCTTTTAAATTATCTCTATTTTTAGTATCATTTGTTAATTTTTTAAAAACTTGGTTATAATTACCACAAGTTATACCACCAATATCGGCAGTTGTTAAAATATATACATTTTCAGGAACCGCATACCATTTATTAATATCAATTGAACCATGTGCATTAATTAAAGTTAATTCTGATCCAACCAAATTATTTGAATCTTTTTCACCTACTACATACTTACCACCTGACATATTTTTAATTCCGTTAATTGATTCTAAATATTTGGATTTGTATTCGGAATATTTATTATAAAAAAAATTTTCCAAACTAATACCCTTGGCATTTGCCATTTGAATGTATTTTATTTTATTTTCAGATTCAATGTATTTTTCTTTTTTAGTCATTATTAAATATATTAGGTTTTAGAAAAAATAATATGTATTCTAAAACTTAAATTAATTTTTATTTTTAAGAGCCAAATACTTGGCCTTATATTTTAGATATTTGTTTCTCCAATATTCATCATATTCTAGATTAACAAATTCAATTTCATGATCTAAGTTATCAAAATCTTGATAAAATATTTTAGCATTATCTTTTTTATACATTCTATATGAATTTGTTTTAATTCCTTTCTTTTCCATACATTCCCTCATTTTAAAATGATTATCTCTTTCTTTATAATTGTATTGATCCTGATACATTTGTGGTAATTCATTAAAATTAGAATATAAAGTAATATATTCATTACTAAATTCTTTATGATAGTTATCATATGTAATTGGAAAACTAATTTCTGTACCATTTCTTTTAATAACACGCGTATATCTTGAAATTTGAATAGAACTTTGATTAATTAAATTATTTCTTCCAATTAATGCGATTTCTTTTTGGTCATATTTATTTGAATATCCATAAACTTTATTTTCTTCAGTTAAAAATATATTCAACTCATTTAATATTATAAGAATAAATTTATTATTTTCATTTGCAAATTCACCGTTTGCAAACCATTGTTTTGATTGATTTAATAATTTTTCCTTAGAAACTGTTAATAATATATAGTAATGATGCCTTTCTTTTAATGCATTAATTATATCATTCAAACATTTGGAAGGAATAATACTATCAAAAACACTATTATTAACTGGGGAGTTAGAATTAATTATTTTAATTTCTTTTTCTAATTTAAATTTTGCTATGTATAATTCAATTAATGTGCTTTTATCAATATCACTAATTCTTCTGGCATTATTAAATAAATGTAAAAGGGCTTGATCAAAACGGTCACTAAACCAAATAAATCTGTCTGAATTAAAAATTTCATTAGGATTTTTTGTTTTTTCAAGTACAAATGAATGATAATAGTCGGTATCGTTATTTATATTGATTATTGATTTACTACTTTTAATAATATCATTTAAATTTCTCTCTTTGCTTAGTAAATGTCTAACATATAAACTAAAAAATTGATCTATTTTTTTAACTTTATTTTCATTGTCAAATCCATTTTTATTATATATAATCAATAACAAGTTTTCATAGTTTGTATTCTTACTATACATTTCTAAAATTTTGCTATCTGTAGTTAATTCGTTAAATAAATCAACATCAAAGAATTTTAATGCAAGACCATTTTGTTCAAAAGCAACTAAACAAATATCTTTGGTTTTATTAATGACATGTTCTATTGCTAAACCATTTGATCGAACAGCTTCCAAAGAAATTATATCATTTTTATTTTTAACAAACCTTAAAGCTAATCCATTAGATTTAACAGCTTCTAAACAAACTTGTTCTGTTTGGTTACTAACATATTGTAATGCTAAACCATTAGATTGAACAGCAACTAAACAAAGTTCATCAGTTTGTTCCTTAACATATCTTAAAGCCATACCATTATTTTGAATTGCTACCAAACAAATATTAGGTGTTTGTTCTTTAACATATTCTAAAGCCATTCCGTTTGATCTAACAGCAACTAAACAAATTTCTTCAGTTTGATTTATAACATCTTTTAACAATAAACCATTTTTAGTTAAAGCATTTAGCAAATTACTTTCTCCAAGAAAACCAGATATTGCAAGTTCTGAATATTTATTTAATAATTCTTTTATAATTTCTTCTCTAAATAGCCTATAATTAATTTTTAAACCAACAATTGCACCACGAATTAATCCAATGTTATCACTATTTTTACTAGAACTTTGAATTAATTCAGCAATTTGTGTTTGAAAATCAGTTGTAAAATTAATCTTATAATCTTTTAATGAATCAAAAGTATACGTATTTAATGATGTATTTTTTATTTCTTTACTAAAATGCTCTAATATATTTTCTTGAAATAAATTTATAAAATATTCGTTTCTGTGTGCACTTTGAAACAGTTCATAGTTGTTTGGAGGATCTCTACTTTCCGCAAAAAAATTAATATAATTTCGTGTATTATTTTTATCAATATTAACATTATCATCGATTATTTTTTTTTGAATAGGTTGAGCCATTTTATTTAAATATTTCTTTAAAATTTCGTCATTAAATAAATAAAATTCTCTTCTAATTAATTCGTCAATAAAATAGTTCATTTGTTCTTTATGTCTTGTTCCATAAGATGATATTATTGAATTAATTGAAGCTTTTTCCAAATTAATTTCATCTATTGGTTTTTTTAAAACATCATGAACTAAGTCCCAAATTAACTCACTATCAACTCTTTCATATGGCATTTTGGGTCTAAAATAATTTTGAACAGCTTTTAATTTTTCAGATATTGTATTGGCTGAACTATAATCAGGTAAATCACTTATTTTAACCATTTATTATGTTTTATTATATTATTATTTTAGAAAAATTTATTTTTAACATTTATTAACTAAACTAACAAAATTATAGTATAGCCTATTGTAAAAACTCATTCCAACATTTAATTTTATAGGAGTCAGTTGGTAAATTATTACGTTTAATAAATAGTGGACAATCAATTGCTACTTCTTTTAGTGCATGTTCAAATACACTAATTAAGCGGTGTTTTTTCTTAGCAAGAGACCAAATGAACTCATCTACAGAAGTTTTTAATTTTGGACTAGAAGCCAAATACATATACACATCAACTTCTCTATTAGATTCTGGTAAATCTTTGTGAGAACAAAATCTAACAGCACGTCCAATAATTTGTTTTATTCTGGAAAAATTCCAATGAGGTTCCATTATATGAACTTGTCTTACTCTTAATAAACTAATACCTTCTTTAGTACTTGGACTACCAACTATCATTTTAATTTGTGATCCATCAATATTTTCTTTTCTATTAAACATTTCCTTTATTTTTTCTCTTTTTGTTAAAGATTCATCACCAGAATAAACAGCATAGGTATTTGGTCCTGGTCCATTTGAATCAAAATCTTTGTATCCAAGATAATCCAAATATTTTGTAAAAGGTTGAATTCCACCATATGATAAAAAAGCTGAATAAACAAAAACTGGTCCATCTGATTCTTTTATTTTGTCCATTATTTTAGAAAATTTTGGAGAATATATTTGGATTGATTCAAATGCATCGTCAATTGATTCAAAACCTTCTTCATTGGATAGGCCATTCGGATAAGCAATATTAGAAACCATTCTTGAACCCAAATGAAAATTAGTTGGATAATTCATTGATGCTTTATATTTTTTCTCTTTTTTTTCTTTTTTAATTGATTTTTTATATATTTCAAATTGATGATCAGACATTTTACATCCAACAGTTTTTAAATTCATTTTAGGATAACTTATTGGAAGGTCACCTCGATAATAAGACACTAATCCTTTGGCCATGTCTTTAAACAATTCAATATTTTTAGCAATAAAATAATCTCCCGATTTTTCAAAGAACACATTGGTAAAATCATCACCAACAGGAAATTCAGTATTGGGTTTTAGTAAATTAAATGTTAGACCTATTGTGGCTGGATTATCAAACATCGGGGTTGCACTAAGTAAAAATAGCTTGAAATTTATTTTGGCTTTATTAACTGATTCTAATAATGTTTTGTAAAAATCACCTGATATAGATACCATATTTTGAATTTCATCAATAATTACCAAATTATTATTAAAATTAATTAGCCCCTTGTAGAAATCTTTTAGAAAGGTATGATAAGAATAAATGTTATATACAGCCTTAATTCTCAAATCAATCTGATTCATAATTTGTTGATATTCTTTGTCAGAGGATTTTAGTTTTGCCAGTTTAATTCTTTCTTCACCAGTAACATATACATTATTTTTCGAATCTGATCCGTCAGGTAAACTCATGTTTGGACACATTCCTTTTAATTCATTCATAAAATTACCAATTAGGGATGCGGGTAAAATAATTGTGATTTTCATGTCTTTTTTATATTTTTCAGCAATCGAAATAGCAGTACATGTTTTACCCGATCCAATTTCGTGATAAATTAATAATCCATTAATGTCTTTATTTTCATAAAGGTATTCACTTAAAAAAGCCTGTTGTGGTAATAATTTATATTCTTTATCTTTGGGATAACAAATTTCATCCATTGACTGTTCCACATTGTTAATTGAATATTTTTGATATTTATACATTATAAATATAATAGATTAAAAAAAAATCTATAAATATATATATAGTTATGAGTGTTTATAAAAATAAACCTTTTGGTGTTATGTCTGACTGGTTAGTTACAGTTTTTTGTATAATTTATATTGTAGCTAGTTTTATATTAGGAAACAAACAATTAATTTCAGGCCCTCTTGCCGGTTTTAATGTTGTTTATTCATTAATTATAATTATGGTATATTGGATTATGAGAAACAAGTATACTGATTCTATTGTAAAAGATAATAAGAAAGAGTATGAATCTAAATTAACATCATTTAGAAAGTTAATGTTAGGTTTATCAAATGTTCCAGGTTTTGTTACAATAATTTTCTTTGTTGTTAGAAAAGTTCTTTTAAAAAATAGTAACGATTATAATCAAATGTACTAAGTTATAACCAAGTTATAAGTAAAAACTTAAGCTTTTAATATATTAATTTTAATAAATAATATATTAATTAAATAAATAAATTAAAATTGAATTGATCCCCGAAAGTTTGGATTATCCCACAATGATACCTTGTTATCCAATTTAATAATTTCAGCAAGATTGTTAAGATAATTTTCAAGTAACTGTTTATTATTTTCAAGCCCTTCAATGCATTTAACAAATAAAAATACACCAAATGATAATAATACAGTATATTCTTTATGAAATTTACCGTTTGGATTAACAAGAAACCACATCATTTGTTGAACACTTAAATTGGACATATTTATAATATTCTTATTAATTTGACAATAGGTATTGATTGCTTCTGCTATCAAATATTGTCGTGCTTGATCTTCTGATGAAAATAAAGTTGGTTTATCATTTTCAAAAAACCATGTAGTTTTTCCTTCATATGTTTGGTATTTAATATGAGCGTATTTATTTAAGTTTATGAAATATTGTTTTGATATTTCTTGTTGATTATCCATTTCTGAAAAGGTTTGAATACAAGCCAGATATGTCTGTGTAAGTACTGAATTAATATTACTAAAATCAGTCATAAATCCACAATAATGATCCATATCAATGTTGTTTGATGTTATAAAATTACCAATTATATTAAACATGTCTCCATAAGGTTTAATATATTTGACTCCATTTTTTTCATTGAAAATTTTATTATTAAAAGATTGGAATGTGTTTTCCAAAATTTGACTCATTATTAAAATAAGATTTAAGATTAATTATTATAATTATCAACTTTTTTGTGATTTGTAATTTAGTTAAAAAGTTAGTTTACAATTCCTGCACAGTCGTCACTACTACAATGTGTTAAGAAATAATCATCTCCAATTTTTTTAATTTCTAGATTATATGTTGCTTCTATATACTTAAAGTTAAACATATTTGTGTTGCTAACGCTATAAGAAAATTCTTTACCCCCATTTATATTTTTTCCACTTACATCTTTACACCTAATAGATAAATACTTATTATTTTTACCTTTTTCTTCAGAAATTTCAATTATTTGTAATTTTTCACCTTTTTCATCTTTTTCGCGTTTAATAGGGGCATCCCATCTTATATAGTATAATATTTTATTATTTTTTTTCATTTCTTCAAATTTATTTTTAATTTGGTTGAATGTTAATTTTTTACTACCTCCTCTTTGTTTTAATTCTAAATATTTAGTTTTATATTTTAAATATTTTTCTTTATAGTCTATTTGAGACATATATAAATAATTAGAAAAAAAATTATCATTATAATTTATTAAGATAGACAAATATTAATTAACCAACCAATTTTTAAAAATTGATTTTGATAATTTTTAAGAAACTTATTGATTAATAATATGCATAATCAATATTTATTAGGTGTTATTAATAAAAAGAATGAAAGATATGAAAATATTACATCAGTGGATAAAGCAAATGAATATAAATGTATTGGTTGTAATTGCGACTTAATTTTAAGAAAAGGTGAAAAAAACTTTCAAAGTTTTGTGCATAAACAAAAATCAGCTTGTGAATATTTTAAAGATCCATCACAAACAATATTAGTAAATGATGCACTTTTACATTTAAAAGAACTACTAGACACTAATAAAGTTACTATTTTTTCAAGGTGTTCAATTTGTAAATTTACTTTTGAATCAAAATTACCCCAGTTTGATTCAACAATTAAAAATGGTAATTATGTGGAATGTATGAATGGACCAACTATTGTTTGTAAATTTGTATTAGGAGATTATGAGCCTGATACTGAATTAAATTATAAAATAAATATTACTGGATTAAATCAAAGAATTGTTATTAGTTTTGCTACTAAAAAAGTTGAGTTAGTTTGTGGTAAAAATTTTTGTTGTGATAAATGTAAAAAGTATTTATAATAGTATATTTTATATTGATTTATAATAAAAACCAATATCATTTATTATTTTATCGCCATATGATAACTCAACATAATTAATATTTAATGGATTGGGTGTTATAACCTTACCATAAGAATAATCTTCGCCTAGATGACAATAAGCATTTACTACTTCAAATTCTAAAGGAAAAACATTTTGCGTTTGCTTGTTTAATTCATCAAATAACTCTGAGCTTATTTTTTCACTTAATTCTTGTTTTAATCCGGTCACAAGTACTTTATTTGTATCAATTGGTTGAATTTGAACAGGTATACTCAAATATTTAACACCAAAATTATATCGTAACACCCAACTGTTATGTTTTCCAAATAATTCTTTAGAAAAATATATATTTGATTCAGCAAAATTTTTTTCAACAAATTCCCAAATTTTTGGATTTATAAGTTTCGCCTTTTCCAATTCTAACGCTTTTAATTGGTTTTCGTATTGGTTTGTTAAATTTAGTATTCGATTTTCTATCTCAAGTTTTTTTTCGTCAGTTGTTGACATATTTGATTATTAAAATAAATAATTCCTAGTCTTTATACAATATTAATTGTATATGAGCTAATTCCAAATATTTTAATTAAATTGTTGTACTTGGTTATTTAAAGTATCAACAACACCAGTTAAATATGAAATAGCCACATCACTAATTATGTAATTAGTAGTTGTTATATCAGGAGCTTGAGTTTTCATAAATTCACTTATTGCTTGCTTATTAGTATGCCAATTAGTAATTTTTTTTTTATAATCTGAATTAGCATTAGCAGTACAAGCATATTTGGTTCCATTAGATATTAAAGACATTAATATTGGATTATCCATATATATTAATCTGATCACACTTTGAATTGTTCGTGCATCCAAAGTTTTCCCACGATGATGTTCCATTAATACAATTGACATCTTCATTAGTTTATTATAATCCATTAGTTATCCATAGTAATTGACAATTAAATTATAAATCAATTTTTTAGTTTGTAATATTTAATGCACTCATATTAAAACCATTTATATCTGCTAATACACATGGTCTTGTTTTAATTATATTATGCTTTTTAATTTCTTTTTTTAATCCGCGATTAGGACCAGATAATATTATTACAGTTATTATTTTATTATTTTCATTTTCTGATTTAGTTATAATAGATATGTCATTATCTGATAAATAACATATTCGACCAATTTCCACATTTAAATTTGATTTGGTGTTTCCCATTATATTATAAAGATTTATAATATAATTTTATAATTTCATTATTTTATAATAGTTTTATAATATAAATAAAATTAATTAGACTAACACATTTTATCACGTACCGTAGTTAAAAATTCTTTCCAGTTACTAATTGTAAAACCCCTATTTATGTATTTTTTCATTCGTAGGAGAGTTTTTCTGGCTCGATATTTTGAATATCCATCAATTTCAGACCCACACATTTTATTAATGTAACTAGGTTGAATGGTTAGCACCGAATAATCTAGTTTATCAATAACATTAACAAATGATCCAGAAAGTAAACCACCAGAAAAATCATAGCCAATAGCACACAGGTCAAAATCAAAATTTTCACGAATAAATTCGGCTGGTTTTGTTTCCACGACAATTAACTGAAATTTTTTGCCAACTTTAGTAATTATTTCATGTACCCCAACAATATTTCTCATGTTATAAAAATTATTATTGGATATGGATTTTTTGTTAAAAACAATATAATCTGATTTAATTAATTGATCCATATCATTTTTATTTATATATATGTCGATATCATTGGGACTAAAATTGCTCCCAGTAATATACTTTAATACTGAAGAACCAGCAACTACAACTCTATGGGCCCTAAATAATTTTATTTCATCTGTAGTAAATAATTTTTGAAACCAACCAGGATTTAAATATAATGATGAAATTGGAGTGGACTTGAATTCACGTTTTGCAACTAATTCTGGAAAAACATCAGATAATAAAAAGTTTATGACAATTTTGTCTAATCTTACTGAGGGAAAATTCATAATTTTTTTGCGATAAATTGTTCTATTGTATGGAACTGCTTGAATTGCCAAAATAATTCGTTTAAATGCCATCAGAGCCCTTTCTTCTTTCCAATATGGGTCATGAGTTGTAAAAATAACAAAATGTTGAATGTCTTCGAATTTTTCAGATTTATATAACATATAATTTTTAAATTGGTTATTACCAATTGAAGCATTAGATATAAATTGATTAACTTGTTCATCATCCACTTTAATTCGTGGTAATTGATATATACAGGGAGCTTTAAGTTTGTTATATGGTTTATTATTATGTTTACAACCATCATGAGTCTCTTGATAAATTGGTATATCTTTTGGTACAATTATTGGGGTTAGATATCGACCATAAAATCTAAATTGGTATAGATCTTCTAATTTACAAAAATATAGTCCGCCACCGGAACAACAACCAAAAGGTTTAAATTCATTGGTATCAACATTAATTCCCGGATTATATTTAAATCCCCTGGAACTATTTGAATAGTTGGTTAGTTTATAATAAATTGTATAATCTTGTTTAATTAAATTATTGTAATGAGCGTGGGCATTTCTACATGCAATGTATGCGGGATTATTTTTATATTCTTCAAATAATTTTTCATAAAAAGAAGGCCAAAGGTCGGGATTATTATATACAGGAAGGTTGGAGGTCATTAAATGGAATTAATTGGGTTGTTGAAATTATATTTTCAATTTTTTTTGGTTTAGTGTTTCTAATTTACTAACACAAAATAGAAACAAAAAAACTATTAATGGCTTAAAGGTTTGTTATTAACTATAAATAACCGAGAAAGTGCCCAATGTTAAATTCCGCTACATCCGCATGGGCTAAAGGTGCCCCTAAATTTGCACCTACCAAATCAAATGTGCTAGTTACTAATACTAATGCTGACACTAATACAAATAAACCAGCAACTGAAACTAAACCAATTGTTGATACTAAAACAAAATTAAATTCTAATACTGATGAATATGGTGTACCTCATTTTAATTTTTCAACTGATTCTTTTAAAAAAATAAGTGAATATTTTTATACCAATGGGTTTGTAATTATTGATAATGCTATTAGTCCAGAACAAATAACCAAGTTAAAAAAAGAATTAGGATCAGTACAACAAGCTAATCCCAATAAAAAGTATACTGGTTCACATTCCATGCACAAATGTTTTTTCGAACACTCACCAACTACTGTTGATATTATTGAATTGTCTAAACTAGCTGACTTTGCCCAATATGTAATTGCTGATGTACCCGACACCCGAGTAAACAATTCTTCATTAAAAGCACATGTGATTCATAATAATGCGTTTTCAGTTCCACCTGGTGGTCGTGGACAAGCTCCAACTTGGCATGTGGATGATCCACTTCAACAAGTTATTATACCAGATGGTAAAGAATTACCTGAATGGATTAGGTTACCAGTTTTAGTTTGTACCTATATGATTTGGTTGTCTGACTGTGATACTCCTGAATGCGGACCAACTCATGTGGTACCTGGTTCTCATAGATTTGGTCAAGTTATTGATCCGACATATGCTGAAGCTAATGCAATTCCAGCATGTGGAAAAGCAGGTACCGCAGTACTAGTTAATGCAAACTTATGGCATCGTGGATGTGCAAATAATTCTGACCATGCTCGCGATACTCTACAAATAACTTGGGCACGTAGAATCATTGGACACAAACATAAAACAATTATGAACTATAACATGCCAGCCCATGTATGTGCGGGTAGATCCGAGTTGTTAAAAGAACGAATGGGATGGCTACAAGGTGGTGCATATTCTTAAATCTAACTAATTATTTAATTAATATTATTTAATGTTAATTAAAATAAAAATATTTAATTTATATATATAGATAAGTAAAAATGTATGAACAAAAATATAATAAATATAAGTTTAAATATTTATGTTTAAAGTTACAAAACGGTGGTTATAATCCACTAAAAACAAATAGTATGGTATTAAATGAAATGAGTAAAAAATTATGCGATGCAGATAATTGGAAAATGTTTTATGATAGTCAATTAGATTGTAAAGAGAAATTTTCAACAAAAATAGATAAAAAACTAGAGGATGACTATGCGCTTAGTATTAATTTTACTGCTGCAGCAATAGCTGTAATTAATTGTACTCCAGCTAATAGAGAAAAAGGTAGAGTTGACTGTAAAGATACAAGAGAAGAAAAGGCTTTGGACAAAGAAAAAGGATTAGGCGAAGTATCACAAGAAAATTTAAAACAAATCAAAAGTAAATTACAAGATGAGTTAACAAATGTGCGTAAAATGAATAAATGTACAGCAGATGAAACATTACAATTAGTTGCTTCAATGTTTTTAGCAATTTTACATAATTCAACAAAATCTGGTAATACTAGTATATTTATTAAAAATCTTGAATCAATTATTAATCATAAAATAAGTAACTGTAAGAAAGTTAGTAAAGATAAAATGATCACTTCAGAAAATGAAGCTGATATTATTAAATATTACATGAATGTAATTAATCAAATAAATACTAATTTAGAATCTATATCTACATTTCTTACAAATGAATCTAACAAAATTCAATTAATTACAAATTCAGAATATACAACAGAAAAATCTGTTTTAGATGCAACCACAAATATAATAACAATTACACGTACATATAATGATTATTTTAAAAATAATTTAAATCATTTAAAATATATTAGTGATTATCAACTAATGAATGTTAAAAATGAAAGAACTTTTACATCGCAAGCATTTAATTTACCAACTGAAGGTATAGAAAAAGTAAAAGGCACAGGTAAACAAAGAGAAATAATACAACCATTAAAAATAAATACAAATACAACCAAAGTTGTGACACTTTAAAATATATAATTTGTATGTGCATAATAGTTTGGTATTGTATTAATTTAATAATAAAATAATATTATTAAATTAATTGACTTAATAGTTTATAAAGATTAATTATAATTGTTCTAAATTATGACCCATGTGTGAGAACTATTTGCACGAACCATTAAACATTTTTTTAACAAATATAAAATCTGAATTAGTTTCTCTTGATTAGTAAAATATGTAAAAAATGAAATTGGTTAATTATATGAGTTAGGTTAACAATAACAAATGAAATGGTCCGAAGAAAATGTGTATTTAATGTGTCCTTATTGCGGGGTATTATTTAGTTTTGCTCAAGCACACGAAACCAAGTTTGAACAGTCCCATATAAAAAATTGCACTGGTACTTATGACCCAGCTGTTGGGATTACAAATTGCTACTCGTGTGGTAAAACTGATGGGTCCTATACAAATTCTCAAATAGCAAAAGAACACAAAGCTAGATGTAAGGAATGTATTGGATCAGATAATAAAAACAGATTTGGCCAATGGGATTATTTGGCAACCGGAGGGCCATGGGAACCAGAACCAAATCCACACAAACCACCAAATCACAAACTAACCCATTGGGTTAGTGAGGGTAAGGTTGACCAAGTTCACAAACAATTGGAATTGGGAGCTGATCCAAATTATATTAGACAAGATTATGTGGCAAACCATTGGCCTGAGTATGATATTTATATAAGAAGTTTGCATTTGTTTGATGCTAATGGTAATGAAATACCTGAAGAAGATACAGAACAACCAACAACCCCATTAAAATTATGTATATTTAGCTTGTCCAATTGTATGAATTCGGAACAAGATGATATGAATTATTGTAAAATAGCCCAGTTACTAATAGACTATGGGGCTGAGAAAACCCATGCACTTGAATATTATTTACATAGATATGGAAATCCATATGAAAATGTTAGTTTGGAAGAACAAGATGATAATTATAAATCAAACCCGTATGTTATTTTATATGAGATGTTAGCATCTGAATAAAAAATTGATTATAATTAAAATTGACCAATTAAATAGGACACTTAATGGGACTTTTCTTTTCAAAAACGGAATCAGATGAAATAAAATATAAAGTTGATATTGATGAACATAAATATCAGAAAAATATTGTTAAGTTATATGATATTATGTTAGTATTAAATAAACAATATAATGATAATGTTTCAGAATCTATAAAGAAACAACTTGAAAAAGAAACACCAGTGGCTTTAAATTTTAAATTGTTTAATGACAGATATGCGGATATTTATAGAATAGACAACGTATTTAAAATTATTAAAATAACAAACTGGCATAAACACTCAAACATTCCCGATCGAATGGATTTTTCAATGTATTGCAAGTTTTTAAAAGACTCAGATTTATCAGATTGCCTATGTGTTTTATCTAATAAACAACTTGAATTTTATAATTTTTTAATACATCCAATTATTCTTCAAAAACAAGCCTCCAAGTCTTAAATCCATTAAGTTCTTCTTCAATTATTTGTTTAAATTTAGTACAAGGTCCTAATGCTTCGTACCAATTTCCAGAACCATTACCAACTTTTTTAATTAAATTTTCTATTATGCCATTATTATCCGGTTCCACACTAATTAAATTTTCTAATCTACAAGCACATGGTGCTGATCCGGAAACATTCCAATAAAAGTTATTTATAATATCATAAACCTCGGAAACATATAATGACTTTTTTGGCAGTTTAACATATTTAAAACTTGTTTGTTGGGGATTTACAGGACATTTTAACAATTCAAACTTTTTTGTTGGTTCTTTAATTGTTGTATCAATATTTGAATTTTCCCAATCACCAATATTTGTTAAGATTCCGTCCTCAAACCATTGCAAATTATCATCCATTTCATTATTAATGTTAAATCTTAATTTATTCAAATTGTTCATTAGATTTGATTAAGTTGGGACCTAATAAATATAACAATCAATTTTTATTAATTAATTATCCTTATAACTAATAAACATTTTCTTTTGTAATTTAATGACTGAAGTTATTTGGTTTAGAGACTGTTCATTTAAAAATAAACATCTGGTTGGTGGTAAATGTTGTTCATTGGGTGAATTATATCATTTATCAAAAAAAATATTTTTCTCTATTGCTGACGGATTTGCCGTAACAACTGAATTATATGATAATTTTATAAAAAATAATAATTTAAATTTAATCATTGAAAATAAGTTATTGGATATTAATGTAGAAGACATCAGGGAATTAGAAGAAAAATCAAGAGAACTAAGAGAATTAATTGTTAATGGTTCATTTACTGAAGAACAAGAAAAACTCATTACAGAAAATTATAAAGAATTATCAAATTTATATTCAAAAGATGACTTGGAAGTTGCAGTAAGATCTAGTGCTATTGCTGAAGATTTACCCAATGCTTCTTTTGCTGGTCAACAAGATACATATTTAAATGTTAGATCAGCAAACTTAATTGAATCAGTTAAAAAATGTTTTGCATCATTATTTAATAGTAGAGCTATATCTTATAGAAAAACTCATGATATTAAATTTTGCGATGTTAAAATATCAGTTGCTGTTCAAAAAATGGTTAGATCAGATATTGGTTCTGCAGGTGTTGCTTTTTCTATTGATCCCGAAACTGGATATAACAAAGCAATTGTTATTAATTCATCATTTGGTTTAGGTGAATTAGTTGTATCTGGTGGAGTTAAACCTGATGAATTTATTTTAGATAAAAGAACACTTAAAAACATTGAATTTGACCCAATAATAATGAAAAAGAAAGGGGACAAAAAGACAAAAATAATTTATGGAGAAAATAGTGGGGTTGAAGAAATTAATACAACACCTAATGAATTTACTAATTATAGTTTAACAAACCACCAAGCTATGACATTAGGTAGATTCGTGTTAAGACTTGAAAGCTCTTATTCTAAATTATTAGGCAAAAAAATTGGTGTGGATGTTGAATGGGCTATTGATGGTATCGATCAAAATATTTATATTATTCAAACAAGACCTGAAACAATTCATAGTAATAGTGATGTTTTAGAAATTAGTAAATATATTTTATGTGAAAAAGGAAAATTATTAATATCTGGGGTTTCAGTAGGTGATAAAATTAGTACAGGCAAAATTAAAATATTAGAAAGTATTCATGAATTTGATAAATTTTCTCATGGTGATATTTTAGTTACTGATATGACAACACCAGATTGGGAACCAATTATGAAAATATCATCTGGAATTATTACTAATAAAGGTGGAAGAACTTGTCATGCGGCAATTGTTGCCAGAGAATTAGGTTTGAATGCAATTGTTGGTACTGGTAATTCAACCCAAGTTTTAAATAATTTACAAGAAGTTACAATGTCATGTGCTGAAGGTGAACAAGGATTTGTTTATGATAGAAAATTAGAATTTAGAATAGAAAAATTAAAAGTGGAAAAAGATACTAAATTACCAGTTAGACTAATGTTAAATGTTGGTAATCCTGAAAATAGTTTTAATAGTTCAATTATACCAAATTCAGGTGTTGGTCTTGCTAGATTAGAGTTTATAATTAGTAATTATATTAAAATTCACCCATTAGCTCTATATCATTATCCCAAATTAAGATCAGATATTAAAGATAAAGTATTTGAAGTTATTGGTGATCACGATAATGGCAAATGGTATTTTATTAAAAGATTAGCTAGAGGTATTTCTAAAATAGCTTCATCTTTTTACCCAAATGATGTTATTGTTAGACTTAGTGATTTTAAATCAAATGAATATAGAAACTTAATTGGTGGTGAAATTTATGAACCTAACGAAGAAAACCCAATGATTGGGTGGAGAGGTGCATCCAGATATTATTCACCTGAATATGAAAAAGGTTTTGAATTAGAATGCGAAGCCATTAAATATGCTAGAAATGAAATGGATATGACTAATATTGTTGTTATGATTCCATTTTGTAGAACTCCTACCGAATGTAAAAAAGTATTGGAAACAATGGAAAAATATGGTTTGGTTAGAGGTGAAAATGGTCTTAGAATATATTTAATGTGTGAAATTCCTTCTAATGTAATTGAGGCCGAAGAATTTAGTCCAATGATTGATGGTGTATCTATTGGTGGTAATGACTTGTTACAATTAACATTGGGAATTGACAGAGACAGTGATAGAATTACATATTTATCAAATGACGAAAATTTAAGTTATAGAAGAATGATTAAAATGGCAATAAGCACCTACAAGAAAAATAATATTAAGGTTGGATTTTGCGGTCAACAACCTTCTGATAGTATTGAATTTTGTAAATTTTTAATTGAATCAGGTATTGATAGCATATCAGTAACTCCAGATTCTGCTTTAAAAACAATTAAAAATTTAGGTTTGCAACAAGCAAATTAAAATGCTTACTCCTCTAAACAAATAAATTTAATGGGTTATTCATTGGTGAACTTTTAATTTGATAATTTTTTGGTACTGTTAATCCTGGTAATAAACTTTGAACTTGGTTTGAAACTAAAACATTGGTTGTGTTAGGATTAAATTCAATTCTAGCATGTGATCCATTTGGTTCAATATATTTATAATACCAGTTATCAATTGTTTTAGCTGGTTGGGCAAAATCAAAACTTAGTTGTTGTATAGTTGTTCCCATTTTTTCCAAATATTTAGGTAAAACAATAAATGTTTTAAATAAATTAATTGACAACGTTGTTTCTTTTTCTATATATCCTACACAAATATATCCAATTAATATTTTTTTAGTAAATTGGTCATCGTGTGGTGATATCTCGTGAACTGGTTCACCCCAAGTTCTTGATCCCACATGTATAGTGTTTGAATCTGGTAGAATTTTAGATGAGTCATATAGAAAATATGGTTTAGATCTAAAAGGAGCTCCATTAGATGCTTTTACTTGAAAAAATTTAACACCCTGGTCCAAAGTATGAGCAGGATTTATACAAACAATATCAATAACAGGCATAGAATCTTTTAAATATCTTCTTACAGTAGTTAAACCACAACAAGGACATTTCATATTATCTGCAATCCAACATTCAATTAATTTACCATAATTTTCATATTGAATATAATCTGGATCTTTTTCCTCAACTATTTTTTCTAAATCTTGAATAATCGAATTATCAATTTCAATATCAGATTCCATTTTAGATTTTGATTGTGGACTCAAGTATTTTAAAATATTTGGAGTTAAATCTTGAACATAATCAACCAAATAACCAGGTTTATTACGTATTCTAATTGGGTATTTGGAAGCTTTAGCAGCGGGAGTATTAAATTGATTATCTTGTTCGGCCTTTCTTTTACCTCCCCCAACCATTTCTTCTTGATCGCGAGCAACAAGTTTCTCACTAGTAAAAACCAAATATAAATTATTATTGAGATCACTAAATGTATTTTGACCTCCTTTGTGTTTCAGATTCAAATACTTTTGCTTGTATTTTAAATATTTTAAGTAAAATATTTCATCTAGACTTTGATCAGTGTATTTCAAATATTTTAAGTAAAATAAGTTGTTTTTCTCCATGTTTTTATTTTATATATTATAATTTGGATAAAATAATAAATTAAATTAAAACAATTTATTCGTCATTTTCGGAATCAGATTCTAATACAATCATACATTCATTCTTGTTATTAAATTGTTCAGTTGCTTTAGATGCAATTACTTTTTGAAATTCTGCATCAGTGTCATCTAATTCAGCATCTGATCCACAGAGTTCTTCTTCTGAATCAGTTTCATATAAATTAGTATCATTAGAACTAGTAATAGTTTCGGATACAGCCACATTTTGATTTTGTTGGGTACCTGATTGAGACCCATTATCAAATTGGTTATGATTTTCATCAGTTACTAACTCTGGATTAGAGCTTTCATTATTGAAAAACAAATTATGCAAGTCTAATGAATAAAAGTAAGATGATTCAACTCTATTAATTTCACTGTTACGCTTAATATTATAAATTGACTTACGCATAGTTTTTAATGTTGTGATATCTTTGTCACTTAATGCATCTTTTCTATTAACAACTTTATTAAAGATTAATAACATTTTAGCAACAATATTATCATCAGGTGTCATACCAAATACGTTTTCGCATCGAACATAATTTTCTTTTAGTTCGCCATCAGTTAAAGCATTAACATGATCATCGGTATTTTTGATAATTTTGTTAATTTTAATTTTGGCAAGTTGACGATCTTTATCAATTTGAGCTAAATAATTACCAATGTTAGTATTTGAATTTGAATCAACGTGATAATAGTATTTAAGTTTGACATATAAATCATCTTTTGGAATTAATTTTTCAACAAGCTTAACGTCATCTAAGAATAACACAAAGCTAAATAATTTGTCAAAATCTTTAGGACCTAATAGCTTATTGATAACTTCCAAAGTAAGTCTTGGTTCATAAATATTGACCATACAAGTGTATAAGTTTTCTCTATAATTATTCATTTCCCATGACATATTTTTGTATTCAAGGGATTCATTATATAATCCTCTAAGTTTGAATAACTTGATAATATTTTCACTAAATTCAACGGATTTTTTATTTTCATTTTGAATAAATTGATCCAAAACAAAATCTAATACACGTTTTTCATTTGGACTTGACATAATGCTTTGGTAAAGTTCTAATTCTTTGGCCTCAAATCTCTTGATGATTTTATTTTCCAAAAATTCTTTGGATAATTTTGAATTGTATCCACTATTTAATTTAACTTTATCAACAATCAGTCTAAATACTTCATATGGTAATTGCTCAAAACGTAAATTTTGAAAAACATCATAGGGACCATTATGAGTACCTACTTTAACATACATATTAAATTCATCTAATTTATGGAATTCATCTACAAAAGAGTCTTCTTTATGTTGATTATGAATGTTGTTAGAAATATTTTCACATTCATATTTGGCAACTAAGTTAGCATCAACATTACCATAATTAATACCTGCAGAATTACAATATGATGTGTATAATTTATCATTATCAGTCATATAAATGAGTTCTTTCATAGTTTCATAAGAATGGTTTTTCATTAATCGTAATGCCAAATTAGTTCTACCAAGTAAAATAGCTAATTGAACAGGACTAATTCTATACATGTTAGTTGAAGTTGGAATATTTTTGTTTTCCACAATTTTAACAATATCATTTTCATTTGATAAATACATAACTGCTAAACATTTGGTATCAAAGTTAGACATATCAGATATAGATACGTTTTCAAATTCATCAATTGATTTATATTTGTTATATTTTAAGTTAATAAAACTTGGAGAACGTCCTACTTCGTCAACATTTTCTTTAGATTCAGCATCAATTAAATTTCCAATCCATGATTCATTAGTAATAGGATTAAATGATCCAGTAAATTGTTCCATAACATTTGATTCTAAAAATTCAAGTTCTTTGGTAGTATATTTTTTAAATTTCATTCCAACATCTTCAACATTTGCATTATATTTGGTAATGCAATTTTCAGTATCAACCACATTTTTAATTTCCAAATTATATTTGACATAGTTTGAAAAATTATTAGTGAATGATGATACTTTTCTAAGTTTTAAAGTATTGGTAAAAATGATATTTTTAAGTTGACCATTGTTGATTAACTCTTGTTCAAGTAATCGAGTAAAACCATAATTATTAGAATTCATGAAAAACATTTTGTTATAAATTGTTTTGTAATCAAAATTTGTAATTACATCAAATCCTCTACCTGAATATTTAATTAAACGATTTTCATAACTAGGGCTTCTACGTTTTAAATTAGCCAAGTTAACACGATATTTTAGCGCATTCAAACCACGATTTGTGGTCATAATATTTTTACCATCCCAACAAACACAGCAACAATCCACATCAAATCCAACCATTACTTGAGCCATTGAATCATATAATCTTAAGATGATTTGTACTTGTAATACTTTTTTAGTGTCAAATACATAAATATTAATAACATGGTTATTCATATAAACACGTGTTTCGTATTTGAGATCATTTGCTTTTTCTTTGATTGCATTAATAATATGATCAATTTTAAGTCTAGCATTAGCTTTATCAAGACCATAGACAAACAAATCAATATCATTTAATTTGGCACCAGATTTAGTAATAATGTTCACAATAGATCCACCAGCAACAACAACATTGTCCCAGTTTAAGTAAGTGAGTAAATCATATGTTTTACGACTAAATTCCATGTTAAATACTTCGTCTGATATTGTTTCGCGGGTTTTTGATCCAGTTAATACAATTTTATCACCAAAGTTAGCTTTTGTATATTCTAGTTGTTTAGTTTTAACGACAAATAATAAATTATCATTAATATTTGAGGAAGATTCTCTAAGTTTATCTTCAGTATCACTAATTTTAACTATGTTTTCAAAAATGCTCATTATTTTGCTAAAAAAATAGGTCCAAATACATTAACAATCAATTTTTTAACAGTTTTATAGTAAAAACCCATTTATAAAAATTTGAATAAAAAATTAGATAAATAACATAACAATAAAATAATGGCTAAATATTTGCTTACCACATATAAATACGTTTATGATAAAAACTTACTAAAGCTAAAAAAATTATATGATGAAAATTATTCATGGGACAAAGAATTTACCCCCGAATATAGATTTAGTTGTGTATTAAGATATGGTGACATATGGTTTCATCTAGTTAATGAATTAGATGAAATTATAGCATGCTGTTCTGTTGAGTGTTTATCAAATAATTCTTATGAAATTAATGATGTTCTGGTTGAAGAAAAATTTAAAGGTAATAATTATGGAGTATTATTATTGTGCAATGTAATAAATGAATTAGATTGTGCTAATTTAAAAGTTAAATTATTTACTTCAGTTGATAATTATCCGGCAATAAAAACTTATGAAAAAATTTTTGGTTATCCAAATAAAATAATTGGTAATCGAGTAGAATTTTGCATATAAATGTATTTTTTAGTTAAGTTAATTAAAAATTAATTAAATAAAAAAATAATTAATTCGTCGACACTTTATTTATTTTAAAAAATTTATCACCAACATTTTTAAATAGTTCATTAAGTGAATTTAAGTACTGGGTTTGATCAAAAGCATCCATTTTTTCTTGGAAATCTTCTACCCCAATATTTTCAGTGACATCTGATAAATCATTTACTAATTCTTTAAAATGTAAATATTTAACAAAATTTTTTTTGTGTTTTTCGTTTATTAAATTTTCATCATCATTTTCTTGATCATTTTCCTGATCAATTATTTTATCAATATTATCAATTAAGTCTTTATTTTTATGATATTCTTCTAAAATTTTTTCATCCGTAGACAAATCAATAAATTTACCCTTAGGATAATATGTTTTTAATTTTACAAAATCTTTATCTAAAATTTCATCATATGATGGAATTTCATTTGTTACATCAACTAAATCACTCTGATTATAACATGCATTATGAAAGTATTCAAAATCTGATTTTTTAAAAACATTGTCTGGATGGATGGATTCAAGGCATTTTAGACATACAATATTTTTAGTCATTAAACATAAATCCTTTATTGTATTTTAAATAAAAATCAATTTTTATAGTTATTAAATTACTTTAAAAATTAAATATTTGGATGGTATGATTCCATTTATTCCTTCAGTTAATACAACTCCATTGGATGATTCATAAAATACAATACCATCATCCATTGCTTTTTTCATGTCCACATATACAAGTAAATCACAATCACTCCTTTTGCCACTTGCTGCATCTAGTGATTTAGCAAAATGGATATGTTTTCTGCTCATTCGATTAAGTCCACTTGATTTAATTGATTCTAAGTGTTTTTTATAAGACCCATGAAATATTCCATCCATTGGATCATTAATTTTTTCCATTAAAGCTTCAGAATCAATTTTATCTCCAACATCTTTGCTATGTCCCTGATTAGCTCTAATTAACATTTGGTTTCCAACTTTTTTAATTGTAAATCTTTTTTTAGGACATGTATCCACAATATTAATAACTTCATCTAAAGTTCCACATTGACCATTTGATTTACTTAAGATGTCAGAAAGCTTAACATAACCTTCTGAATCAGGAACCAGTTTTAATTCATTTAGACCATGACGTAGAGCCCATGATAAATATTTACTTTTATTGGTTTTATCTTTTGAATTGGACATTGAAATGAGATATTAATTAGGAGTTATTAGATAATTTTATCAATTTTTATAAAATAAATTTTATGATTAGTAAGCACATTGAACATTAGATTCATACTTATTAAAATTTTGTTTAAAATTATCAATGAATTCTTTGATAATTTTATTAGTCGTGAGGCGTTGCCTGTTAAAACAGTTATCAGTTTTAGATACAAAAAATAACCAAGTTCCACCATTATAATCATTAATTAGTTTAATTTCAATATATGGTTTTAATTTGGGACTATTTTTAATTCTACACCAATAAAAATCTTCCCCATTATTATATCCAAAAACATCAATATTTGATGAAGAAATAAAGAGATTTCGAATAATAGTTTCTAAATTAGATTTGGATACATTTAAATATATATGGTATACGTCTGCGTGTTTTGGTAGTATAAAATTATTGTCTTTAATCGTTATTTCTGACATTATTATCTTAATATGAAGGTATTAATTATTAATTTTCAATTTTTTTGATCAATATTGATATAAAACAATAATTTGGTATTAAAATAATGTTTACAAATAAATTATGGATATCGAATGATTATAAAAAAATTAAAAATCCTGTTAGAATTTTAGGTACCACAAATAAAATTCAAGGATTACTTGCACCAAATCATGATTTTAAACATCAAACTGAAAACTTTGAACGTATAAAACAATCACTTGCACCATTTGGAATTGTTCCAACTGAAATATATTCTGCAGAAAGAGTAGGTAAGGCCACGTTTGTAGTTTGTTTTAGTAATCCTAATATATTTTGGCAAAAGTATGAGGGTGAATCATATGGATCTGGTCAAAACTATATATTTTGGAAGTCTCAAAAAATAAAAACTACTATATGGGTTGATTTAAATCAAGATCAAATTGCTGGAATTATAAATGGGCCTTAATTAAATAAATTATACTAACATTTTTTATAATGATCAATATTTTTGTCAAAATGTTTGCGACCCTCTTCAGCAATTTTAACAGCATCTAATGAGGGATGTTTTTCTTTCATTTCTTTTTGGACAGCACCTGCTACTTTAGCAGCTATTGGACCATTGCTGATTCCTAATTTTTCTGCAATATATTTTTTATTGTTTTTAATTTATTTTATATAAATTATAAACTGTAAGAAAGCTTGAAATCCAGGATTAACCATAAAAATATAATTGGTAATAATCATTATAAACTATCAAATAATTAAATCATTTTTTTTATAAAAAGTTGATTAATTTATTTTAAATTATTATATAGATTTATATAAGATGATGTCAAAAATTTTTTCCCTATTTAATATACTTAGTTTACTAACATTTGCAGTTAGTTATAATTTGGCTCAATTAACTAATGGAGTTTGGTTAAGTGGTGCTGCCTATTGTGGCAAAGAAAACTATAAAACTATGAAATTAACAGGTCCTGTATCAGGATTTGAATATAAAAATACATTATATGATCCCAAAACTGATATTCAAGGTTTTGTTGGTATTTTACCAAGTGATAAGACTATTCATGTGGTTTTACGTGGATCTAGTTCTACTATGAACTGGTTAGATGATTTTGAAGTTAGACAAGTTAAATATGAAACTTTTCCCGAATGCAATTGTTTGGTTCATAATGGTTTTTATAAATCAGCATTAGGCATTAGAAATCAAACAATAAATGCGGTTAACGCATTGAAAAAACTTAATCCAACTTATGATGTGTATGTCAACGGCCATTCTCTTGGTGCTTCGGTTGGTCAATTATTATCGATGGAATTAGTTAGAGAAGGTGTTCAACCCCATGTATATGATTATGGTCGACCAAGAGCTGGTAATCAAAAATTTGCATCTTTTGCTAATACTAAAATAAAAGACTATTGGAGAGCAACACATAATAAAGACATGGTACCACATGTTCCTCCAACAGAAGGTTTAGGTTATTTCCATTCATGTGGTGAAATTTTTGAAGATGCATCAGGAACTCTCCATACTTGTAGTTCAACTGTATGTGAAGATCCCAAGTGTGCTGATCAATATGCACTTTATCAAACAAATACTGACGACCATTCTTATTATTTGGGTCACCGAGTTAGTTGTGAGGCAAGTACAGCCTAGAATGTAAATAATATAACATAAAACAATATAACATTTATAAATATTACTTAAAATTAAATAATATTTAATAAATAATGTCAGTAGTAAATTGTAAAGTTGTCAATATAAGACCCCAATACCAAAACCTTAAAGAATGGATGAATGACTCTGATAATGTTTATGTTGGAAGAGAAGGTGTGGTATTTATTGATGGTGAACGCTTTCCAAAAGAAAACTCACCTTTTTGTAATCCATTTAAAATAGGTAAGGATGGGTAGCTACTAGTAGCTTAAAAGTTGATATTTCTTTATAATAATTAAAAATTGAAATTTTTATTATTAGGTATTTAATTAATTTTAGTAATGAACATTAATTATATTTATCCTACATTATTACAAGCTTCTAATATTAATACTAATAGTTGGTTTGATATTAGAAGGTATAAAAATAATGCATACAATAAAAAGAAGAAAAAATATACAG
>JACCDG011685635.1_pt1 | contig 34157 bp, 27 predicted proteins | sample 7442471 | NCBI WGS metagenome assembly JACCDG01 (sample SAMN15323444, study PRJNA562643) | freshwater metagenome | isolation source: river surface water | place: USA:Blue River Watershed | collected 2017-08-17 | reverse complement strand
GCTATGAAGCACATCCTCCCGATCCTCACCCTCACGACCCTCGCCGCCGCGGCTTCCGCCCAGGCTGCTTCCGGTCTGTCCTACAACAACCTGTCGCTCGTCTACACGGACATCGACGATGCTGCCGGCTCCGATGGCTACTCCATCGCCGCTCAGGTCACCCTGGGAAGCAACGTCCTGATCCAGGCCGCCTCCAACATCGGTGGCGACACCCGCGACCAGGTCGACGGCAATAACGACAGCGTCTCCATCGGCTACATCTTCAAGAACGTCGCCGCTGGCGTTGACGTGACCCCCTACGTCGGCACGGAAGACACCTACGGCGTCCTCCTCCGTCGCACCCTCTCCGAAGTCGTCGCCGGCCTCGAAGTCCGCGCCGCCTACGAGCAGGTTGAGAGCGAGGCCAACGCCTCCAACAGCGCCCTCCTCGTGGGTGTCGGCTACAGCTTCGCCAAGTCCTACACCGTCGATGTGAACTACATCAACGCTGAAGGCGGCCTCGCTGACAGCTGGCAGGTCGGTCTCCGCTACAACTTCTAATCTTCGGATCAGAAGTTGAACCAAAGGGCCCCGGAAACGGGGCCCTTTTTGTTTCATCGGGCCTCGAGGTGCACGGTGATCCGCATCTCGCGGTCACCCGAGCCCCAGTAGCTTCCGCTGACCGGGGTGGCGTCGCGATAGTCCCGGCCGACCGCTGCGGCGACATAGGCGTCCGTCACCGGCTTTCCGTTGGTCGGATCGAGTCCCAGCCATCCTTGGCCGGGCAGCCAGACCTCGCACCAGGCGTGGGAGGCGTGGCCTCCGATGATCTCACCCCGCCTCGCGTCGTACACATAGCCGCAGACGTATCGGGCCGGCAGCCCGACCGCACGGCAGAGGGCGAGCAGCAGATGGGCATAGTCCTGACAGACCCCCTTGCGATGGACGAAGAACTCCTCGGTGGTCGTGCCTATGTGGGTGGCGCCCGGAGCGTAAGTGCTGCCTGCGTGCACGGTCCGCATCAGTTCCATGGCCATCGTGTGGATGCCGCGAGACGACTGCTCGATGTCGATCGCCGCCCTCCAGATCTGCGGCGTGATCAGGACCGGCCCGTCCGGCAGGAGGTAGGGCTGGAAGGATTCCCTCAGGGATTCATCCCTCAGGAGGGCTTTGGCGGGGTCATCCGCCAGCAGGCCGGACGGACCGGGCAAGGTCTCGACCAGGCTGACCGCTTCGATGGTCAGGGCGGTGTGGGGTTCTTCGACCTCGAACCGGTGGACCGGATTGCGGTGCAGGTCATGATAGCGTTCCAGCCGTGTGGCCGGGACGACCCGGATGACGTGCATCAGAGGCTTCTGCCGGCGGTTCGTGAGCGGAGTCACCCTCAGTTCGTTCGTGTTGCCATGGACGGGCAGGGCGTACCGGTATTCGGTGCGATGCGTGACGCGTAGCTTCATGGGCGCGCTTCCGTGGGCTATTGCTGCTGCTGTTGCTGCTGTTCGCGATGCCACTGGGAGGCCTGATCGCCCGAACCGAGGCGGCCGAAGCGACGGTCCACCTCCCCGGGCAGCAGCACGTAGGTCTCGAAGACCGCCTGCCCGGCCGCGTTGAGCTGGACCTGCAGCTCGTCGATGTAGTCGTGAAGCCCACGGGACATGACTTCGGCGGGGCCGGAGAAGCTCAGCCGGGCGAGCAGGGCCCCGGTGATCTTTTCGCAGGCGTTGGAGTAGCGTCCCGTCGCCGTGCCGGATATGTCGTGCAGGACCTGGTCGGCCCTGCGCAGGCAATGGCGAACGGATCGGGGAAACTCATTCGAGAACACCAGCAGGTCCACCACGTTGGCCACGGCGATCTCACCGCCGTAAAGACGCCGGTAGCTGGCATGGGCGGAGCAGGCGCGGAGGATCGCCCCCCACCGCAAGGAGGTGCGGGCGTCGTCGGGGTCGTCGCCGAAACGTATGTCCAGGAAGCGGCTCGTCATGTCGGCCCGCTCGAGCAGTCGTCCCAGCCGGAGAAAGTTCCAGCCTTCGTCGCGGGCCAAGGTGGCCTCGGTGATGCCGTCGAACATCATGGATGAGCCGATCACGCGTTCGTAGAAGGCGTGCGGGGACCGGGCGAGCAGGTCGATCCCCTCCTGGGACCCTACGAGCATGTGGAGGGCGTTGAGTTCAGACCACATCTCATCCGAGATCTTGTCGCGCACCGAGCGGGCGTTCTCCCGTGCCTGCCGGACGCAGGAAAGGATGGAGTCAGGATTGCGCGGGTCGAGGGTCAGGAAGCGCGCGGCGTCGCCCCGGCCCGGCGAAGGATGCAGGGCGCGGAACGCTGACTCCATCGCGGTCGCGCGCAGGACGGGCGTCCAGTACTCCTCCTGGGCGGGTCCGCTGCCCAGCGTCTCATCATCGAGGAGCATCTCCTCGCTGACGCGGACGAGACGGGCGAGGTTCTCCGCGCGTTCGATCTGCCTGGACATCCAATACTGGTGGTCCGCGACGCGCGAGAGCAGGGTGGGGGGCGCGTTCATGCGGCCAGCACCCAGGTGTCCTTGCTGCCGCCGCCTTGGGAAGAGTTCACGACCAGCGAGCCCTTGCGCAGGGCGACGCGGGTGAGGCCGCCCGGCATGACCTTGACGCTGTCTCCCCAGAGCACGAAGGGCCGCAGGTCAACGTGGCGTCCCTCCAGTCCGCCGTCCACCAAGGTGGGGTGCTGGGAGAAGCGCACGACCGGCTGCGCGATGTACCCTCTGGGGTTGGCGATGATCCGGGCGCGGAACTCCTCGATCTGCGCCTTGGTGGCCGCGGGCCCGATGAGCATCCCGTAGCCGCCGCTCTCATCGGCCGCCTTGACGACGAGTTCCGGCAGCCGGTCCAGGATGAACTTCCGGTCATCGTCCCTCCAAGCCAGGTACGTGGGCACCTGGTCGAGCAGCGGCTCCTGGCAGAGGTAATACCGGATCATGTCCGGCACGTAGGCGTAGGTCACCTTGTCGTCGGCCACGCCCGTGCCGATCGCGTTCGCCAGCGCCACGTTGCCCCGCCTGACCGCGTCCACCAGCCCCGGCACGCCCAGCACCGAGTCCTTGCGGAACACCTGGGGGTCAAGGAAATCGTCGTCGATGCGGCGGTAGATGACGTCGACCTGTCGCAGGCCGCGCGTCGTGCGCATGTAGACGAATCCGTCCAGCGCGATCAGGTCGCGCCCTTCCACGATCTCGATGCTCATCTGCCGGGCCAGGAAGGAGTGCTCGAAGTAGGCGCTGTTATGCACGCCGGGAGTCAGCAGCACCACGTTGGGGTCCGGGTTGCCTCGCGGCGCCACGTTGCGCAGGGTCGCCAGCAGGTCCGCCGGGTACGTGTCGACCGGCCGCACGGCCCCCGCCCCGAAGAGCCCCGGGAAGACGCGCTTCATCGCCGAGCGGTTCTCCAGCACGTAGGAGACGCCGGACGGGCAGCGTCCGTTGTCCTCCAGCACCAGGTACCTCCCGTCCCGGTCACGGATGAGGTCGGTGCCGCAGACGTGCACGTAGGCGTCCTTGGGCACCGAGGCGCCCACGAACTCAGGCCTGAAATGCCGGGCTCCGAGGATGACCTCCTTGGGGATGATGCCGTCCTTGATGATCTTCTGGGCGTGATAGACGTCGTAGAGGAAAAGATTGAGCGCGGTGATGCGCTGGATGAGCCCCGCCTCGATGCGTTCCCATTCCGCGGCCGGAATCACCCTCGGGAAGGGGTCGAACGGAAAGACGCGCTCCGTCCCCCTCTCATCCCCGTAGACCGTGAAGGTCACGCCTTGCTTCATGAACAGCAGTTCCAGACTCCGCAGTTTCTGCCCCAGCTCCTCCTGGTTGAGCCCGCGCAGCCTTTCGGCCAGGCCACGGTAATAGGGACGGACCGCCCCTTGCGAATCCACCAACTCGTCAAAGAGGTCGGCTGGGCGGTAATCATCGAGGAGCATGCCCTTTTTCAAGCAGGGCGCCTGCCATGCCTTCGGATGCCGTCGCCGTGTCTGAAAACGGCCTCGGGCGAGGCTGAACTTGGTCAGGGTCCGACGGAAACGCTCACAGGCCCCTGCGGTCGGCCGGCCCGTCTTCGCGGAAGCCTTTGGAGCGGAAGAACTCCCTGAGCACTTCGGACCTGGCTTCGGCCATGCGGTTTCGCTGCACGTCCTCCGGGGACAGCATCTTCTGGCGTTCGGTCATCACGCGGCGCAGCCGCATGAGGGCCGACTGTTGCAGTTGTCGGACCCGTTCGCGGGTGAGCTTGAAGGCGGCACCCACCTCCTCGAGCGTGAGGGGGCTCTCGCCGTCCAGGCCGAAGCGCCGGACGAGCACCTCCCGTTCGCGCGCATCCAGGTGGGAGAGCAGGTCCTGCAGCTCGCCGAAGTCCGACTTTCCGCGTAGACTCTCGAAGGGTGTGCGTTCGCTCTCGTCCTTCACCAAGTCGCCGAGGGTGGCGTCGCCTTCCTCGCCCACGGGCTGGTCCAGCGAGGCCGCGCGGTTGGCCACCGCCTTCATGTGGACGACCTTGGAGAGCGGTATCTGCATCGCCTCCGCGATCTCCTCGTTGTGCGGCTCCCGGCCGATTTCGGCGGCCAGCTGCGCGGTCACGCGGCGCATCTGTGAGATGCGGTCCACCATGTGCACCGGCAGGCGGATCGTCTTTCCGCTGGTGGCCAGCGCGCGCTTGATCGCCTGCTTGATCCACCAGGCCGCGTAGGTGCTGAGCTTGCCGCCCTTGTCGGGATCGAAGCGTTCGACGGCCTTGATCAGTCCGAAGTTCCCCTCGCTGATCAGGTCCATCAGGGGCAGCCCGAAGCCGTCATAGTCCTTGGCGATGCGCACGACCAGCCGGAGGTTGGACTGGATCATCCGCTGGCGGGCCGCCTCGTCGCCCTTGAGCACCTTGCGCGCGAGGGCGGTCTCCTCCTCGAGGGTGAGGAGGGGAGTCTTGCCGATCTGGTCCAGGTAGGTCCGCAGCGGGGAGCGCTCCTCGGGATGCAGCTGGTCGAAGGGCAGGCCGGGCTCCGTGACGTCCTCCTCGGGGGCGGCGGGCGTCGGTGCGGCAGGCGCCGGAAGCGGCGGCCTATCCTTGGCCTTCCTGACGGGTCGCTTGGCCAAGTTCAGGCCCTGAGTTTGGAGGCGAGGCCCAGGGCGCGGAGCACGCCCTTGGACTTGTTGACCGTCTCCTCGTATTCGGAGGCGGGTACGGAGTCGGCGACGATGCCGGCGCCGGCCTGCACGCTGGCCACTCCGTCCCTGAGGGAGGCGGTGCGGATGACGATGCAGGAGTCGTGTCCGCCGTCGAAGCCGAAGTAGCCCACGGCGCCCCCGTAGGCGCCGCGGCGTTCGCGTTCGAGCTCGGAGATGACCTGCATCGCGCGCACCTTGGGCGCGCCGGAAAGGGTGCCGGCCGGGAAGGTCGCCCGGAAGAGGTCGAAGGCGTCCCGTCCTTCGGCCAGCTCCCCTTCGACCTGGGAGACGATGTGCATCACGTGCGAGTAGCGTTCAACCACGGCGTAGTCCGGCACCGTGACCGATCCCGGCACGCAGACGCGCCCGAGGTCGTTGCGGGCCAGGTCGACCAGCATGAGGTGCTCCGAACGTTCCTTGGGGTCGGCGAGGAGCTCGGCCTCCAGCCGTCGGTCCGCCGCCTCATCGGCTCCTCGCGGACGGGTGCCGGCGATGGGGCGGATCTCGCAGCGACGTCCGGTCAGGCGCACGTTCACTTCGGGAGAGGCGCCCACCATGTCGAAGCCGCCGCCCGTCTCGAGGGCGAACATGTAGGGGGATGGGTTGACGTGGCGAAGCACGCGGTAGAGGTCCAGCGGATCGCCCTTGAAGGGCACGTCCGTGCGGCGCGACAGCACGACTTGGACGCAGTCGCCCGCCCGAACGTATTCCTGGGTCCGGCGCACGGCGGCCTCGAAGGCCGGCTGGTCGACGTTCCCCTTGCCCTCCGCGAAGCCGGCGACGGCCGGGAGCTCGGCGGCCGGCGCGGCCCTCGGGCCGGTCACGACCGCTCGCAGGGCTTCCAGCTCCTTGCAGGCGGACTGCCAGGCCTCGTCGGCCTTGTCGGGCGAGTTGATGCGAGCGTTGACGATCAGACGGAGCGTCTGGCGGGCGTTGTCGAAGGCCACGACCCGGTCGACCAGCATGAAATGCAGCAACGGGCTTCGCGTCGGATCCACGGCGGCCTTGGGCACCGTGGGCTCGATGCGATGCACGTATTCGTAGCCGACCATGCCCACCATGCCGCCCACGAAGGGAGGCAGGCCGGGCACCTTGGCCGTGCGCAGTCCGGTGAGCTGGGCCTTGACCAGGGAGAGGGGGTCCTGCGGCGTCGGTACGGTCTCCGACTTGCCTCCCCGTCGGGCGATCTCCGTACGATCCTCCCAGACGGTCAGCGTCATGGCCGGGGCGGCTCCGCAGAAGCTGTAGCGCCCGATGTTCTCACCGCCCGTGACGGACTCGAAGAGGAAGGAGGGGCCCAGCGACCTCAGACGGGCGTAAACCGAGACAGGCGTCTCGAGGTCGGCCATCAGGTCGAGGCAGACCGGCACCAGGTCCGAGGTGCGGGCCAGGCGGCGGAAAGTCTCTAGGTCGGGAGTCAGGCTCACTCGCGTCCAGAGTAGTACGCTCCGCCGACGGTTTGGAACCCTAAACGCCGCCCGCGGGGGGCGAATCAGACCTTGGCCTGCCAGCGTCCCCAGAGCGAGAGCGGAAGCAGCCGCCCTCCCGATTCCTGACGCAGCGCGAGTTCGCCGATGTCGATGCCCCCGCCGAGGCCGCGTGTCATGTCCTCCAGCAGATTGCGGCAGAGGATGGAGGATGCGTCGATGGTGTAGACGGTGAGGATGACGAACCTGGCCTCGGGGGAGAGCAGTTCGCGGCAGGCGCGCAAAAGCGGAGCCAGGTCGCGCTCCACTTTCCAGAATTCTCCGCCGGGACCGCGGCCGAAGGCCGGCGGATCGAGGAGCACCGCTTCATACCTGTTGCCGCGTTTCACCTCCCGGCGCACGAACGTCGGCGCGTCCTCGATGATCCAGCGGATGGGCGCATCGGCCATGCCGGACAGCTCCTGGTTGCGTCGGCCCCAGGCCACGGCCGGCTTGGAGGCGTCCACATGCGTGACGGCCCATCCGGCCTTGGCCGCGACCAGCGACGCGGCTCCGGTGTAACCGAAGAGGTTCAGGAGCCTCGGGCGCTGGCCCTGGGACGGACGCTGGCGTGAGAGCCAGTCCCAGTGGGGAGACTGTTCAGCGAAGACTCCGAACTGCTTCGAGTTGTCCATGAACCTCAGGGTCAGCCTGAGGTCGCCGTAACGCGTCTCCCACTCCTTGGGGCAGGCGCCCTTGAGCCGCCAGCGGCCTTCCCGTCCGCCTTCCTCATGCTCGGCGACCGCGCGCTGCCACTCCGCTGCGGGCAGCGAACGGCTCCACCACGCCTTGGGCTCGCTGCGGACAAGGCGAACGCCGCCCACCTCCTCGAGCTTCGCTCCGTCGCCGGAGTCCAGCAGGCGATGTCCCTGCCAGTCGCTGACCATGACGCTTATTTCCACGCAGGCATCGTGGGAGGAGCCTGGCCCGGAGGGAAGCCCGCTTTTGCTCGCCAAGTCAGCGGACGCGTCTCCAATCGTCACGCATGTCGCGTCAGCTCGCCAGCGCCCGATGGGAAGGACCGAGCGTCGGCATCGTGGCGCTCGCCTCCGACTGGCCGAAGGGCATCCGACCTCCCCTGTCGCTCAGTCCGCCCGCCCGCCTGGTCTCCTTGGAGCCGGCCCATCCGGCGGCCTGGGCGCTGCGTTCCGGCCACTGGATCTCCGGCGGCACGGTCCATTTCTTCCTGTGGCGCGCGCTCTGTCCCGACGCCGTCTCCCCCGTCGTGGCGGGAGACTTCAATGACTGGGCGCAGGGTGACGACGCGCGTTGGACGATGAGCCCCGTGTGCTTCGAGGGCAGCGACGGCTTCCAGCTCGACGTGCCCCTCGGCGAGGCGCTGCGCGGCGAGTCCTGCGCGTTCAAGTTCAGGTTGCCCGACGGCAGGTGGGTCGAGCCGCCGCATGACGCGGACAACGTCGTCCGTGACGTCTTCGGCAACCGGAACCTCGCGCTGAACCGCCGCCGCACCGATCGTCACGTGTTCCGATTCAGGGCGGCTGACCTCGATCCCTCCGCCGCGCCCGCGCGCGTCGTCTTCGAGACGCCCGAACTGCTCGAGCTGGCCGACGTGGTCGCGCCGGATCCGCTCGACGTGCTCGAGCCCCCGGGGCCTTTCGGCGCCTTCGCTGCTCAAGGTCGGACGGTCTTCAGGGTCTTCGCTCCCCGCGCCAGGTCCGTCTCGGTGGCCAGCACCGGCTCTGCCTTCGGACGTCCCATCGTCCGCCCCCTCCACCTCGACCTGAAGCCGGAGGGCAGGGGCGCCTGGGTCGGCGAAGTCGCTCGCGACCTGACCGGGGCCGATTACACGCTCAGCGTCGACGGCAGGACCACCTTCGACCCCTGGGCCCGGCGGCTTGCTTCGGCCGGTGACGGACGTCTCGGCGTCGTCAGCGGCCCCGAGGACCTTGAAGATGCGCACGACGGCTTCGTCCCGCCCGCACCGGAGGACCTGGTCCTGCTCGAGGTGCACGTGCGCGATCTGCTCGGCCTGGCCGGCGCGGACCCCTCGGCGGGGTTCGCGGAGCTCGCGGACTGGATCCGGGATGACGGCGCCTATCTCCGCTCGCTCGGCGTCAACGCACTAGAGCTGCTGCCTTGTACCGATTATGAACGGGGTGAGAAGCATGAATACCATTGGGGCTACATGCCCGTGACCGCCTTCGCTCCCGCGACCGCCTATGCGCCGCAGGGAGCTTCGGATGCGACCGCCGCAGAAGCCTTCCGACGGCTCGTGCGGGAGTGCCACCGGGCCGGCCTGGCGGTGATCATGGACCTCGTCCTCAACCACTTCGGTTCGCCGAACGCCCTCGCCGAGCTCGACCGCGACTACTATTTCAGGACCGACCCCGCCGGCCGTCTGACCAACTGGAGCGGGTGCGGCAACGACGTGCGCGCGGAGGCTCCGCTCTTCAGGAGGCTCGCGCTCGCGTCGATCGAACACTGGACGGGGCCGCTCGGCTGCGACGGCGTGCGGCTCGACCTCGCCGAGCTGCTGGGCGTGCCCCTGCTTCGTGAGATCGAGGAGGTCATGCGGCTGCGCCGGCCCGGCAAGATCCTCATCGCCGAGCCCTGGAGCTTCCGCGGTCACGTCGCCCGCGAGCTCGACGGCTCCAGCTGGACCAGCTGGGACGACGGGTACCGCGAATTCCTGCCGGCCTACGTGCGCGGCCACGCCAGGGCCTCCGACCTGCTGCACCACGTGGCCGGCTGCGGCATCCGTCCGTCCGCCCGGCTGCGTTATGCGCAATCCCATGACGACATGGCCTGGATCGATCGGATCACCGTCCGCCCCGGCGCCGACGGCGGTGAACCGTCGCCCGAGGACGTGCTGCGCACCCGCATGATGCACGCCGTGCTGCTCTGCTCCGCGGGCGTGCCGATGCTGGCCTCGGGCCAGGACTTCCTTCACAGTAAGCGCGGCGTCTCCAACACCTGGCGTCATCCTGAGCACAACCGCATGCGTCCGGAGAGGCTGGAGCGCTTCCGTTCGGAACATGCGTTCGTCGCCCGCCTGATCCGCTTCAGGCTGTCATCGGCCGGCCGCGCCCTCCGCCCGCGTCAGGTCGTCAGTCCCGGCTGGATGCGCGTCACCCATCAGCCCGACGGGGAGGCGTTCGTCGCCGAGATCAATGCCGACCGGTCCCTCGGCGCGGCCCGCGTGCTGCTGGCCTGCAATCCCCATGGACAGCCGGTCGCCCTGGACCTGCCTCATGACGGCCCCTGGGAGCCCGTGGTCCTTTCGCCACGGCCCGACTGTCCGCACGCCCCCGGACCCCTGCCTCGGACCGGGGAGGGCAGGGTGTTCCTGCCGCCTCTGGCCTGCGGCGTGTGGTCCTGTCCGGCCTGACCGCATTCTCGCTTGCCAACGCGGGACGCCCGAACCTTTTTCAACGCCTCCACCGGACGTTCCGGGAGCCTTTCCAGCACCATACCATGGCCACCAAAGTAGCAATCAACGGATTCGGCCGCATCGGCCGTCTCGTCTTCCGCGCCCTCGTCGAGCAGGGACACCTCGGCAAGACCTTCGACGTCGTCGCCGTCGGCGACATCGTCCCCGCGGACAACCTCGCCTACCTCCTCAAGTACGACTCCACCCAGGGCCGCTTCAACGGCACCGTCTCCTCGAAGCATTCCGCCGAGGCTCTCGCCAAGGCCCAGGCCGCGGGCAAGAAGCCCGAGGACGTCGACCAGGACGTCCTCGTCGTGAACGGCAAGGAGATCCTCGTCGTCTCCGCCAAGACCCCGGCTGAACTGCCCTGGGGCAAGCTCGGCGTGCAGGTCGTCATCGAATCCACCGGCCTCTTCACTGAGGCCGCCAAGGCCAAGGGTCACCTCGACGCCGGCGCCAAGAAGGTCATCATCTCCGCCCCGGCCAAGGAGGAGGACATCACCGTCGTCATCGGGGTGAACGACGACAAGTACGACGCCGCCAAACATAACATCATCTCCAACGCCTCCTGCACCACCAACTGCCTCGCGCCCCTCGTGCACGTCCTCATCAAGGAGGGCTTCGGCGTCGCCGAAGGCCTGATGACCACCGTCCACGCCTATACCGCCACTCAGAAGACCGTCGACGGCCCCTCCCGCAAGGACTGGAAGGGCGGACGCACCGCGGCCCAGAACATCATCCCTTCCTCCACCGGCGCCGCCAAGGCCGTCGCACTGGTGCTGCCCGAAGTGAAGGGCAAGCTCACCGGCATGGCCTTCCGCGTGCCCACCCCGACCGTCTCGGTCGTCGACCTGACCGTCAAGACGGTCAAGGACACCTCCCTGGCGGAGATCAAGGCCGCCCTCAAGCGCGCCTCCGAGACCTACATGAAGGGCATCCTGGCCTACACCGACGAGGAGGTCGTCTCTTCCGACTTCATCCACGACAAGAGCTCCTCGATCTTCGACGCCGGCTCGTCCATCGAGCTGAACAAGAACTTCTTCAAGCTCGTCAGCTGGTACGACAACGAGTGGGGCTACTCGAACCGCGTGGTCGAGCTGCTCAGCAAGGTGTCGGCCAAGCTCTGAGTCCGGACCGGAGGTCCTGAAGCGCAGGCGGCCCGGTCGGGCCGCCTGCCTCTTTTGCGGCGGCCGTGACGATTCCTCGCTCCGGCCCCGTTTGTTCTTCCCACCCCGCGGGCAAGGGCTTTCTCTGCACCCCTTCCCATCGCCATGCCCGTACCCACCCTCCGAGAGCTCGGTTCCGTCAAGGGCCAGCGCGCCCTGGTCCGCGTCGATTTCAACGTCCCGCAGGACAAGAAGACCGGCGTCATCACGAACACCCAGCGCATCGCCGCCGCGCTCCCGACGATCAATTTCCTCCTGGAGGGCGGCGCCTCGCTCGTGCTGATGTCGCACCTCGGACGTCCGGACGGCAAGGCGGTCGAGAAGTTCTCGCTCCGCCCCGTCGCCGCCGAGCTGGAGAAGCTCCTGGGGCGGCCGGTCAAGTTCGTCCCCGCCTGCGTCGGTCCTGAGGCCGAGGCCGCGGCCCAGGCCCTCCGGCCCGGCGAAGTGCTCCTGCTCGAGAACCTCCGCTTCCACATCGAGGAGGAGGGCAAGGTGAAGCTCGAGGACGGCACCAGCCAGAAGGCGGACCCCGCGAAAGTGGCTGAATTCAGGGCCTCCCTCTCGCGTCTGGGCGACGTCTACGTCAACGACGCCTTCGGCACCGCGCATCGCGCCCACTCCTCGATGGTCGGCGTGAGTCTGGCCCGCAAGGCGGCCGGGTTCCTGCTTGAGGCCGAGCTGAAGGCCTTTGACGCCGTGCTCAACCATCCGAAGCGGCCGCTGCTGGCCATTCTGGGAGGCGCCAAGATCGCTGACAAGATCCCCCTCATCCGCAACCTCATCGAGAAGGCCGACGAGATCATCATCGGCGGCGGCATGGCGTACACCTTCCGCAAGGTCTGCGACGGCATGGAGATCGGCAACTCGCTCTTCGACGCCGAAGGCGCGAAGATCGTCCAGGAGCTGCTCGACAAGGCCAAGGCCCGTGGGGTCAAGGTGACCCTGCCGGTCGACTTCACCTGCGGCGATAAGTTCGCGCCCGACGCGAACACCCGTCCCGCCACCATGCAGTCCGGCATCCCCGCCGGCTGGGACGGCATGGACTGCGGCCCTGAGTCGGTCAGGCTCTACGAGGCCGCCATCGCCCGGGCCGGCACCGTGGTCTGGAACGGCCCCTGCGGCGTCTTCGAGTTCGAGAAGTTCGCCGTCGGCTCCAAGGCCATGGCGGCCGCCGTCGCCCAGGCGACCGCGCGCGGCGCGATCACCATCGTCGGCGGAGGCGACACCGCCACCGCCGCCAAGAAGTTCGGCGTCGACGGCAAGGTGACCCACTGCTCGACCGGAGGCGGCGCCTCGCTCGAGTACCTCGAGGGCAAGGTCCTCCCGGGCGTCGCGGCCCTCACCGCCTGAATTCCCAGCACCACCATGTCAAACCGCACCCCCCTCATCGCCGGCAACTGGAAGATGAACAAGACGCCCGCCGAGGGCGTCGAGCTCGCCAAGGCCCTCGTCGCGCAGGTCGGCACGGAATCCGCCGTGCAGATCGTCCTGTGCCCCCCTTTCACCGCGCTCGACGCGGTCGGACGCGCCATCGAGGGCACCCATCTCGCGCTCGGCGCGCAGAACATGCATGACAAGGCCTCGGGCGCCTTCACCGGCGAAGTGTCCGCAACCATGCTCCGCGGGCTCCACGTCGGCCACGTCATCCTCGGCCACAGCGAGCGCCGCAGCATCTTCGGCGAGGACGACGCGTTCATCAATCGCAAGGTCCTGGCCGCCCTCGAGGCCTCGCTGAAGCCCATCCTCTGCGTCGGCGAGCTGCTCTCGGAACGCGAGGCCGGCCGCACCAATGAGGTCGTACGCGTGCAGGTGGAGAAGGGCCTCGCCGGCGTCGCCGCAGGCAAGGCCGAACAGGTCATCATCGCCTACGAGCCCGTCTGGGCGATCGGCACTGGCAAGACCGCCACGCCGGCCATGGCGCAGGAGGTCCATGCCTACATCCGCAGCCTGCTGGCCGCGCAGTTCGGCCCTGAGATCGCAGCCCGGATCCGCATCCTGTACGGCGGTTCCATGAAGCCCGACAACGCGGACGCCCTCCTCGCCGAGCACGACATCGACGGCGGTCTCATCGGCGGAGCCGCCTTGGAGGCCAAGAGCTTCGTCGACCTCGTTCGCAGCGCTTCAAAATCCCTTTCGGCCTGAAGCGATTCAGGAAGGGAAGGGGATTAGGCCCATGAGAGTAAATCTCTCATGGGCCTAATACTTCCGACATCCGAGGTCCGGGGGTAGACGGAGCCATGGCATTGGATTCTTTATTTTTAATCATTCTAAGTACATAATATACTGATATTCAATGTTTTATGATTTAACATGCCTGCACTTGGGTTGAGTCGGCTCAAATCGGCGTCCGGTATGCCCGAGAAAACGGGCTAAAACCCTCCAAATTTGGGTTGCGAAGGGGTGCAGGGATGCGTGCCTCTGTGAGCAAACTCCATGAGCAAGAACGTCGTGTCCTCTCCGACCAGCCGCCCAGGCTCCGGCCTCTTGTCCGCCCCCTTCAACCGCTGATTCCGCAAGTCACCGCGATGCGCAAGCTCATCGAATACTTCAACCGTCCCGCTCCCCGGGGCAACTTCTTCGCCCGGGCGGTCAATGCGGCGCCCCTGCAGATCGGGGTCTGCCTCCTCCTCACGGCCGTGGCGTTGGTCGCCGCCGTCAACGAGTACGCCACCAACAAGTATCTGAACGTCGGATACACGCCCGACCAGCCCGTCGCCTTCGACCACTCCTTCCACGCGGGTCCCGGTTCCGCCCTCGGGCTGGACTGCCGTTACTGCCATAACTTCGTCGACAAGTCGGGCCACTCCAACGTGCCCAGCACCAACACCTGCTGGAACTGCCACAGCCAGGTCAAGACCGACAGCCCCGCGCTCGCCCTGGTCAAGAGGAGCGTCGAGACCGGCGAGGCCATCCGCTGGGTCAAGGTCCACAAGGTGCCCGACTACGTCTACTTCAACCACGCCGTGCACGTGAACCGCGGCGTGAGCTGCGTCGAGTGCCACGGCCGCGTCGACCAGCAGGTCGTGGTGGGTCAGCAGAAATCCCTCAACATGTCCTTCTGCCTGGACTGCCACCGCAACCCCGAGCAGGCGTTGCGTCCCGTCGACAAGGTCACCGACCTCGCCTGGAAGGCCGAGTCTCCCGCCAAGCAGGCCGAGCAGGGCACGAAGTTCGTGCACGACTGGAAGGTGAACCCGCCTCAGAGCTGCTCCGGCTGCCACCGCTGATCCGTCTCCCACACAACCTTCGATGAGCAAGAAAGTCTTTCAGCATCCCGCCCCGCGCGAAGGCGCCGTCCAGCCGTGGCGCAGCCTCGAGGAGCGCAACAAGAGCCCCGAGTTCCTGACCCGCGCCGAGCGCGAGTTCGTCGACGGCGCCTCCGCCGCGCCCTCGCCCGTCGAGCGTCGCGAGTTCCTCACGCTGATGGGCGCCTCGTTCGGCCTTGCTGGACTCGGTCTGGCCGGCTGCCGCGAGCCGCGCCACCACACGCTGCCCTACGCCAAGCAGCCTGAGAACACGATCCCGGGCATCCCCACCTACTACGCCAGCTCCTTCCCCGGCGAGTTCGCCAGCCAGCCGCTTATCGTCGAGACGCACCAGCACCGTCCCACCAAGGTGGAGGGCAATCCCAGCCACGCCGGCTCCGGCCGCGCCTCCTCCAAGTTCGCCCAGGCCAGCGTGCTCGACCTCTACGATCCTGACCGCGCCAAGGGCTCCTACGGCCGCGACGGCGCGCTGCTCGCTCCCTCCGCCGTCCGTGAAGCGCTTCGCGCGCTCGCCGCCGAAGCGAAGTCCGACGCCGGCGAAGGCCTTGCCTTCCTGGCGCGTCCCTCCTCCTCCCCGACCCGCCGTCGCCTGGTCAAGGCCGTCCGCACCGCGCTCCCGAAGGCCCGTTGGGTCGAATATTCTCCCGTCGCGCAGGATCGCGCCGAGGCCGCCCTCGGCGCGCGCGCCCTGCCCGATTACGCCAAGGCCCGGCGCATCCTTTCCATCGACAGCGACTTCCTCGGTTCCGGCGACGCCTCGCTCGAGGCGACCCGCGCCTACTCCGAGGGTCGTCGGGCCGACACGGTCTCCCAGGCGGAATCCATGACCCGCCTCTACGTCGCGGAGTCGCTCTTCACCCTCACCGGCGCCGCGGCGGACCATCGTCTCCGCGCGCCCTCCTCGCACATGTCCGCCCTGGCCGCCGCTTTCGCCAAGGAAGTGCTGAGCCTGACCGGAGGACCCGCCGCCGCGATCCGCGTCAGCGGCCTGCAGGTCGACACCCATTGGATCCGCGAATGCGTCCGCGACCTCGTGGACAACCGTGGCCGGGCGCTCATCGTGGCCGGCGACCATCTCTCGCCTGAGGCCCATCGTGCCGTGGCCGCGGCCAACGCCGCGCTCGCCGCACCCGTGCGCTATGTCGACGCGCCCGACCGCGTCGCCAACGCCTCCCTCGCCGACCTCGTGGCCCGCCCCGCGCGCACCCTCGTGATCCTGGGCGGCAACCCCGCCTACGACGCGCCCTCCGACGTGCGTTTCGCCGCCGCCGTCAAGGCCGCCGCCAACGTCGTCCGACTGGGCTATCATGGCGCCGAGTTCGACGAGACCTCCGCCCTCGCCCGCGAGGCCAAGGGCCTCGTCCTCGCCGCCTCGCACTACCTCGAGTCCTGGTCCGACGGCCGCGCCGTCGACGGCACCGTCGTGCCCGTCCAGCCGATGATCGAGCCGCTCTTCCCCTCGTTCACCGAGCTCGACGTCATCGCTCCCTTCGCCGGATCCGACAAGGACGCCGCCGCGCTCGTCCGCGAGACCTTCGGCCAGCTCTCCAAGGACGGCTCCGACGCCGCCTACGCCGCCTGGCTCGCCGAGGGCGTGCTCCGCGGCACCGCCTTCAACTCCGTCCAGCCGCAGCTCGCCGCGGCTGGCGGCGACTTCTCCGCGCCCGCCGTCTCGTTGGACGCCCTCGAGGCGCGCATCGTGCCCAGCGCGCACGCCGGCGACGGACTCTTCGCCAACAACGGCTGGCTCGCCGAGGCCCCCGACCCCCTGTCGCGCACCGCCTGGGAGAACGTCATCCTCGTCAGCCCCAGGCTCGCCAAGAAGCTCTCCATCGAGCCCGAGGCCAGCAAGATCAACGAACTCGGAGCGTTGAACCGCAACATCAACGCCGTCGAGGACGGCAAGCTGATGTGCCGCGTGGCGCGGCTTACCGTCGGAGGCGTCTCCGTCACCGGCCCCCTCTTCATCATGCCCGGCCTGGCTGACGGAACCGTCGGCCTGCAGCTCGGCTTCGGCCGCCGGACCGCGGGCCGCGTGGCCACCCGCGTCGACGCCCGCCTCCGCGGCGAGGTGCTCGGCAACGGATTCAGCGCCTATCCTTTCGTCACCGCCGCCTCCCCCGACTTCCGCAACGGCGTCCGTCTCGAGCTGACCGCCGAGCGCGTCCAGGTCTGCAACCTCCAGGACCACTGGTCCATGGAGGGCCGCGACATCCTGCGCGAGGGCACCGTCGAGGATCTCCGCGCCGGCACCGACTTCGCCAAGCTGGGCGTCGACGGCCACGCTCCCGCGGTCTACGGCAAGGACGGCGCCATGGCGCCCGCCCTCAAGGCCGTCACCACGCCCCGGGGCAACTCGGCCTACGAGCACCCTGACCACACCGTGGCGCCGAACGTCGCCGTCTGGCGCGGCCACGAGGACAAGTTCCCCGCCCCGCAGCAGTGGGGCATGTCGATCGACCTCAGCACCTGCACCGGCTGCAACGCCTGCGTGACCGCGTGCCAGGCCGAGAACAACATCCCCGTCGTCGGCCGCGACCAGGTGCTCAAGGGACGCAGCATGCACTGGCTGCGCCTCGACCGCTACTTCTCCGACGGGCGCGAGCACGCCGGACTGGAGATCCCCGAGGATCCGCAGATCACCTTCATGGGCGTCGCCTGCCAGCACTGCGAGACCGCGCCGTGCGAGACCGTCTGTCCCGCCAACGCCACCGTGCACGACGAGCAGGGCCTGAACACCATGGCCTACAACCGCTGCATCGGCACCCGCTACTGCGCGAACAACTGCCCTTACAAGGTGCGCCGCTTCAACTTCCTCGACTACAACAAGCGCGAGGCCGGCCACTACTACCAGGGTCCCCTCGGTCCGGAGAAGGCCGTCAAGGATCCCGCCGACCTGCCCCAGATGCAGAAGAATCCCGACGTCTCCGTGCGCATGCGCGGCGTCATGGAGAAGTGCACCTACTGCGTCCAGCGCATCCAGGAGGCCAAGATCCGCGCCAAGGTGCGCGCCAAGGACTCCGGCGACGTCCGCATCCCCGACGGCGCGCTCCAGGTGGCCTGCCAGCAGGCCTGTCCGGCCGGCGCGATCGAGTTCGGCGACATCACCGACCCGAACTCCCGCGTGGCGAAGGCCAAGGCGTCCTCGCGCAGCTACGGAGCCCTGACCTACCTCAACACCCGCCCGCGCACCACCTACCAGGCGCGCCTCCGCAACCTCAACCCGAGGATGCCCGGAGCCCGCAAGGCGCCCAACACCCGCCTCGAGCTGGACGGACGCGCCCACGGCCCCTCCCACGCCGAAGGCGCCCACAAGTAATCCCTCGCCGCAAGACGAACCATGGCCCACGACCACGACAGCTCCACCGACCGCCCCGCGGTCCTCGACCGCGTACGCCCGGCCGAGCTTCCCCGCCCGTCGCTCGTCCTGAACGACCGCGGCTTCCATTGGATCACCGACAAGGTGTGCGGCATCGTCGAGGAGCCCACCCCGAGGTGGTGGAAGGTCACCTTCCTCGTCGCGCTCTTCGTCGCCTCCTTCACCGGCGTCGGCCTCGCCTACCTGGTCTCCACCGGCACCGGCACGTGGGGTCTGCGCGCGCCCGTCGGCTGGGGCTGGGCCATCGTCAACTTCGTCTTCTGGGTCGGCATCGGCCACGCCGGCACGCTGATCTCGGCCATCCTCTGCCTCCTGCGGCAGAAGTGGCGCACCTCGATCAACCGCGCCGCGGAAGCCATGACCATCTTCGCGGTCATGTGCGCGGGCATCTTCCCGCTCTTCCACGTCGGCCGCGTGTGGTTCGCCTGGTGGCTCTTCCCGCTGCCCAACCAGAACGCCATCTGGCCGCAGTTCCGTTCCCCCCTCGAGTGGGACGTCTTCGCCGTCTCGACCTACTTCACCGTCTCGACCCTGTTCTGGTACATGGGCATGATCCCCGACCTCGGGGCCATCCGTGATCGCGCCCGCACCTGGTGGCGCAAGGCCTTCTACTCCCTCCTGGCCATGGGCTGGCGCGGCGGCAACCGCCAGTGGAGCAACTTCGAGATGGCCTACCTGCTGCTCGCCGGCCTCTCGACGCCCCTCGTGCTCTCCGTGCACACCATCGTGTCGTTCGACTTCGCCGTCTCGAACGTCCCCGGCTGGCACACCACCATCTTCCCGCCCTACTTCGTCGCCGGCGCCATCTTCTCCGGCTTCGCGATGGTGCTGACCCTGATGCTGCCGCTGCGCGCGATCTACCGCCTGCACGACGTGATCAACCAGTACCACGTCGACAACATGTGCAAGATCATCCTGGCGACCGGCACGATGGTGGGCTACGCCTACGCCACGGAGTTCTTCATCGCGGCCTATTCGGGCAACCCGTACGAGAAGTTCGCCTTCATCAACCGCGCCTTCGGCCAGTACGCCTGGGCCTACTGGATCATGGTGTCATGCAACGTGATCACCCCGCAGCTCTTCTGGTTCCGCAAGGTGCGCGAGAACCATTCGCTCGTCTGGATCATCTGCCTCTTCGTCAACGTCGGCATGTGGTTCGAGCGCTTCGTCATCACCATCACCTCGCTGGCCAACGACTACCTGCCCTCCAGCTGGGGCTACTACAGCCCGACCATCGTGGACATCTTCACCTTCTTCGGGACCTTCGGGTTCTTCTCCGTCCTCTTCCTCCTGTTCGTCCGCTTCCTGCCTCTGCTGCCCATGGCCGAGGTGAAGATGGTCACGCCGCAGGCCGACCCGCACGCCCACTGATCCCCGCCCCGCCACCCCGATGAACGAACGCAACGAACGCATCTTCGGCGTAGCCTGCACCTTCCGCAGGGCTTCCGACGTCTACCGCGCGGCCGAAAGGGTCCGTGACGCCGGCTGGACGCGCTGGGACGTGCACACCCCCTATCCCGTGCACGGTCTCGACCAGGCCATGGGTCTGCCCCGTTCCCCCGTGCCCCGGCTCACGCTCCTCGGCGGCGTCACCGGCTTCATCACCGGCTGCCTGCTCACCTGGTACATGAACTCCTACGACTACCCGCTGATCGTCGGCGGCAAGCCCTTCTGGAGCGTCATCTTCCCGTTCCCCGTGCTCTATGAGTGCACCATCCTCTTCGCCGCCTTCGGCACGTTCTTCGGGCAGTTCATCTTCAACCGCCTGCCCCGCCACCACCACCCCCTCTTCGACCTGCCGCAGTTCGCGCGCGTCTCCGACGACACCTTCATGGTGGTCCTCGAGGCCCGTGACCCGCAGTTCCGACTGGATGACGCCCGCGGCTTCCTCCAGTCGCTCGGCGGCCAGGAGATCACCGTGATCCGCGACTGAGCCCAAGCCCATGAACCGCTACCTACTCTTCCTCGCCGTCGTGGTCGTCGGCTGCCTCGGCTTCTTCGGCCTCCAGGGGCGCGTGTCCAAGGACACCCCGGTCCAGGTCTTCGACGACATGGACCTGCAGGCCCGGTACCGCCCGCAGGGCGAGAACCGTTTCTTCGCCGACGGACGTGACGCGCGTCCGCCCGTGGCCGGCACGGTCGCCCGCGGCGACGATCTCGCTCCGGAGAAGGTCTTCTCGGCCGACTACCGTCGCGCGGAATCCCTGAACCCCTCCTTCGTGACCGGCAAGGACGCCAAGGGCGCGCACCTCGCCGCCTTCCCGTCCAAGTCCCTCGAGGTCCTGCCCGGCGGCGCGCTCGCGCCCTTCAAGGTCGACGCCGCGCTGCTGGAGACCGGCCGGCAGAAGTACGGCGTCTACTGCGCCGTCTGCCACGGGGCCGCCGGTGACGGCAACGGCATCATGAAGGCGCGTTCGGCCGTCGAGGGCGACGTCGCCATCGCCACCATCGCCAACCTGCACACGCCCCTGTTCCGTGGCTATCCCCACGGGCAGATCTACGACGTGATCACCAATGGCAAGAACACCATGCAGGGCTACGGCGACAAGCTGTCTCCCGCGGAGCGCTGGGCCGTCGTCGCCTACCTGCGCGCCCTCCAGCTCTCGCAGGCCTGTCCGCCCGGGGACGCTCCCGCTTCCGTGAAGTCCCAGACCAAGTGACCTTACAATGACCTCTCTTCCGTCCGCCCATCCCGTCACGGCCCGCTGGAAGGCTTTCCTCGCCGCCGGCGTGGTCGCGCTCGCGGTCTCCTGGGGCTTCGCCGCCCAGGGCCTGTCGGCCCATGAGCACCGTCCTGCGCTCTCCGTCCTCGTCGGAGGCCTCTTCTGGACCTCCGCCCTCATCGGCATGCTCATGCTGACGATGATCACCCGCGTCTTCGACGCCGGCTGGGCGCCCGTCATCCGCCGCTCCTGGGAGCTCGCGCTGCCCGGCCTGCCGACGGTCCTGGCCCTCAGCGTGCTGCCGCTGGCCTTCATCCCGGGGTTCCGTCACCTGCTCTGGGATTGGACCGACGTCCATCACGTCCTGCCCGGCGGCCATGAGGTCGGACACGACCCGATCCTCCAGTCCAAGTCCTGGTTCCTCAACCAGCCGTTCTTCCTCGCGCGCATCGTGCTCTACGTGGCCTTCTTCGGCGTGCTCGTCTGGCTGCTGCGTCGCGGCTCCCTCGCGCAGGACACGGACCGCACGGCGGGGCACACGCACCGCCTTCACGCGGTCTCCGCCGCGGGCATCCCGCTCTCCGCCCTGATGCTCACGATGCTGGCCTTCGACTGCCTGATGGCCCTTTCCTACCATTGGTTCTCGACGATGTACGGCGTCTGGTTCTTCGCCCTTTCGATCCGCGTCGCCCTGGCCCTCACCGTGCTCGTCACGCACGTCCTTTCGCGCGGGGGCTGGCTCGACGGCATCCTCAATCAGGCGCACCGGCACGTCCTCGGCTGCCTCTGCCTGGCCTTCACGGTGTTCTGGGCCTACATCAGCTTCTCCCAGTACTTCCTCATCTACACGGCGAACATCCCGGAGGAGACCTTCTGGTACAACATCCGTGAGTTCGATCCGGTCACCAACGCCAAGAACCAGTGGTGGGGCGTCTCGATGTACCTGATCTTCGGCTTCTTCGTCCTGCCGTTCCTGTCCCTGCTGTTCTACCGCACCAAGATCGTCGCCGGACGCCTCGCGACCGTCGCCGCCGTGATTCTCGTCGGCGGGCTGGTGGACCTGTGGTTCAACGCCGTTCCCCGGCAGATCACGGACAAGTCGGCTCCCGAGGGCTTCACGGTGACCCCGTTCTTCTCCTCCGGACTGGCGCTCGACGTGCTCGCCGTGCTCGGCTTCGGCGCGATCGTCGCCGGACTCTTCCTCCGCGGCGCCTCCCGTCACGAGACCATCCCGGTCCACGACCCCCGCATCCTCGAGTCCATCAATTACCATGAGTGAGATCCCTCCTCGCCCCCGTTCGCTGATCCCCGGCCAGGTCGCGTCCTGGCTGGCGGTCGTCGCACTGGTCGGCGCCGTCACCGCGGCCTCCGTGGCGGCCTTCCTGCATTTCCGCACCGGGGTTTCACCCGAGGCCGCCAGGCGCGCCCAGCAGGTCGCCCTGCGGGCCGAGACCGAAGCCAAGGCGGCGCAGCTGCTCTCCTCGTCCGCGCGCAATGAGGACGGCACTTACCGCATCCCGCTCCGTGACGCCCTGCGTCTCGCCGCCGAGCGCCCCGAACTCCTCGACCGGCTCGCTCCGCCCGCCGCCCCCGCCGCGCCGGCGCCGGCCGCAGGTTCCGCCCCGACCGCCTTTGTGCCGGCCGACGAGGCCACGATGAAGCGCGGCCAGGCCGTCTATTCCCGCACCTGCATCGCGTGCCACCAGCCGACCGGCATGGGCCTGCCTCCGGTGTTCCCGCCCCTGGTCGAGTCCCCGCTCGTCACCGGCGACCCCACGTTGCCCATCAAGTTCATCCTGCACGGGCTCATGGGTCCGGTGACCGTCAAGGGCATGACCTACAACTCCATGATGCCGCCGGTCCCCGGCGTGACCGACCAGGACATCGCCGACGTCCTCACCTACGTGCGTCAGAGCTTCGGCAACAAGGCCTCCACGGTCACGCCCGCGCAGGTGAAGGCCGTCCGTGACGCCTCCGCCGGCCGTGCCGCGCCCTGGAACACCGCCGAGCTCGGCATCAAGTAAGCAACTTCCAATGACTCAGGAACCACGACCCGGACGCCCAGAGGATGACCGCTCACGCGTGTCCCGCATCGACGCCCCTCTCCGCGTGCCCTTCACGCTGCTCTTCGGTTCAGCCGCGCTCTGGCTGACGCTCGCCTCGGTCTTCTCGCTGCTGGCCAAGGTCCAGCTTCTGCCCTCCGGCCTCGGCGCCTGCGAGTGGTTCGCCCACGGCCGGCTTGAGGCCGCCGCCCGCAACGCCTTCGTCTACGGTTGGGCCGGCAACGCGCTCTTCGCCCTCAACCTCTGGCTGCTCTCCCAGCTCGGACGTTTCGAGATCCGCAACGGGTGGATGGCCGCCGTCGGCGGTCTCTTCTGGAACCTCGCGCTGACCTGGTGCACCGTCTCGGTGATCGTCCACGGGCCCGGCGCCTACGCCTTGCTCGACTTCCCCGCGGGAGCGGGACCCGTGCTGGCGGTGTCGTTCGCCCTGGCCGGCCTCTGGCCCGTCGTGGCCTACGCCAAGCGTCCGACCGGACACAATTTCGCCGCCCAGTGGTTCGTGGTGGGCGCTTCCGTGGCCTTCCTCCTCGCCTTCGTCCTGGCGCAGGTGACCGTCGTCTGGGCTCCCGCTTCCGGCGTGGTCCAGGCCGTCGCCCACTCCTGGTACGTGCGTTCGGTGGAGCTGCTGTGGCTCGGCGGTTCGGCGCTCGGCTTCGGCTACTATTTCGTCTCCAAGGTGCTGGCCCGTCCGTTGCACGCCTACTACCTGGCCTCCGTCGCTTTCTGGACCTACTTCCTGTTCGCCGGATGGACCGCTCCGGCCGCCCTGATCGGCTCTCCCGTCCCCCTCTGGGTCCAGTCGGCCGGCGTGGTCGGGTGCGTCATGATGCTGGTGCCCGTGCTGCTGATCGGACTCAACCTGCTCGGCGCTCTCTCGAAGGAGGGCGGCTGGTCGCGGGCCTGGAATAGCACCTCCCTGCGCTTCATCTCCCTGGGACTCACCTCCATCCTCGCCTCGATCGTCCTCGCCGCCTGGTCCTCTGACCGGGCCGTCAACGCGGCGCTCAGGTTCACCTCCTTCTCGGAAGGACAAGGCGTCCTGCTGCTCTACGCCGGTGTCACGATGTGCGTGTTCGGAGCCTCCTACGCCGCGCTGCCCCGCGTCTCCGGCGGACGCTGGCCTTCCGCCGCGGCCATCCACACCCACTTCTGGGCCTCCCTTCTCGGCGCCGTCGGCACCGTGGTCTCGGCTTTCGCCCAGGTCGGAGGAAGGTCCCCGGACTGGGCCTTTGTCGCCGCGGGTTCTTCCGCCCTTTTGCTGCTGGGCCATCTGGCCTTCGCCTCCAACGCCTTCGCCACGCTGATCGGCGGCGGGGAGTCTCCGCAGTCCCATCCCGCCCACGACTGATCCACCGTCATGAAGAACTTCCGATATCTAGTCCTCGGAGCCCTGGTCGCGACGGCCCTGCCTTTCACCGGCCTGGTGGTCGGTTCGCAGGCCCAGCTGGGTTCCCTTGGCCGCGCTCCCGCCGAAGAGGGCGGTCCGCTGATGCCTCCCCTCGAGCCCGGTCAGGCCGTCCAGGGCAGGGAAGTCTACCTCTCGCTCGGATGCGTCAGCTGCCATACGCAGCAGGTGCGTCCCGCCGGCCAAGGGCGTGACATCGCCGCCGGTCTCGGCGCACGTCCTTCCGTCGCGCGCGATTACGTGCTCCAGCCGGTCGTGCTGCTCGGTGACCGTCGCATCGGTCCCGACCTCGCCAATTACGGATCTCGGGCGAAATCCGAGGCCGAAGTCCTGGCCGCCCTCCGCAAGCCGGTTCACGCGGCCGGGCTGCGTTTCGACGCCGACGGCAAGCCGGACGCCCGTGTGACCGCCCTTGCCGCCTACCTGCGCTCGCTGCGTCAGGACTATTCCTCCCCCGAGGCCCCTCTGAAGTGACCCCATGAACGACCGTAACCGCCATTCCGACCGAAACCGGCCCCGCCAGGGCGGTCCCGGCCCCGAAGGATTCTCCGACGGGCGTCTCGTCGAGGTGCACTCCCACATCGCCCGCGACAAGCAGGAGCCCGCACAGGGCTTCTCGATGACGCCGATCTTCGTGGTCTTCCTGTTCTGCGCCTTCGGTTTCTGGGCCGGACTCTATCTCACCCGCAACTCGCGCGGCTTCTCCGCCTCGGCCTTCGACCTCGACGCCCCCGTGGCCTCCGCTTCGGTCGGTCCGGCCGTCTTCGAGCCCGACGCCGCCAAGGGCGAGAAGCTGTATCTCGCCAATTGCGCCGCCTGCCATCAGCCCACCGGCATGGGACTGCCGGGCGCCTTCCCGCCCCTGGCCAATTCGCCCTGGGTCGCCGGTGACGAGAAGCGGATCATCAAGATCATCCTCGTCGGCATGGCCGGTGAGGTCGAGATCGCCGGAGCGAAATACAACGGCAACATGCCGAACGTAGGCGCCGCCCTCAAGGACGCCCAGATCGCCCACATCGCCACCTACGTCCGCTCCGCCTGGGGCAACGCCGCGGAGCCGGTCATGGACGTTTCGGTCGCCGAAGTCCGCAAGGCGCTCGGCTCCCGTGGGCAGTATTCGCCCAAGGAGATTCTCGAGGCCCACCCCCTCGGCAAGTGACTCCGGCCTCCGAGGCTTGAGCAACAGAAAGGCCCGGGATTTCCCGGGCCTTCTTCTTGGACCTGAACTGTCCGGGTCAGATGTGCTTCTTGATGAAGGCGGCGATGTCGCCCTTCGGCCTGGCGCCCACCATCTTGTCGACCGGCTGACCGTTCTTGAAAAGGATCAGCGCGGGGATGGAGGTGATGCCGAACTGCTGGGCGAGGCCCTGGTTGGTGTCGACGTCGACTTTGGCGATGCTGGCGGAGCCTTTCATCTCCTCGGCGAGTTGGTCGAGCACCGGGCCGAGCTGCTTGCAGGGGCCGCACCACGTGGCCCAGAAGTCCACGAGGACGGGCGTCGAGGAGCCCTTGATGGAGGACTCGAAGTTCGAGGTGTCGAGATTGGCGATGAGGGGGGAGGCCATGGAAAGGTTCAGTTGCCCTTGGTCTTCACGAACAGTTCGAGCCCGAGCAGGATCGCGGAGGCGAGTGAGACCGCCAGGGCGAGCACGTCGACGGTGGCCGCGACCTTGCCGACGCCCCGTTCTGACTTGGTCGAGGCGGTCTTGAACGCGGGGGCCGCAGGAGCGGCGGGCGTAGGCGTGACGGGGGCTCCGACAGGAGGAGGCGGAGGAATGGCGGCACCGCCGACAGGGGGCGGCGGAGGAGGGGGAGGGACGGCCGGGGCTCCAGGAGCCACGGGCTTGGCGAGACGGAGCTTAGGTGCGGACCCTGCTTCGCCTTCAGGGGGCGGAGGAGGCGGAGGGGGCGGCGGAATCTGCTCGGAGCTCATGTGGGGTCTGCAATCAAGCCCTGCTCGGCTTTTGAGTCAAACCGTCAGTGCGGCGGTCATCGCTCCTCGCCGTGCTTTCTCAGGAGGTCCATCACCTCGCGGGGGTCGGCATCCGTCAATGTGCGCCCTTTGCGGCCCAAGTCCTCGGTGGTCCTGATGACGGTCTCCGCCATGCGCTCGTGGGTCTCCTGGGACCCCCCGATCAGGTTGAAGCCTTCGCCGGTGGTGATGCGCTTGTGCCCGTCCTTGGCGTCCAAGCCCAGTCCTAGCAGGCGGTTCTGTTGGCGCGGCTTGCGGGCCATGCTCTCCATCGTGACCGCTCGGACCGTCCTTTCAAGCCGCTACGTCAGTCTCCCGCGGGCGGGCTGTCGAATTCCGAGCCGACGCCTCCTTCACCCGCATTGGGGGCGTCCGTCTCGGCGGCCTTGCGGCAGGAGATCTCGGCGAAGCTTTCATCCTGTGCCAGCATCAGGCGGCCCAGTCTGGCCAGTTCCAAGCAGGCCAGGAAAGTCGCGACCAGCTGCGGCACGGTGGGCCGCTCGGGCAGCAGGGTGGTGAAACTGAAGGATTCCTCCGTCTTGAGACGCTCGAGGATCATCTCCATCCGGTCGGCGACCGTGACGCTTTCCTGGGTGATGTCGCCCGGCTGGATGCGCTCGGCCAGACGGCGCAGCACGAGGTTGAAGGTGTTCCAAAGCTCGATGCGGTCGGTCGGCGCGACGGGCCGCACCACGGCGTCCTCGCCCTGCGGCTGATGGACGAGACGGGAGAGCAGTCCCTGGCGGTCGTCAATGAGGCCGCGGAGGATCGCGGCGGTCTCTTTCACCCGCTTGTACTGGATGAGCTGCTGGACGAGCGACCAACGCGGGTCGTGTCCTTCGTCGGCGGAAGCGACCTCCTCCTCGGGCCGGCTTTCCGCCGGCAGGAGCATGCGGCTCTTGATGTACATCAGGGTCGCGGCCATCACGAAGAAGTCGCCGGCGAGCTCCAAGTTGCCCTTCTCCTGGGTGCGGAGAATCTCGAGGTATTGGCGCGTGACCGTCTCGATCGGGATGTCGTAGATGTCGACCTCGTTCTTACGGATGAGGAAGAGCAGCAGGTCGAGCGGCCCTTCGAAGACGTCCAGTCGGATCGGCAGGTCGGCCGGCGGCAGGATGCCGTCGGCGGTCGGGAAGGTTTCGGCGGAGTCTTCGGCCACGGCTCAGAATCTGAAGAGGCGGAACTCCACGTAGAAGCCCAGATTTCTGGGCTCCCTGGGGTCCGAGAAGCGTTCCAGGCCGTATTCGACCATCCAGGTCCTGCCGACGGTCTGCTGCAGGCGCAGCCACTGGCTGATGTTGCGGCCGGAGCGGGCGTCATAGAGCGTCGTTCCGGACAGGCTGAAGACGGAATTGAGACGGACCGTGCCGGTGGCCGCGAGCTGGCGGGTCGGGTCAATGCGGTCGAACTGGATCCAGTTGAATTCGGCCGACCAGAGGTCGCCGGACTTGAGCTGCAGGCTTTGGATGGATTCGAGCGGCGCGCCGCCACCGTTGGGCAGGCGCTGCACGGAATCCAAGGCCAGCCAGTCGGCCGGGGTCCAGCGCACTCTCGCATGGAAGTCACCCCGGCCGTCCTCCGCCTCGGTGGGTCCGTCCCGCCAGTCGGTGAAGAAGTCTGCGCGCAGCAGGTCACGGCTGCCGCCTTCGGCTGAACGGGTGGCGAGGGTGTTCCGTACCCCCATGCGCATGGACTGGGTGTCGCGGGTCGTGGCCGCGTCGAGCCGGTCGGCCAGGTCGAGCTCTTCGAGGATGTTGATGGCGACCGCCCTTTCCGCGGGCGGGGCGGTGCCGAGCTCGCGGTCGGCTCCCGGCATGGCGCGATATTGGACGAAGGGCCGCATGGAGTGGCGGAGCCCGTCGATCTGCCATCCTTCCGACCGCGTGTCCCACTGTCCGGTGACGAGGGCTTCGAGGTCGAATCCCGCCTGCGCGATGGCCTTCGAGGTCGGCCCGCTGCCGTTCAGCCCGTCGCTCCACGAGGTGAACCGCGCGCCGACGACGGGGCGGAAGGTGATCCAGTCCTGCTGGCGGATCGGATAGGCCAGTCCGTAATAGCCGTCCAGACGGGTCGTGTTCCAGGCGCCGTTGTGCAGCGTTTCCAGCTGATAGGCGGGGAGGGGGAGCTCGGTGGACGGGCGACCGGTAAGATGGGCGAAGGTCAGGAAGGAACGGCTCTGCAGGCCGTCCCGGCCGAGGGGCGCGGTGGGCATGTCCAGCCTCAGTTCGGGCAGTTTCTGGACGACGTCCTGATAGTCGTCGACCTTGGCCACCAGGCCGGCCGAGGCGTAGCCGGATTCGAACGGCGCGGTGGCCTCGAGGTTCGCCCGGGGCCTTCCGGCTCGGTTCACCAGATGGGGGCGGACGTCACGCAGCATCAGGGGGTCGCTCTGCGCGTAGAGCTGACCGGCGACATCGACGCCGCCTTCGGTGCGTCCGATGATCTCGCCGTAGAAGAAGTGCCGGTCGGAACCGATCGGCCGTCCGTAATAATCCGTCGGCAGGGTGGAGCGATCGTCGAGGAAGCCGCCTTCGAGCTCAGTCAGCCAGCCTTTGCCGGTGGCGGACCTTCCGGTCTCGTATCGCAGGGCAGGTCCGTACAGCAGTCCGGATTCGCCGTAATAGTCGAGGACCGGCCCGAGCCAGAGATGGTCGCTCTGCTTGGTGAGCACGGTGGAACGGATGAACCGTCCCTGCACGTCGTTCGTGCCGGTGCGCAGGTAGACGTCGTAAGGGAATTCACGGTAGCCTTTCTGCGAGTATCCGGGGAGGTGCGCGAAGGGGAGCCCGGCCACATGGCCCGTCGCGGATCCCAGGCTGGCCCGGTCGGTCTTGGCCACGTAATCGAGCTCCTGCACTTTGAGGTGCATGCCGTCCGGGTGGGGCTCATTGAACCAGGCGCGGAGTCCGCGCATGGACCGGTCCTGTCCGCGGATCGTCAGCTCGTCGGCCGTGAAATGCACCGGCGCGCGACCGAAGCGCACCTTGCTCGCGACGATCAGGTCCTGACGGCGGTCGAGGTCGATGGATTCACAGAAGATGCGCACTTCGCCGCCCGAGTAAGTGACGTCGCCCTCGGCGTGGATGAGCCCCTTGGCGAGGTCGGCCCTGACCGTCTTGGCCCAGAGGGTGGTCGTGCCGGACCGGACGACGGCGTTCCGGACGGTGAGCACCCGGCCGTTTTCCGAATAGACCGGGTCGTCTCCCTCGATGTTGGGGGCTCCCGGAAGGGGTATGGCCTGGCCACGGGCAAGGGCCGCCACGAGGAGGGCGGCGGCAAGGGGCCAGAGGCGTCTTCCGGGCATCCACCGAGCGTTGCTGGTCCTGCCTTTGCCACAAGTTTTTTTCGGGCAATGAGCGCTTGCGGGCGCGCCGCTGGCGTGGAATCTCCCCGCATGCTTCTCCGTCCCGCGGAACTGGCCGGCCTGGCCGAGGGCACGGAGGCAGACCCTCACCGTCTTCTCGGGCTGCACAGGTCTCCGAAGGGAGGTTCAGTGGTCCGGGCCCTGCTTCCCGGAGCCACCGGCTGTGAGCTGGTTCGCCCTGGACAACCGCCGGTCAGGATGGACCGCCTCTTGGACTCCGACGTCTTCGAGGTCGCCCTGTCCTTGCCGCCGCCCTTCGCCTATTCTTTCAGGGCGCTTTATCCCGAGGGAGTCCGCCATGAGGTCCAGGACCCGTACCGTTTCCTGCCCACGGTCTCCGAAGAGCACCTCTACCTGATCGGCAAGGGCGACGACCACGGCGTCCATCATCGCCTTGGCTCCCATCTGCGTGAGATGGACGGCGTCCAAGGCGTCGCCTTCGCGGTCTGGGCCCCCAGTGCGCGCCGGGTCTCCGTGGTCGGAGACCACAATTACTGGAACGGCCGCGTCCATCCCATGCGGCGCCTCGGCGCCTCCGGCGTCTGGGAACTGTTCATTCCCGGTCTCCGGGAGGGCGCGCGCTACAAGTTCGAGGTCGTCGGTCCTCATGACCCGACTCCTTTCCTCAAGACCGACCCTTATGCGCTCCATTTCGAGCCGGCCCCCAATCACGCCGCCATCGTGACGGACCTGTCGGGCTTCGTCTGGTCCGATGCGGAATGGATGGCCGCGCGCGCCCGGGGCGACCTGCGTCGCCGGCCGATGTCGGTCTACGAGGTCCATCTCGGTTCCTGGCGGCGCGTCCCCGAGGAGGGCGGCCGGACGCTCGGCTATCGCGAGCTCGGCGAGCAGCTCGCCGATTACTGCCGCCGGATGGGGTTCACCCACGTGGAGCTGATGCCTCCGACGGAACATCCTTTCGACGGCTCCTGGGGCTATCAGGTCACCGGCTTCTTCGCGCCGACGCAGCGTTTCGGCTCGCCGCTGGACTTCATGACGATGGTCGACGCGCTCCATCGCGCCGGCGTCGGCGTGATCATCGACTGGGTGCCGGCCCACTTCCCGCGCGACTTCTTCGCGCTGGCCCGCTTCGACGGCACGCATCTCTACGAGCACGCCGACCCGCGCCTCGGCGAGCACCAGGACTGGGGCACCCTGATCTTCAACTACGGACGGCACGAGGTGAGGGGCTTCCTCACGGCCTCGGCGCTGTCCTGGCTGGACCGGTTCCATGTGGACGGCCTGCGCGTGGACGCGGTCGCCTCGATGCTCTACCTCGACTATTCCCGCAAGGCGGGGGAGTGGATACCCAACCGCCACGGCGGCCGTGAGAACATCGAGGCGATCGAGTTCCTCCGGCACGTGAACTCCCTGGTGCACCTCTATCACCCCGGGGTGGTGACGGTGGCGGAGGAGTCGACGTCCTTCGCGGGCGTCACGCGTTCGGTGGCCGACGGCGGCCTGGGCTTCGACTTCAAATGGAACATGGGCTGGATGCACGACACGCTCCATTACTTCCGCCAGGACCCCCTCTTCCGCAAGCATCACCACGACAAGCTCACGTTCGGGATGCTCTACCAGTGGTCGGAATCCTTCATGCAGGCGTTCTCCCATGACGAAGTGGTCCATGGGAAGGGCTCGCTGATCAACAAGATGGGCGGCGCCGACGACCGCCGCAAGGCCGCCGACCTGCGCTGTCTGCTGGCCCTGCAGTGGGCCTGGCCGGGCAAGAAGACCCTCTTCATGGGCTGCGAGTTCGGCCAGTTCGCGGAGTGGAAGCACGACCAGTCGCTGGACTGGCATCTGCTTGAATCCCCGCTGCATGCCGGCCTGCAGCGGCTGGTGGCCGACCTCAACCGGCTTTATGCCGGAGACGCCGCCATCGCGGCCGAAGACGCGGGTTCGGGAGGCTTCTCCTGGATCGAGGCCGATGACCGTGAGAACAGCGTGCTGGCCTTCGAGCGCCGGGGGCAAGGCAGCGCCTGGGTCGTCGTGGGCAACTTCACGCCGGTGGAGCGCACTTACCGGCTCGGAGTGCCGGCCTCGGGCCGATGGGACGAGGCGATCAACACCGATTCCGCGCACTACGCCGGAAACGGCCTCGGCAATCTGGGAGGCGTGGAGTCGGAGCCGGTCCCGGCGCACGGACGTGCGCATTCCATCGAGGTCCGGCTGCCCGGGCTCTCGGTCCTGGTGTTCCGTCATCCTGCGCGCGTCCCTTCCGTGCCGCCGGCCGCTTCCGTCACGGCCGCCCCGGCGCCCGTCAGGAAGCGGTCCGCCCGCCGCCGATGAGCCGGAGGTCGGAGGTCTTCCGTGAGCGCTTGGCGGGAGAGCCGGGCAATCCGTTCTTCCGTTTCTCGCTCGGCCAGGCCCTGCTTGCGGAGGGTGAGCCGGCCGAGGCCCTCGAACACCTCGGTCTGGCCGCCGAAGCCAAGTCCGACTGGATGGCGCCCCGCATCCTGCTGGGCAAGGCCCTGCTCGCCGTCGGCCGCAAGGACGCGGCGCGCAGCGCGCTGGAGGGAGCGCTGCGTCTGGCGGTGTCGCAGGGACACGAGGAGCCCGAAGCCGAGCTCCGGGGCATCCTCGCCGGACTCTGATCAGTCGACCCGTTCCAGCATCACGCGGCGCAGGTCCATCACGGCGGCCTTCGCTTTCTTCACCGGCCGCACCTTCAGCGTGTTCTCCCCGGCATTCAGCGCCAGGGTGCCGATCTCGCGGGGCACGAATCTCTGGAAATGGCCGGTCTCCTCGACCGTAAACTCGAGCGAGGACGCCCCGCAGTCGAGGGCGACGACCGATCCGCCCTGGCCTTTGCCGCAACCCTGCAGGACCTTCACCTTGTAGGTGCCGGCCCGGGGCGCACTGAAGGTCCACGCGGCGGTGTCGGCGGCGTTCACCCAGAAGCCGAGCGTGTCCTTGTTGGCCGGATCTTCATATTTCAGCTTCTCGCCGGCAACCTTGGCGTCCCGCGCCTCAAGGTGGATGAGCGTGTTGGAACCTTCCTTCGAGCCGTCGTCCATCGCGCGGCGCCAGTCGGCGAGGATCGGCCGCATCGACTCCGACTTGGGCAGGGCGGCCAGACGCGTGACGTCGGTCTGTACGAAGCAGTTCTCCCAGGCCGCGCGGTTGAAGTCCGGATTGGCGCGCATCCCCTCGGCGCCGACCGAGCGGCGCCAGGCCTCGAGCTTGCCGCGCAGGGCCGCGACGCGCGCCGGCTCCTGGGCGGCCAGGTCGCGGGCCTCCGAGGGGTCCTGGGAGAGGTCGAAGAGCTCCAGTGACCCGTCCTCATAGTGCTCGATGAGCTTCCAGTTGCCCTCGCGCACGACTCCTCCCGGCCGTCCGCCCTGGTTCATGTAGTGAGGCTGGTGCCAGAAGAGCGGCCGAGAAAGTGCCTTGCGGTCGAAGAGCACCGGGGAGAGGTCATGGAAGTCGTTCACCGCCGGGGCATTGACGCCCGTCAGCGAGCAGATGGTCGGCACCAGGTCGCCCAGGACCACCGGTTCGGCGATTTCACCGGGCGTCAGGCGGGCAGGGTAGCGGATGATGAGCGGCGTGCGTATTCCGCCCTCATAGAGGAAGCCTTTGCCGGCACGGGAGGGCGCGTTGTAGGTCGGCGGCGACTCCTTCAGCTCCGATATGTGCACGCCGCCGTTGTCCGAGGCGAAGGCCACGAGGGTGTTCTTCGCCAGGCCGTTGCGCTCCAGCGCCCCGAGGATGCGTCCGCAGGCCGTGTCGAGCGATTCGATGAGGGCCGCGTAAGTGGGGTGGAACGCGTCGGCCTTGGCGGCGACGGACTTGGCCGGCGCGAAGAGCGGAATGTGCGGGTTGTCGAACGCGACATAGAGCAGGAAGGGCTTGTCCTTGTTGCGCTCGATGAACTTCACCCCGTAGTCGGCCTGGGCGAGCTCGCCCTTGCCGCCCTGCGGGGATTCCGCGCCGGCATTCGCCTTGCCCGGGAAGTATTCGTCAAATCCGCGGTCGGTCGGCTGATGGCCCTTGCCTCCCAGATGCCACTTGCCGACGGCGGCGGTGGCGTAGCCCTTCGGCTTGAGCAGTTCGGCCAGCGTCTTCGCCTCGGCGGGCAGCTGCAGGTTGATCTTCGCCGCGAGCAGGCGGTGAGACGCGCGGTCGGAGCGTCCGTTCAGGAACGTGGTGATCTTGACGCGAGCCGGGCTCTGTCCGGTCATGATGGCGGCGCGGGAGGGCGAGCAGACGGAGGCCGCGGCGTAGGCCTGCGTGAAGCGCGCTCCCTCCGCCGCCAGACGGTCGAGGTTGGGCGTGCGCTGATCCCTGCGGCCGAAGCAGCCGAGGTCGTTGATGCCGAGGTCGTCCGCGAAGAGGATGACCACGTTGGGCGGCGGCGTCTGCGCATGCGCTGCGGTGAAGAGGAAGAGCGCAGCGGCGAGCAGGCCGGAGAGAGGGCGGGGCATGGCTTCTTTTTAACGTCCTGAGATTTTGTGCAAAGGGCAAAACCCGCTTCCTTGCCCGTCATGGACGCTCATTTGCTGCGAATTGCCCTCGCCTGCGTCGATGTCGCGATGGCGGCCGTCTCCTGGCTGATACTGGTCTGCACCTATCCTGACTTCGCCCGCTGGCGCAGGGAGGGGTTTCCTGAAGCCCATGAAAATTACACCCGCCGAGTGGGCTGGGTCGTCGGGCCCTTGCTCATCCTGCAGATGGCCGGGCACCTCGCCGATGCCGTCCTGGGAGGTTCCTGGGCCGGCCCGGCCCTGGTCTTCGCAGTCTGGGGGCTGACCGCGTTCTGGTCCGTGCCCTGCCATCGCCGGCTGCAGGCAGAGGGTCCGGATTCGCCGGCGCTGGCCGGACTCATCCGTTCACACCGTTGGCGGACCCT
>JACCDG010612125.1_pt1 | contig 34178 bp, 58 predicted proteins | sample 7442471 | NCBI WGS metagenome assembly JACCDG01 (sample SAMN15323444, study PRJNA562643) | freshwater metagenome | isolation source: river surface water | place: USA:Blue River Watershed | collected 2017-08-17 | reverse complement strand
TGGTCGGAGTACAAGGATTCGAACCTTGGACCCCCTGCTCCCAAAGCAGGTGCGCTACCAGACTGCGCTACACTCCGATTGATACTGGCTCCAGAGGCAGGGATCGAACCTACGACCAATTGATTAACAGTCAACTGCACTACCGCTGTGCTACTCTGGAATAAAACTTTACTTATATCTAAACCTTGGCGGTCCCACGGGGTAACGATCCCCGTCCTCTGGCGTGACAAGCCAGTATGCGTCCATGAACACCTTGAGACCAAATTCTGGTGGATGAGGTAGGATTCGAACCTACAATGTTTCTTATGTGGCGGATTTACAGTCCGTTGCCTTCAACCAATTCAGCGCACTCATCCATTGAAATAATTATACACTCTTCCGCTATGCGTGTCAATCACGTCGGAGGTGATCGCCGAAGAGTGTGTATTAAAGCAGACTACTCATCGGCTTGCGCCATTTGACTGTTCGGCAATCTGCTTTAATACGCTACCTTTTTACCACTTGCGTTATCGCCACAAGCTTCTCATCCGGTAGGCCGCCCACATTATAGCAGTTTGATTATTCAGTGTCTGCAGGCTCGCGTTGCCTATTCCACTGTCAGCGATTAAGTTACAGGGCTCTTTTGGAGAGCTTCCGAGAACTGCCTCGCTCTTTCGAACTTATCGCTAATCAACTTACGAGTATCTTCTTCCGTTAATACATACGGTTGAATCGTCTTGTAAGCCTGTTCAACAATGCGTTCGTTTAATTTTGTATAGTCTATCTTTTTCTGTTCCATCATTTCCTTTGTATAAACAAAAACCCCAGGGTTTTTAATCCTGGGGTCCTTTTGAAGTTTGTGTGTATTTTTGTTACACTACAGTCCTCCGGGACCCCAAGTTTCCTAGACGATCATTACCTAGACTAATTGTCTCGCATGACCAATAGGTGGGCATAAAGCCTGCCTGTTTGGCTACGGATATCACTGGTCTATGTAAATTCGTTGTTTTCATTTTACTATTATAGTTCCTTTGTTTCTCATTGTCAATCTTTATTTTTTCAAATCAGGATCAACAACATGAATATAGTATATTGTCTTTTTATTTAGCCGTCAAGTAAAAAAGTACCAGATAATGTGGCTTTTTTACTACTATTGGTCTAATTCAATCAGTAAGTGCTTACCAACTTCAAATAGGCCCACGCCACCTACTAGGTCAAGGCAACTAGCATGAACTTGTGCGTCGCCGTTGTCATCTAAAGAACAAGCGACAAATTCTTTAATATTACCTTCTTCGATCTGTTTTCGTATTTCTTCCAGAACTTCCAGCATCTCAGATTTTCGTTCTTCGTCTTTTTTAAGTTTTGGATCTAGTGAAACTACATTCATTTCAAACTCACTCAAGTATATGATCAGCAACACCTAACTCTATCATTTCGGCAGCAGTTAGATATACATCTGATGCAGGCAACAATTTTTTCCTAACAACGCTAGGAGCCAGTCCAGTGGCTTCTTTCAAGATCGCTATCATACGATCATTACAAAGATCATTTTCTTTCATTGTGGCTTTGAGATCATGATACTTGTTATCCATGCTTTCGGAAAATTGATGACACATGAAGCTGGTATTTTTAGCAGCGTATCGATGTCCTTTATCTCCCGAAGCGAAGATAAGAAATGCCGCTGACATAACTGCACCAATGCCTATACATCTTACTACATGAGGACTAGATCTCATTACATCAATCAAACCAAATGCTTGATAAAGATCGCCTCCCGTAGAATTAATATACAAGGTCAATACTTTTTCTTTTGAAACATCTAAATTTTCGTAGATCAGCCACTTGACAGCATCACCTATAGAATCTTCGTCAATTTCTCCGTTGATAAAATGTGTTGAATTTTCCAGCAGTTTGAGATCAATCCGATCCTCGGCTATGAAATCTTCCAGTTTTTTCACACGATGCTCCATGATTTACTCTTACTTATCTATCTTGTAATTATAGCATCAGTTAATGCTAAAAAGCAAAAAACACCCAACCAACCAAAATAACGTAGGTAATTTGGTGAGCCATTTGATCTAATCCTAGCCAAAACCAAAATTCTGTATCTTTAACTGTATATTTTTTACTAATATTAGTTTTAGCCCAATCAATATGATAATGTGCTAAAAAATCCAGTAGAGCACAAACTATGCCTAGAACTGGATGTAGTAGTATGAATATTAAAAAAGTTCCTAGGGCGTGTATGCCGCTGTGATATACTCCGTGTTTGGCTCCATAGATTCCCTTTTCCTGAATCATTTTATCTGTTTGCCAAACAAAGTCAGCCAAAAAGTGCTTGATCTGTAAAAGTACGAAGATCGATAATGCACCTTGTAAAACGGACAAGCTGTCCATCATAGCAATTCGCCTTTATCTTCTGGATTGTAATCTAACCAACGCTTTTCGTGATAATCCCAATGCCTACAATCATAGATCGAAGCATGTATCTCAAATCCAAATATGCCTAGATTGATATTCAATCCTGCATGATCTTGCTGTGTCGTGAATCCAAATTCTAATCTAATCAAATCATCATTTTTTAGAATCTCGAATTCCCAGAATTTATTCTTAAAGAAAGTTTTACCACACCAATTTTTAATATTTGCAAAACGTTCTGTCCAGAAAGGATTACTAAGATTTAAATTAAAATGAATCATTCTGGTAGCTGAGTAAATCTAGCTAAAAAACTTTCTTCGTAACAACTAAATTCTGTTGATTTTTCTTTGTTTTCTAAAATGTAATGAATCCAAATTTTTCCTTCAAGTTCTATTCTGTGTATAACATGAAATACTTTACCGTCGCTGCTCCACCATTTCGAACCTTCCTTGACCATAGTCACTCCTTATGTTTTGAAAATTTCTGTAGCCTCTCTATCTACATTCTCTACCATATGTATCATAAAACGATAGGCCTCCCAAGCCTTCTTGACTGAATCGTTGTCACTCAGCGATGTAGGGAAAATATCAACCCAAATAGAGCTTTCGGGTTGCATATGTCTATACAGTCCTTCTCGACGTGGTTGCAACAGTCTATTAGTATCCCAAAGAGTTTGTGCAACTTCTAGACATTGATTGTAATCAAGTCCTGCTAGATAACGACTATCGCTAGTATATACAGCGATAACATCATCGAGTCCGGGTCTTGCATCGATCATAGTAGCAGTAATAATAAATGCTACATCGTCGAGAGAAACATCGCCTTTGACAATATCACGAACACAGCGGCCGAGACTGAAACCGATTTTCATTTTTAATCCTTAATCCAATTTGCCTTTTTTGATATCACGCATAACGCGAAACAAAAATTTATTTCCATTTGGACACTGGCCTGCGATTTCTGAATCTTCCCAATGGCTGGTAAGATGATGACCAGACACTGTCTTGGGTTTGAATCTAGTACCGGGTTTAGTAATATGAACTGTAGCGTAATCATTACCCGATACTGTCCAATTTCTACGATTGTAATCAGTTTTAACCTTTACTTCGTAAATCTTGCCACCTTCGTCTGTGATGGTAAATTCACGTTTAGATTTTTCAACGTAGGTAAAACCCTGTGAGAACTCATCAACTCTGGCCTTGAATGCACGTTCAGTATCCAGCGCACGAAGTCTATTGGAAATCTGAACCATATCGGCAGTAGTCAAGCCCATTAGCTGACATTGAATCAAAATGCGTTCTTGTTTCTCTGAAAGTTGTTTGCGACCTCTTGCCATTATGCTACCTTTCTTACTTCATATTTTTGCTGAGATTATTAAGAGTATCCATCATCATTTTCATGTTGGATTCAATCTGTTTCTGTACCTGTTCGGGACTCTGCGCCGGCAAGCATTCGGCAGAATATTGTTGTGTTTTAGATATTTTGGTACGCTCTCTCAGACATTCGTCCCAGGTGTTAAAAGTTATCAATGGAGTAATCATTCCAAGATTAGTGATCAATACTAGTTGGTAAATCACTGTCGTCTCCTGCTTGTTGATGATAAGTTATTATAGCATCAAAGCCTTAGATAGTCAAGCATTTTTCCATTTTAACTCAAACATAAGAGCGTCTTTTGGATCTCTAAAATGGTAAGCGGTGATAAAATCGTTAGTGAGAGATACATCCGAAACATCTTGTACATGATAATCTATAAAACTAGCACACTGACGACTGGCCCAAGCGGCTGCTTCGGCGAAATGTTCTTCGGCCTGCTCGTAGGGGATTCCGGTATCATTGAGATAAACAACAATCATCCCCACCTCAATAGGAACATCGTCATTTCTTTTTTATTCTTAAACTTAATCATATCAAAACTGGTTCTAGTTCCGCAGTTATGTTCCTCGCACCATTGCTGTACAGGATCCATATCAGCTTCATTAATTCCAACTTCATATCCTCTAGGCTGAACTTCTACCCTAGCAGCCAACGTAAGGCGCCTGGAAGTAGTTATCCATTTTATTTTCTTTTTCATTTCCGTAATCTCGTCAAGCCAAAACCCGGTTATCTGCTTACCTTTTATCATGCCCACTTCATTGCAAACATACTTGCATCTTGTTCGTTCTGAAAATACCATGCTCGGCAATTTGCTTCGCGAATATCTCTGAATTTATTTTGGCAATGCTCCATACACCATGTAAGTTTTTCTGCAAAATCATCGTCATTTTCTAATCGAACAATATGATAAGATTCTAGAATCTTCATAAGTCCCTCATCTTCTAACAGTATAGAACCCACTTTTTTGTGAGCCATGTTGATATAATGATTATGATGATCTTTATTCATTTACCGTACCTCAATAACCATTCTGTCAATGCTGGGCCCATGAGTTTAGCTCTAATACAGTATTTGTACCCGAATGTCATAGGATCTGCCATTCTATGCCAGGTAGGTGTTTCGTAAGCATTTTTCATTATCCACTGCCCTTGTTCGCTCTGTTCCCATTCGCATAGCGGTTGAGAAGCATACAGATCAGGATCTTCGACATCTCCCATAGAGAATTGATAGACTGTGACCTCACGAATCTCTTCTATCCTATCGCCTACGACTTTATATTTTATTTCCATTTTAAAATAAAGTTAATAGCGTCGCCATCGTTTTCAAATATAAAATCTCTGCCGTTGCGTTCATAGACACCTTGGCAGTTTTCTGCCAACCAATGAGTGATATCAACAGCGTGTTTGTTATCTTGAAAACGATCGATCATTACTCTAGTCCATCCCATACCTTTAAGCATACCCCAAAGTATTTCTCTGTCGATCTCGCTCTGCATCTTAGTACCTAGCTCGTCTAAGATTTCTTGTTCTAGATTCGACATTTGAGATCCTTTTCAAAAATACCCCAACCTAATCTACTTCTCGGAGTATTTTTTCTAGCCTGAACCCAAATATATCCATCGTTATCGTATTCTGCGTTCCACTCGATATATTTTTGATTGAAAAGATAATCTTTTATATTGAATAGTAGTAAGGCTGGAACTTCGGTAGGTTTAAATGGATTTGTTTTATCTGGATTCTTGAGTATCCTTAAGAGATTTTCTTTTTCAAGATTATCTCGATTTATAGGATAAAAACTGACGCGATCGTATAAGGCTGTGCCATCGAAGTATAAACCCGTGGCTTGCTCTTTGACTTTGACAAAGTCATATTCTCTAATGATTACCTTACGTTTAAGAGTTCTTAGCGCCATTTTAATACAAATATCATTCTGTCTTGATCATCACGAAACCAAAACTTACGGTTGTTCATGTACCAACGAGAGTTAGGTATAGGAGTTTGATTTTCAGCAGGCTGGTCAATATTCCAAATACTCCCAGTTTCGCCAAACATTTCAGAGCACCAGGATTCCATTTCTCGCCAGTTGCCGCCCACTGGTTCTGCTGTAGAATAACGTTTACCATATACTGTGCCTTCGGCCAAAACTATCTTCTGGACAGGATGATTCATAAGATCTCTCATTAGTCGATCAATAGCCTGTTGGCTTGATAATATGCTCTTTCCTATATTTCGTCCAGACATCGTAATAGTCATTTCACTAGGTTTGAGTCCTTGGAGTTTTTTCAACATATCCATTTGCCACGACATCATTTTAACTTATTACCTTCTGCTGTGCCCCAACGAAGCATGAACATCATAGCATCTCGTTCATTGGCAAACTGCCAATATAGTGCATGAGTGGTTTCTGCTCTCCAAATGTCTTGACAGTTTTCTTCACACCACCATTTCATCGCATCAACATTTAGATATGCTATAGTATCAAAGTTAATACGATGAGAAAAGGTGGCGCGAGCTCTTGTTGCCAAGATCTCGCTCACACTGCCTACCTTTAAACCTTTTCCTAATCCTAGCGCCATGTTAAACCAAACAATACCGCATCTTTAGAATCTCGAAAGAAAAAATGAGTGTTACCGAACATAGATTCGATAGCCCATTTAGCAGTTTCTGGATTTTTGGTAAAACTATAATAGCCTCCCTCACCTAGATTTTTTTCACACCATGATATCATTTCTAAATGATCATGATATCTATCTTTGCCAAAACTGATTCGAATTAATTCCATGTTCGATGAGCTTCCGCTACCCATTCTGCACCATCATATTCTTGAACTAACCATTCAATATCTCCAGGTATCTCTACGATTTTAAGATTAGAATGAGGACCATTTGCAGCCATGCCTAGTTCTTTGACCACTTTGACAAGATACGGGTCATCACGTGCCACTTCTCGATCATACCAGGAAGGATCTGTGATGCCGGCCAAACGGCGATATTCTTCTTTGGCTCGATCGCTGAGACCAAAGCCGCCATAGCAGTCATTAATAACAACGTATCGGACACCAGTTTTTAGATCTTCTAAAAACTTTTGTTTATCGTTCATAATTTATCTTTTATCGGATTCTTTAATTGTTGTTAATAGTTCATTTCTATGTTCTTTGTATTTGTTCCAACTAGCTTTCATAGAATCATAAACAAACCATTTTAGAAAAAAGGCCAAAACAATAGACATACCTGCGATTGTAACATACCAACCGCGATCCCCTCCTATGCCCCATCCTAGTCCTTGTAAGAATATGGCAAACATAAACAGCTTTTGCCATGTTTCCCAATTGCGCCAAGTCCAACTGATCCAACCAATAAATTCTTTCATTTCCAGTCTTTCAACATTTCTTCATTATCAATAGCATCACGTAACAAAGCCTCAACCATTTGGTTAAGAGTAACATCTTTTTCATGAGCCATCTTCATCAACTGAAAAAGACTATCATCTGGTAGGGTTAAAGGTACCTGTACTCGAGTGTCGTATTCTTCGTCATTCATGATAGCTTCTGCTTTCTCAATAAAATCTTCGTCTGTTTCTAAATCGACAAATTTTACACAATCCCAAGCCTCATCATCTATATCACGATCTTTGACTTCGGCATCGTGTGCTTCTTTGTAAGCGGGATTAATCAAACGATAAGCACGATTACGCCTGTAATCGCAGACATAGACTTCATAGACCTCTTGAGTTCTAGTATCAAATACAATGCTGGTAGTGTGACCATCCTGATCGCCATTCCAGCTATCTAAAGAGTATGCATCATTGCCGTAGCAATCCCAACCATAACTGGATCCTTCGGTGATACGATAACCGCAAGTTTCCATCCATTGCTTTAGAGTGATCATGTCAATCCTTTCATATGATAATGTATTATAGCATCAAACGGTAACATTGTCAAGTTGGCGAGCACGACTGTAATCGAACCAATCCAAAACATCATTAATAGTTTTGTTTTGTTCTACAATAAGATTTTTAGTATGCTGTGCCATAATACGTTTGATATATGGATAAATCGGAGAGCTGGCAACTTTAAGGTCCCATGCTCTAGTATCAAATCCGTTAGCATAGTAAATTTTATTGTAATTCTGTTCCATGGCAGTCTTCATTTCGGGTGTAGGAAAGATTCCAAAATGTTCAAGAGCTAGATTCATAGCCATGAGATGAGTAGTAGCTATACCATTCCAATAAACGATATATTCGTCGAGATTAGGCAGGTATAGAAGTACAGGTCTGGGATCTAATAGACTCCACGATTGTTCAGAACGCATTTTCGTAATCCTCGTTACTTTGGAATATCTTTTTAGCCACAGGATTAGTCTTTACTGATTCTAAAAGTCCTTTTACAGGACGATATCCATAAGTCCAATATTTTACTAATCTTTTAGCAGCATCCGGTTGCAAAGGGACGTTCATACGCAGATTCTTTTCTCGAATATCACGAGCAGTATCTTTGCCTAAAAGCCACTCGTTGCCGCCTGTGCCAATTTGGCAAACTGAGATATCAAAATTATCGATAACTTCTTTAAGACTACAGAAGTATCTGCGTTTAATAACTTGAAGCGTCCATGTTTTTGAACTGTCTTTTGAATAGTAACTTAGTGTAGTGGCATTGTCACTTTCATATTTGGTACTATATCTACCATAACTTTTGATATGTTCGATAAGACGATTGGCCTGTTCTTCGTTGGCACAGAAGATATCAATATCGGATTCGCCTACAGGTTGATTTTGATACCAACGAAGACAAGCACCACCAGCGATCCAAGGACCTTCTTTAAGAGTAGGTGCTATGATAGTCATAGGTTCATCATCCTCTCTATGACAGCAAGGAAACTGTAAAATATCCACAGCCTTGCCGTGATTAGGATGTTTAGGTTTTGCAGAAACACTGTCAAAATCTAAGTCGGCAAATATTCTGTCAAGTATTGAGCTCATTTTCTTTTACCAATTCACACATTAACATAAAATGATCGTAAGCCTTACGCACACTCTGGTGTTGCATTAGTTTTTCAGCTTCTACAGTCATAGCCTTAACACCTTCTTCGGCACATTCTCGAATACTGGCCCACTCTAGTCGCCTAGCATGTTCTCCAAATACTTCAACAAGGTGTTCCCAAGCCGCTCTTTGTTCTTCAGACATTGGAGTTGGCGACTCACGGATCTCTCTCGGCAATCGAAGTTCAGTAGCTGCCATTAGAGCTTTACTAATGGCATCTTCTGCTACACGACCAGCAGCGATCATTGGAGCATATGCCGGATCAATTTTAAATCGACGACTGGTTCCCCCTGGATAACACATCACAAGATGGTTACCTTTGGGAAAACTATCCAACAGTTCGTTATCATACTCGGCCACAGGCACATACTTGCGTCCAACTTTTTCGTAGTAAATCTTTTTCATATTTCAATAATAAGATTAGGATCCCAGCCAGTATCCTCGTAGCCATCATAGCCGCGGGGATTACAGACAACACGAGTTTCTCCAATGACATAATCAAAAGGATGATGTGTGTGCCCGTGTGTCCATAATTTAATATTAGGATTATCTAACATCATTTCGCTAAGATCACTGTGGTAAGCACCATTCATTAGATGATCACCTTTGTACATTTCATGGCAGCTTTGAAAACTTGGACTATGATGTCCTACTACCACAACTTTTTTATCCTTGTTTTCTTTAACTATCAATTCAATATAGTCTCGAGTGAGACGATGACGTTCTACAGTATCGGCAGGTTTAAGCCTACGAAATCCTGCCTGGTCATTAACTGTAGCACGATAGTCATTCATCATATCACGAACAGCGTGTAAAGTTAATGGATCAAATTTGTTCATATCTGTCCATAATGTTCCGCCAACAAATACTATATCGTCGATGACTTTGGTATCACGTTCTAGGAAATAGACATTTTCATGTACTCCGCATGCCTGTCTTAGAGTTTCGATATCTCCAAAAAATCGTCCGTCATTGTAGAATTCGTGATTACCGGCTACATAGACCACATGAGGAAATTGGAAGGAGCACCTTTTGAGAAAATCCCGAAATCGAACCCCGTATTCACTCTGCGGCAATAGAACTTTACGAGCTACCATGATGTCGCCAGAAAGTATCAGCACATCTGCCGAGTTCTGATTTTGGATGTTTATATCTGCAAATTCTAAATGCAGGTCGGATACAAGCTGAATACGCATTAGAGACCTTTTCTAAATATACGCATATTATAGCACCGACATAGTTTTTTGTCAAGAAGTTAAATACACATATAAAACGGAGCGAATGATGAACGAAATTTTCAAACTGATAGGCGATTTGGGCTTCCCAATAGCTGTAGCATTAGCAGGCGGGTATTTTGTATATCTAACTATTAAATTATTACTACAGGGCGTTCTGGGCAGTATAAACGGAATGAAGGGAATCATTATAGCTCTGGACAATAGAGTCAAAACAATGAATCACGATGTGGTAAGAATCGATACCATTGTGTCAAATGCATTGGGTCTGAAACCTGATGTAGATAGAATTGCCCGAGCTGATGGAAAAAATGACGCAAGGCGAGATTAATGAAGTATTTTGATTATGATTGGGACCTAAGTCCCAATGGTATTATATTAGACAACGAAATCAATACCGACAAACTAGGTTGGAAGGGCGGCGACTATTTTAAGTTCGTTAATGTAAATGGACGACAAATGTTAGTTAAAGTAGATGACTTAGAAAGATTTATTCTTCAAGGAGTAAAAAACCGTGAGTAAATTAAGCGATTGGTACGATTCTTTACCGAGACACACAAAAGAATATTTAAAACGTCAGCCTTTATGGCATGATCGAGATCTGTATAAATCTTTAGCGATAGGAGCGGTCGTAGGATTTATCATAGGATTCCTAGTAGGATTTGAAGCTGGATGGAGACCTGTGGTTCAGTCTATTAGACCTATTATAGGTTAATGTTATTTGAAGCATTCTTAGTATTCTATTTGTTAGAATGTTTATTATTAATTTCTGTGGCTGTGTGGTATTATCATGAGCCGAAGAAGATAGAGAAAAAAATTCACGATCCGTGGGGATTTTGGAGCAAGGAGAAATAAATGGATGTTGTAGAACTGATTAACAAATATGGATTTCCTATAGTTATGGCCGTAGGGTTAGGTTATATCATCAAATATGTATGGACCTGGAGCACACAAGAAGTTAGACCGGTGATCAGTGAAGCTAATACAACGTTGGTTGCTCTAATTGATCGTATCCGTATGTTAGATAACGATTTGATTCGCTTAAATCAAAAAGTTAATACAGTATTACACCTTCGTGGCAAGATCATAGAAAGTGATCGAGTAATGGAACAGGTTAAAGTAGAAAAAGAAGCTTCTCAGAAATTTGACGAAGCTCTTAGAATGGATGATAAGAAAGAAATCAAACCATTTGATCGTAGAGATGATTTAGATAAAGAAGATAAAAAATCTTAATCTTTAATCTGTGCTATAAATTCTGCTTCTGGAATACGTGTATGTGTATTTTTTGAACCCAAGACTACAACAATCCTGCGACCTATATCTGTATCCAGCATCATAACTATACAGCCGCCACTGGCTCGTATCCAACCAGTTTTACTTATTATAAAATCGTGACGTTTTCCTATAATAGGATTTGTGTTGTTAAACACTAACCATTTCTTTTTTAGTTCTATTCGAATAGAACTCATCCTACTGGCATGAACTAATTCTGAATACTTGCTGGCCTCAATGACAATTTTTATTAGCTCTTCTGCTGTGCTTTTATTGTCATTGCCTAATCCTGTAGCATCTACAAATTTAGTATCCTTCAATCCTAGAGACTGTGCCTTAATATTCATAGCTTTGACACATTCTGTATAACCGCCGGGATAATGTCGGCATAAGATTTCTGCCGCTCTGTTATCAGAGCGAACTATCGATAGTTGTATGAGTTCTCTACGGGTATAAGGTTTAATAAATTCGTCTAGATCTTGATTAGCATCTAACACTACCATAGATGAAATTATTTTAGTGATACTGGCAATGCTACGAATTTCTTTGATATTTTCAGCCGCAATAATTCTACCTTCTTGATCTGCTACTAACCAAGAGTGTGCGGTAATTTTATTTGCTAAAACAAAAGGGCTTATTGCTGTTAATACAGCAAAAATTATAAAACGATAGATCATCTGCAGATATTAAAATGTTTTACACCGTTCAAACTGAAAGTTCGTAAAAACTGTTCCATGTCGTCGTTGGCACTGATTAATTTGGCAGGGGCCATAAACTTAAATTGTAGCATCAACCAGACACTGTAGTCAATCCACCAATCAATAGGAGTATAAATCATTTTTCGTGTGCGACGAATTCGCCGTTCCAGTTCGGGCCTAAATCTTGTTGTTTCATAAACTCACAACGTTCGATCCATATTTTGTAATATTTGTCCATTTGCCCTCCGAACGAGCCTTTCATTTTCGCACACATTGCTGCTGCCTCGTCAAACTTTTTGGATTTGTACAAGGCATGCATTTTATCGTGTTGTTCTTTATCCTTTGAGTAATCTTCGCCACGAGTGCGAATTACTGTATAAATTAAGTCTGCTACTGTTTTGCCCTTAGGTTGTAAGTTATCCAACAATAGATAGAAGAAGTCATCTTTAGTTCTGTTGTATGTTTCTGCTCCGATGATAGCCAACACACCATACGCTTTACAACGTGCTTCTAAACGTGCGGCTGTTGAAACCATATCGCCTAAAATGTCATAACTGTGCCTGTCTGTGCTACCCATCTCACCAATAAAGCCAATACCAGTGTTACAACCCCAACCCATAGCTGCGGGCGGTAATCCCTGTGCTTCCATTTCTTTTGTATAAGCATCGACCGCATCCAACATTTCAAGTCCAACCTTAACGATTGTACGTGCATGGTTAGGATCATCAATAGGAGCACCGTGTATGTGCATTGACGCATCTCCCACATACTTGATAACCATACCCTTGTTGTCCATGATAGGTTTTGAGATAGCATCCATGTAACCATTCATGTACTTGCCTAAGCCAGCCACGTCATCACCATAATGTTCGCCAATTGGTGTAAAGCCACGTAGGTCTGAGAACATAACACTAACGTCCTTACGAACACCACGCTTGATCAAATCTGGATCTTTTTGTAGCATCTCTACTACTTCTTTTGAACAGTATCCAGCAAACTGTTTCTTAATCGCCTGCTTCTGTAAAAACTCGCTTACAAACTTAACGCCATAAGTATGCAAAGCCACGAGAACAAGGCCAAACGTGCTTGCCGTCGCGTCTCCCAAGATTCTGTACTCTGCATAACCCCAATAAGAAGCAACCACACAGGCGATGATCCCCACAGCAGTTGTTGCCATTCCGACATATACCCACCTCGACATAAAAATAATGACTAAACCTAATACTAATATGATTAGTATTTCCGCTCCATCGGCCCAATCTGGTCGTTGGATTACTACGCCGTTAAACATCGTGCCAAGCACGGCAGCTTGTACTTCATGTGGCCATATACTACCTATTGCTGTAGGTACAGGATTTCCTAAACCTGCTGCTGCCACACCTACTATAACAACAGCACCACCAAAATCTTTTGGTAGTTCTGTCATTGAAACTGAATTTGATTTTTGACTCCAGTCGATCCATACACGACCTAGATTGTCTGTGGTAATAGGACCAAACTTAGGTATGCGCATTTTCTCAACGCCACCCTCATATAATTTAATCTGTGTAGTACTATCTCCCGCAGCTACACGCAGAGCTTCCATAGCTAGGCTAGGATATATTTTTCCATCGACAGATACCAGCAAAGGCATTCTACGATTAACGCCATCTATCTCCGGCAAGGTATTAACTATACCTACACCTGCAGCACGTTTTTCTAGGTCAGGAATATTTGCTATAATACCAGGATATTGAATAATCATATCTTGGAAATCTGCACCAATTACTGCGGTGCCTGGCTGCTTAGGTGTATTTTTCATACGATCTGCAGGCATGTTTGGTAACACCACAGGAAATTCATTTAGAGTTGCGGCTAATGCACCGTCGCCACCTTGACGATCTTTTTCAGTCATTAGAACGTTGAATACAACTAAACCTGCATTTCTTTTATAAAGATCTTCTATTAGTTGAGCATAGTTATCACGTTTGAACGGCCATTGACCATATTTGTCTAGAGCATTTTCATCTATATTAACAGTGACTATGTTATTTGCTGTGGGTTCTTTGGCTGTGATTAATGTATCAAAATATCGCAATCTTACACTTTCTACAAAGACAGGATCGGCGATTCTTATACTTAAAATAAGTGCCAATGTCAGCAGTGCCGTCCAAGAACTTACTAATATTTTTTTAAGGCTGACTTGCTTTGGCAGGGAGATCTTCAATTTCATCATGGTGTCCTAGAGTAGTACCTCCTACATTGCCGGCACTAATTTTTTTACATCCCTCGTTGGGAATGTTTATACACTTCGGGGGCGGAGGAAAAAACACAGGTTTAGGCTGTGAAGCACAACCTGCTATAATAGTGAATATCGACAGAAATAATAATCGATGCATCTAGTATTTAACTAGATTCCAACGCCTAATACCAGCTCACTTTTGTCACCAACACCCACAATACAGGCTACTTCTAGTGTTAGTTGTAGCATAGTCCAAGTTTTAGTTTTTTCATTTACGAACAATGCATAACGACTTTGATCACGGCCGTCTGCGGCTGTCCATACTAACTTTTCATTCCATTGATCGTTAAGTGCGCTGATTACTTTTTTAGTTTCATCGCAAATTACAGGTTTGTTTGTTTGAAACGCTTGGGCGTAGGCTATAGAGCTGGTTAGGCAGAATAGGAACGCCGCGATAACTGTACGCATCACAGCATACTCCTTAAAACAGTATTTATTGTCCTTGTGTGACTGTGATAGCTGCGCAGCTGATTTGTGCGCAATTATGTGTTATAGAATAATGCTGTTGAGTCGATCCCGACTGCGAAGTTGAAATAGAAGTTGCACCACCAGTTAATGTAATATTGGCCATGTGCGCAGCAGACCCTTGTTGTAAAACATTAACAGTTTTGTTTCCGCCGCTGAGATTTATTTCGGCATAGTGATTACCGTTGTCTTTTTGCTGTACTGTTACAGAATTAGCAGCATCGCTAATCGTAGCCATAATGCCTTTGGTTCCGCCTGTGCTTTGTTGTGTTAGATTTACAATGTTAGAACTGCCAATAACATCTAGTTCAATATAATTAGTAGCCGATGCATTAGTACTGGTCTGTGTAGTATTAGTAGTATTATTGTTTCCGCTGACATATATTTCACTGTAATTATTTTTAGTTCCGCTCTGTATAACAGTAGCAGAATTATTATTACCTATCTGTGTAATGCTGACCACAGTATCTTGTCGGGGTCTATTTTGAAAAGCTATTACTCTATTGGTGAATTGTGTGTTAGCATTAAACGGCACATTTGATCCACCGCAGCAGAAACTGCCAGGATTTGATACACTACCACCACCTGTGTCTGTGGATGTTGTAGGATTATTAGCATCGTAGATAAAAGTTATTTCTGCAATCTGCATCGAGTCACAGTCCAATCCGCATCCGTCGCCTGCTTTAGTAGTGGGAAAGAAAATATAATAATAAACATAAGCATTGGTATTTGCTACAGTAATTTCAGCACTGGTTGTAAATCTATTGTCGCTGAGATTAAGATTTCCTTCGCTGAGCAATGTCCAGGTAGTACCGTTGTTACTGCCGTAGAGTTTATAACTGGTAGGATCCCTACCTGGGAAATCGTTGGCTGTAGTTAGTGTAAATCCTTTGACAACTCTACCAGAACTTAATTTAATAGTTACACCCGCATTGTACTTGTCAAAGTTTAGATACTTGGTATTAGGGTTACCGTCAAAGGCATTAGCAGCCCCTTCACCAGCTGGACTATTGAGACTAGTTGGATAGATATTAGTGATATTAACAGTTGCGCTAGTGGTTGTGATATTTTGATAACTAGGGGTAGGAGCACCTGCGGGACTTGATGTGGTCATTGTTGAGTTATAGCCACCCGGTGTTCCTGAAGTAGTTCCACCGTTAGGATCTGGACCACCACCATTCTGGTTAGCTACTAGTCCTGTTGTGCTGGTTCCTGGTGTGCCTGAACTGTTAGCGATACAAGGATTTGATCCGCCCCAGGCTCCCTGGCAAGCACCTAATGCTGGACTAATGACCCAACCATGTGCAGCTATATTATTATAAGGTCCAAACTCCGGGTTATAGGCCATATTAGCGCCACCGTTGAATGTAAATGTTGGAGCACGATACCAAGGACCATAGTCGCCTGCCCAGTAACTGCCGTCAATGCCATAAAAACTTATTTTAGCATAGGCCACTGTTGAAGCCTGTGCCTGTGTTAGTGTTGCGCTAATAGTCAATGTAGTCCATGGTACAGCTGGATCAATACAGGGATTACCACAGACGTTATTAGGATTAGGTAAGTTAGCAGAATGATTAGTTTGTACCTGTGTTACTAATGTACCTGTGCTGGTATAAAATTGTATTCTTACGTTAGCAGTATCTGATTGTCCTGCACGGCCGCCGCCGTTATGTGCTAAAACGCTAAGTTCAAAAGTACCGCCTTGTTGCATTGTGCTGTTAAACACAACGTTCTGACTGATGGTAGTTGTTACATACGCAGTAGCAATGCTGTTATACATGTCTTGTGCATGACCTGCTGAGGCAGAAAAGAACAATAGAAGAACAGTAAGAATTTTTTTCATCGATTCCATATCCTTACAGTTACTTTATTGCTTCCATCACCTGATACCCGAGTTTCGACATCGTTGCTATTAATAGAAATATTGTAGGTAGTATTATCAAGTCTTTCGCCACTTTTTATAATAATAGTATTTCCCTTATCATCATCTTTTCTATAATACCAATTTAATCCCTTTTCGTTACCGCAGTCATTAAATGGCCAGCAGGGATTAGATTTAGGATCTCCCAATGATCCATTATTTCCTGCATTTAACCCTACTAGTTTAGTTCCTTCTTCATCTTGTGCTTTTTTTTCTGTAACAGATTTTTCGCTACTTTCTTGCGCTTTTTTTCGCTCGTCGTCGGAGAATTTTGATTTATCTTTGGCTATTTCTTTCTTCTCTTCTCTATCGTTTTCTATTTTTGCGATAGTTTCTGGTTTTTTAAGATTACTATCGTTGCTAACCGCTATAGGATCTACAGCCACAGGAGGCAGTGGTGGTTGTTGCGAATCGGTTACATACGTGGCAGTATAGGCTGCATTAAGACTAACCATTCCAGCGTCAGTAGTTACATCGATCGCTCCCACTGTGCAATTACCTTGTATATGAAAATTTGCAACTTTAGTAGGATCATCACAGCTAGGCAATAGTACAACAAGACTACGACCTACTTCATCAACAGTCATAGCGAAATCGGTTCCTCTCACAGCAATAGATGCTGTGGGAGTTTTAATATTCACACTTTGAGGATTATTTTTAGCAACCTGTCCGCTAGCATATCGAACAGTTCCTAATGCTACTTTCATTCCTAATTTTCCCGCATCGGTTTTTTTAGGATCAAACACAAAATCATCTATGACTAATCTAGAATTTTCTGTTATTTTTACTTTGGTATTGTCTTTGAAAGTAATACCAACTTCGGATTTAGAACCGACCGACACTAGGTCCATAGATTCTATCTCCGTATTGGTCTTACCAGATATAACTGATTTGCTTCTTTTTATCTCAATGGCCGTACCCTGGACTTCTTTCATTGTGCCTATAGCGGCACTAGCATCCAGGGTAATTAATAAAAGTAACGGCCATAGGTACTTCATTAATTTCCAGTTGAAACAGTTACATTATTGCTATTGCCTGTGGTAGTAATATTAACATTAGTATTCACAGTGCCGCTTTGAGTCACTGTATGAGTATTACTTGTACCGGTCACACTGGCCACTAAAATGTGTCCAGAACCTGCACTCGCACCAGTCATAGAGCTTGTAAATATGTTTGAATCACCTAGAATAGTAATGTTACTTGACGAATTATTTGTAGTAATCGTTTGAGTAACTGTATTACTATCTCCGGTGATACTGAGAACATTAGTTATGTTAGACCCCTTGATAGTGCTAGTCACGGTATTTAGATCGCCGGTGATTGTCATAGTGCTATTAACACTAGTACAAGCCGTTGTACCGTCGCCACAAGTAAAAGTAATCTGATTAGTATCACCTAAAACGGTTTTGCTAATTGTATTACCGCTACCTACTACAGTATAGTCAATTATATTTGCATTACCAGTTTGGCTAGTAGTTAAAGAATTGTTTGATCCTGTGATGGTACTTTCTTGTCCAAGACCGGTATTTCCAACTCTGTTATTACTACCTACTTGAGTAATATTGACAGTGTTGCTAGAGCCAACTTGTTCTATAATTACTTTGTTGTCGGCCAATGCAACGCTTCCCAATGACACCATTGCAGATGCCATCAGCATTGTGAGTAATTTTCTCGGCAGCTCACCTACGCCTGTCTTACTTTTGATCATGATGATCGCTCCTTGGTACTATTATTATTATTGTCGTACCTTAACAAACTTCTTAGCTACGAAGCCTTCCTTTCCGTCAACCCTGACGATGTAGTGAGACCCTGATTCTTTTATAATTTCTACTTCAGAATCCGGTGCAAGGTTCACTAACTTTTCACTACCTTGATCTTTAGTACTTCTTACATTGACCCAATCAGTCGTTGTACCTAATTTTTTTTGTTCTCGAAGTACTCGTGCATCAGTCTGTGTGTCTTTTGATTCTGTTGAAGTTCCTGTGATAACAGGCGCTCCTGATCCGTCGATAACATTTGATCTAGCAACTTCTGGCTGAGCGGGCTGCTGTGTTCCGGCAGTTGGCGCTGGCGCTGACGAAGGTGCGGAGTTCTTTTGAACCAACTCATTTTTCTTCTCCTCTACTTTGGCAACCGGATCTGGTTTATATGCCCAGTGACCTTTTTTCGTTCCTTCATCAATTAATTCAATAACTGCTGCATGTATAGCCAATTGAACCGCTCTGTTCATAGATTCATTTGTAGCAGAACCTGTTTCTAATTCTAAACTAGCAGTTCCGGCATCGTAAAATCTTAGCACTCCCATTTTATCCATAAAACTAATCACAGTCTTTCTGGTATTCACGGTTACTAAAACTTCTCCTGTAGCTACACTAACTGCTCTAAGACTTATTGTAACTTCGTCTTGTTGATATTGTGTAGTGGCTCCTATGCCTAAAATTCTAGCACCACTGCCTCCACTCATAGTATTAGAGTCGTAACCAATAATGCCGCCTTCTAATATCATGCCGGCAAATAACATAGGAGGTAACGGTTGCGCATCTTTGCCTTGATATAATTCTCGCATCTGACGGATCAGTTGTCTTTCTTTTACAAGATTATCTAATCCGCCTCTCTCGAGAACTTTAAACCATTTTCCGCTTCCAACTTCTTGCAAACTCTTTACAAGATATGCATCTGCACCCTGTGTTACAGCTGAACTTAAACTTGCTATAACTTGACTGGATTTACGCTGTCCGGTCATATCTCGAAAATTATATACAGCTACAGTAATCGCGCCGGCAGCTGGTTCTTTGATTTTTGACTCGCTTTTTAAAGTTGGTTTAGTAACTACGGGATCGTCAAATGATCGTACCATGTTGCCTACAGTACCGCAACCTGCCAATAATAAAGCTAATGCTATAGGTGTTAATTTAATTAAGGTGCTAGCCATCCGAAGTCTCCAATAGGTACAGTCATTGTAGTAACATTGCCGTTTGCATCTCTAATAGTGATCTCGATCATATTACCTGTTTTAGTGTAGGTAATTGTTCCACCATTGAATGCAAAGGTTCCAGATGCTTGTGTTCCTTGTCCTTCAAATAACTTTTCTGTAATTTGTCTTGCTAATTCGTTATATACACGACTTTCTAAGTTTGCCACAAACTTAGCCATGGTGGTATTCTTAGCATCGTTTTCTGCTTTTAATTGATCTGCTTTCTTTTCAGCCGCAATAGCTAACTTACGACTTAGTTCTTGAGAATAGATTGTAAGAACATGAGAACTATATCCTATGCCGGAAAAGGCTGGACTGTTAAAATTATGCACCATCTCAGCTGCTATGCTGATAGAAGGGGCAAGGATTAATGCTAATATTACTTTTTTCATCGATTCGCTCCCGGTGTCCGGTATTATTATTTACAGCAAATCGATGAGAAATTAAGTGCTGAGAGAATTAGTAATCAATTATCCTAATGCTATTTTAGGAGTTGCTTTACTTTGTTTATCCTGAAGACTAAAGGATATTCCGTTGATTAATTTAAGATCGGAAGTTGGATTAGATAGTTCGGTATCTAATTGCGAACCTCTATATACTCTAAATTCTCTTGTAGTTTTATTAACAAAAAGAAAATTATCTTTAGACGCACCTTCCTCTCTATAAGTTTGTAGAGCAAGAGTATTAAGATATTTTAATAGAGTATTGTTATTTTTTAAAGACTCTGACTCCCCAGCAGGAATCATAGCCGGAGTTAGCCTACCGTTGGTTGTAGATAAAATTTGCTCTATTTGAGCTTGAACCGCTTCACTGTTAAAGTTTTGGCTTGGGAATACTTTCTCAGCTATCTTAGTTAAAAGTTCTGCTCTTTTTGATAGATTCATTTTTAACCTATCAAATTCTGCATTGTAGTTATCAAAGTTTGCTGCTGTGAGACTGAATCTAATAAATTCTTTTTCTGTTTTATCTTTTTTACTGACTCTTTTTTCTGTTAAGTTTTGAAATCCGTAATCTTGGAGTACTCCCGCTACTACAGGCCAAATTGATTTACTCGATACTCCTGTATCAAAAATAGCACCAGTTCGTTCGGGGGTGCCCATTGCTCCGGATTTTTTCTGTGTTTGAATTAAATTGCTTGCTTTAACTTCAAACATTTCATCGCCGATTTTCAAATCGCCTTTTTTCTCTTTTCCTGCAGGATTACCCAACATTACTAATCCGTATTCTGCAGGACCAATATTTCCTGCTGTTTTTCCTGGGATCCAGTTAATGAAATCATTTACAACTTTGAGATAAACTTTTTTTACTATAGGATCTTTGACTACAAATTGATCTAATCTTCCTTTAGATTTTTTTACCATAGCAGTCATGTCAATGATGCCAGTCTCCGACACTTCTAAAAATCTTTTAGCCTCGTCAATAGGTATCTCGTCTCTTAAAAATATAGCTCTAGCTCTTGCTATATTTTGTTCGTTGACATCATTTACCTTTGCTAACATCTTCTCGATATATTTGTCTAATGATTTATAGGCTTGCTTTGCTTGATTTATGGCTGCATCTAATAATCGATTTAACACCACAGCCTTGTCCGACAACTGCTTTACTAGACTTTTTGCTTCCTTGTCGCCTTTACTTGCCTGAAATTTTAAATATTTTAATAGTCCTGCATTATCATTTAATTTTGTTCTTAATTCTTCTATGCTATCTGTTTCTTCAGATTCATTGAAATTTTTTATTGATTCTGTAGGCACTGTGGTTGCATTAGCTACAGGATTGATATTTTGAACAGGGGCGGGCTTACCGGTCTGCACTGGAGCAGGTTTAGCAACAGGAGCAGGTTTAGCAATAGGAGCAGGTTTAGCAATAGGAGCTGGACGAGCCGTTGAAGCAGATGCAGGCGCAGGTTTTGTAGATAGCTTTTTAGAATTTTTATTTTTGATTAACTCGATAGCTTTTCTAGCCGCATCATTTATAGCATCTATACCTCTAATCGCAAGAGAAAGAGCCTGCGGATTTTGGCTTGCTTTAGATAAAATAGATGATTCAACTGAATCTTCGTTGATTTGTAATTCAAATGCTCTCATACAATATATTTATCGGATTTCTGGGAACAGACAATCCTGTATAAAAACCCTAACGTCTTCCTCATTTAAGCCTAAACTAGTCATAACTCTAGGTGTATGTGGGTTTTGCTTCTGATTTTGAGCATAAAAGTTTTGCTCAAATGTTGTATCTGCTACTTTGTGGTTAGTTTCACCTACGGTTTCTACGTAATGATTAACCAGGGTATTGGCTAGTTCTGTGATCTGCGCTAGTTCTGTTTCGTCATTAACATTGCCTGCGGCTACCATATGCGGACTAAAAATACGCTGGGCCCACTCCGGCAATTCACGTTTCTTGATCCATTCGTAACTGCCCACTTCATCGGCAAAATATTGAATCATCGGATGGTTTCGATCAGCAGTTGGACTATAATCTACAAAACAACCTGTTATCTTGTTTTTGCCCGCGATCACGTCAAAACCAAATATGGGTGCCGGGTTATGGATATGTGGAAAGACACAGCAGTGCATCATCCAGAGGCCCTTTGTTGATCGGGCATCGACTACATCGATATGAGCTCGGCGATAATTTTCACTGTTCCAAACACGATTTATCCAACCCGGCTGATTGAAACGATCCATGCCTACTTCTTGTGTTTCGACTCCGGTACGTTCAAAGGATTCTTCTAATAGATGTTGGATACCTATAAGAGTATCCCAGACCTTACTGCTTGACATGCTGCATCATCTCTTCGAATAACTTGGCAGCAAATCTAAAGCATAACTTTGCTTCATCTACCATATCATCACTGACTTTAGCACGTATCTTTGTTTTGAGATCATCAACATTATCGAATTGATAATATTTGCCAGATCCAGGAACACGTTTAGCAATCATCTGGCCGCCTGCTAGATCTCCCATATGGCGTACATAAATGTGTGCCATTAGTTTTTTTGGATCGTCCTTGATACTAATGATATGTTTGATATATTCATCAACTACAGGACAAAGTGGAGGTTTGGATTCGCCAGTCCATAGTTCTTCAAAATCAGATCTTATAGCTTTGCTACGAAGTATTCCTGGTACGTCATTTAGTACAGCATGCGGCATAGTGCATACTTCTAAAATCTCATACATAGGAAACTGATTGAAAAGATAAGTTGCGTATAATTGAGGATCGACATTACCAGAAAACAGTACCTTGACAAACGGTCTTGTTTCTGCGTTTCTATGTTCTTCCCAGGTTAGGTCTTTTAGGCTCATAATGTGTGTATTTAATCTTCTAATCTCAACAGTAAAAATAAAAGATCTCTTTCATCGTTGAGCTTTAAAATGTATCCTTGATCAATATGTTGATACTGCCATTTTACTCCTAATGGCCCTAGACTTTGTGTAAAAAAATTTAGAATTTTTTTACGACCGCGCTGTCCAGATGCTTCTGAAGGTGCTCTACGATCTCTAAGTTGTACCCAATAACCAAAACGTCGAGCGCCTGTAGATTTATGTTTGACTAGTTTGATATCATCAAAAGTCATTGTTCCATTTCGATAGTAATCTGTAATGGAAATCCGTTGCTTCGTGCGATATGAGTAGATTCTATACCCTTGGTTTCTGCTATTTCGTGAGTATAAACTCCAGCAACAGCACTGCCGGTTTCGTGTATTTCTAATGTGATTTCTTTAGCTCTAAATTCGTCGTGCTTAAAGATTCCTGTCAAAAGCTCTATAACAAATTCCATCGGGGTTTTGTCATCATTTAAAAATATAACCTTCCACAATTTTGGCGGCTGCAGACTGGTTACAATTTTTTCTTCAATTTGGGCTTCTGTTGACATTCTTCCTCCTAATCAGTGTTCGGGGGATAAACCCCCGAACTATATTAATACTTATTTGACTTCTACGATATCAATAACTCTTGGCTTGAGTTCTTCTGGAATTTCTCTTTCAATTTGAATTAAAAGAATTCCGTTTTTAATCTCAGCCTTACGAACTTTCATGTGTTCTGCAAGAGTGAAAGTTCTTTCAAAATCACGTAGAGCAAGACCGCGATGCAGATATTCTGGCTCGGGCATTTCTGCGGCTTTTCTTTCGCCACGAACTGTAAGCTCGTTAGCTTCGACCTGCACTGTGATTTCGTCTTTTTCGAACCCTGTAACAGCGATAGCGATGTCGTAGAGATTTTCTGCGATTTTAGCTATGTTGAAAGGGGGATAATTGCTAGAAAGTTGATTTGCGAATCGACGTTCCATGTCGTCAAAAATTCTATCAAAACCAACCAATGCTCTATTTAGAGCTGCTGCATCAAAACGTTGAACTTGTGTCATTTTATAATCTCCTTATAAAGTAAGAATAATTTAGGCTTTTTGCCTTTTGTAAAGCCCATTTAGGTACTTTACAAATTTATTTATATTATAGTCTCTCTGTGTGTCAAAGTCAATGGGGGACTAGCCCCCATTGAATTACATTTCCATGCCTGGATTGAGTTTATCGCCTTGCTTATCTGCTACATCGTTAATAGCACAGTCTGTGGTCAATAACAGACCTGCAATACTAGCAGCATTTACTAGGGCAGTTTTAGCTACCTTAGTTGGGTCAATAACACCCATCTCAAGCATATCGCCATATTGAAGAGTAGCAGCGTTATAACCAAAAGTTCCGCTACCTTCTGCTACTTTGGCAACTACAACATCTGCAGAGTCACCACTGTTTGTAGCGATCTGACGAATTGGTTCTTCCATAGCACGTAGTACTATCTTAATACCTGCATCTTGATCAGGATTGGAGCCTTTTAGATCTTTGATAGCAGCTCTAGCACGAATCAATGCTACACCGCCGCCTGGAATGATACCATCTTCTACGGCTGCGCGAGTAGAGCAAAGAGCATCGTCAATACGATCTTTCTTCTCTTTCATTTCAACTTCAGTAGCTGCACCTACCTTGATTACTGCAACACCGCCAGCTAATTTAGCCATACGCTCTTGTAGTTTCTCTTTGTCGTAGTCACTGGTCGATTCTTCGATTTGAGATTTGATAGCTGCTACTCTATTTTGAATAGCTTCTTTCTCGCCTACACCGCCAACGATTGTAGTATGCTCTTTGGCAACTTCGACTCTAGCTGCTCTGCCTAATTGATCCAGAGTGGTCTTTTCAAGTGTGTGACCAACTTCCTCTGCAATTACTGTACCGCCAGTCAAGATAGCGATGTCTTCCAACATGGCTTTGCGACGATCGCCAAAGCCAGGAGCCTTCACTGCACAGCTCTTGATAATACCGCGCATAGAATTCAACACTAGTGTAGCTAATGCTTCTCCTTCTACGCTTTCAGCAACTACCAATAATGGCTTGCCAGTTTTAGCTACTGCTTCTAGGATAGGAATAAGATCACGGATGTTACTAATTTTCTTATCTGTTAAGAGAATGTAAGGATCTTCGAATACTGCTGTTTGCTTATCTGGTGTGTTGATAAAATATGGACTATCCCAGCCGCGATCGAACTGCATACCTTCTACAACATCTAGTTCGTCTTTGAGGCCTTTGCCATCCTCTACAGTGATAACACCTTCTTTACCAACCTTCTCCATAGCTTGTGCAATGATTTTACCAATGGTTTCATCGCTGTTAGCAGAGATAGAAGCCACTTGTTCGATTTCTTTATTGGTCTTGCACTCTTTAGAAATCTTTGTGAGTTCTTCTACGGCTGCATCTACGGCCTTGTCGATACCGCGCTTGAGATCCATTGGATTCATACCTGCGGTAACAAACTTCATACCTTCTTTTACGATGCTTTGTGCGAGTACGGTAGCAGTAGTCGTACCATCACCTGCCTTATCTGCTGTCTTAGACGCAACTTCTTTGACCATCTGTGCGCCCATGTTTTGTAATTTGTCTTCAAGCTCAATCTCCTTAGCGACAGTAACACCATCTTTAGTGATGATAGGTGATCCATATACTTTTTGAATCACTACATTACGACCTCTAGGTCCTAATGTTACTTTTACTGCGTTTGCTAAGATATTCACACCATCGACGAGCTTTGCTCTGCCGGTGTCGCCGAATGTTACTTGTTTTGCTGGCATGTCTGTCTCCTTATTCTACAATAGCCAATACATCATCTTCTTTTAGAATGATGTGATCTTTGTTTTCGATTTTTACGGTTTGACCGGAATATTTTCCATAAAGGATCTTATCACCGATTTTCACAGTCATAGGAACGATTGTTCCATCGTCAGTGACTTTACCTGAACCTACACCAAGAACTTCACCTTGCATAGGCTTTTCTTGAGCATTATCAGGAATAACGATACCGGATGCCGTAACTGTATCGGCTTCGATTGGTTTTACTAAAATTCTATCTCTGATTGGATTTACCTTCATCGTATTTTCTCCTTATAAAGTAAGATTAACGAGGGGCCCTTACGGTACCCCTATGATTAATTCTTTGTCTCTGTGTATGTAGCATCAACTACATTGTCGTCCTGAGATTGTGGAGCCTGTTGTTGTGCTGCCTGTTCTTTGGCAGTTCTTTTTTCTAACAGGATCTTCATCGCAGGATAAACTTTTTCGAGTTCGGATTTGATCTTAGCTGCATCGTCGGTCTTAACTGATTCTTCAACAGCGGCAATAGCAGTTTCAATCTCCGATTTCTCTGAGTCTGTAAGTGTGTCTTTAAATTCTTCCATATCACGCTTTACTTCATGCACGGTAGATTCAGCTTGGTTCTTAGCTTCGATCAACTCTCTGGCCTTTTTGTCAGATTCCGCATTGGCTTCGGCTTCTTTGACCATCTTTTCAATTTCTTCCTTGCTTAGACCGGAATCGGATTTGATAGTGATCTTGTTTTCTTTGCCTGTGCCTTTATCTTTGGCAGAAATGTGCATGATACCATTGGCATCGATATCGAACGTAACTTCGATCTGTGGCATGCCGCGGCGGGCCGGAGCAATACCTTCGAGGTTAAATTCGCCTAGCAGTTTATTATGTTGGCATAGCTCGCGCTCACCCTGGAATACTTTGATAGTTACTGCTGGTTGATTGTCTTCTGCTGTTGAGAAGATCTGCTGTCCTTTGGTAGGAATGGTTGTATTCTTTTGAATGATCTTAGCCATCACTCCGCCTAGTGTTTCGATACCAAGGCTTAGGGGTGTAACGTCTAACAACAGAACGTCTTTACGATCGCCACCAAGAACAGCACCTTGGATAGCAGCACCAACGGCAACTGCTTCATCTGGATTGACATCCTTGCGTGGTGCTTTGCCAAACAGCTTCTCAACAGCTTCTTGCACCTTAGGCATACGAGTCATACCGCCGACTAGAATAACCTCGTCGATGTCTGCGGCAGTGCATCCTGCATCTTTAAGAGCAGTCTTGCAAGGCTCGATACTACGTTGAATTAGATCATCAACTAATGCTTCTAGTTTAGCCTTAGTCAGTTTGATATTCATGTGCTTAGGACCGCTGGCGTCTGCGCTAACATAAGGCAAATTAACATCTGTTTGTGCGGCGCTGGACAATTCAATTTTAGCTTTTTCAGCAGCTTCTTTTAGACGCTGTAGAGCTAGAACATCTTTGGTTAGATCTACCCCTTGTTCTTTCTTGAATTCATCGACCAAGAAATCCATAATGCGCTGGTCAAAGTCTTCACCGCCCAAGAATGTGTCTCCATTGGTAGAAAGTACTTCAATTTGTTTATCGCCATCAACATCGGCGATGTCGATGATAGATACGTCAAATGTACCACCACCCAGGTCATAGACAGCAACTTTGCGATCTCCCTTTTCAGCTTTATCAACACCATAGGCCAATGCAGCCGCTGTTGGTTCGTTGATAATACGTAGAACTTCTAGACCTGCAATTTGTCCAGCATCTTTAGTGGCTTGACGTTGCTGATCGTTGAAGTAGGCCGGTACAGTAATAACAGCCTGTGTAACCTCGTGACCTAGATAGTCTTCTGCAGTTTTCTTCATCTTGCGAAGGACTTCTGCTGAAATTTGTGGAGGTGCTAGTTCTTTGCCCTGTGCTCGGATCCATGCATCACCGTTTTTACTCTCGATGATTTCGTATGGCATGAGATCTAAATCTTTTTGTACTTCTTTTTCTTTGTATTTGCGACCAATCAAACGCTTGGCAGCGTAGATAGTATTCTTTGGATTGGTAACACTTTGTCTTTTCGCCGATGCTCCAACTAGAATTTCTTCGTTTGCATAGGCAACGATACTAGGTGTAGTACGAGCACCTTCTGAGTTTTCAATTACTTTGGAATTTCCGTTTTCGACGATAGCCACGCATGAGTTAGTGGTGCCGAGGTCAATACCGATGATCTTAGACATAATTCTCTATCTCCTTATAAAGTAAGATCTAATTTTTTGGGCTCTATGCCCTATAAACTGCCCTGTTATTGGTACAATTTACGTTTTTATTTATCTCTGATTTCCTAGAGGCGTGAACAGTTTTCCGTCCATGCTACTAGCAGATCTAAGTTTTCTAAATATATTTTGTACGCCTACAGCTTGATTCCATGCATCTTCTAATGCATGGTGCTTTAGTACAGGCGGTCTCTGCGGATCAATACCTAGATCGAATAGTGTGCGTGTATCTCGCACTTCCCAAAATTGCCAAGGTACTGCTTTGCCAATTTTACGGAATAGGTGTTCGCAGATAATAATATCAAATCCAGCACCGTGACTCCATACACGTTTAGCACCCCAACAAAATTTATACAGTTGATTCATAGCATCAACGATATCAATTCTTCCATTTGGGTTAAAGGCTTCGTCTTGAGCAGCTTGGCTTTGGTTCCCCCACCAGTCTAAAGTGGCTTGACTTACTGTACAATTTAATTTGTCACAGCTATCAATATCCACTTTAACGTAAAATTTTTCCATTGCTGGTTCAGAAATATCATCTCCGAACGGGTCAAATTTTACAGCACCTATGGTTAAAATAGTGGCCGTGGGCAAGACGTCTAGCGTCTCCATGTCGATCATCACGTCTGTTTTAGATATCATATATGTATTATAGTGCCTTTGTTATGTAAAGTCAAATTATTTTAAAAAGATGTCGTTGATTTGCCTATTTACTCTGATAAAAGTTGTGCATTTCGGTAATTGTTTTAGTGTAGGTGCGCCTACATATGTACAGGCACTTCTGAGACCTCCGAGAATATCTAGAACTGTGTCTTTTACAGCACCTTTATACTTTATCTCTACAGTACGTCCTTCTGAGCTACGATATTCAGCGACTCCGCCATGATGTTTATTCATGGCTGTATCTGAACTCATGCCATAAAATACTACTCTAGGGTCCTCACCATTTTCTGATATAACAGTCCCACCACCTTCGTCGTGTCCTGCCAACATGCCTCCTAGCATTACAAAGTCAGCACCCGCACCAAAAGCCTTAGCAACATCGCCAGGACAAGTACATCCGCCATCAGCCACAATATGACCACCAAGACCATGAGCGGCATCGGCACACTCAATGATAGCACTAAGCTGAGGGTACCCAACACCAGTTTGTATCCTAGTAGTACAAACACTACCAGGGCCGATCCCCACTTTAACAATATCTGCCCCACGTAAAATTAACTCCTGTGTCATATCCGCGGTAACCACATTACCGGCGATAATCGTGCAATGAGGGAATGTCTCTCTAACTTTTTGAACATAATCCCCAAATCTTTCTTGATATCCGTTAGCGACATCGATACAGATAAAATGTATCTCTGGATAAGCATTTATAATTTGACGTAACTTTAAAAAGTCTCGGTCACTGGTTCCTGTGCTAACGGCAAAATAATTTCCACCGATTTTTGCTACAAGATCTTCTAGATCGTCTTCGTCATAATTTTTAACAAGACATGCAAACATACGGTGTTCATACAAGGCCTTGGCCATTTCTAATGTGCCTACACCATCCATATTAGAAGCTATCACAGGAACACCAGACCATTCAAAACCGCTGTGTTTGAATTTATATGTTCTCTTGAGATCTACTTCTTTGCGACTAGAGAGAGTAGAACGCTTGGGACGAATTAATACATCTCTGAAGTCTAACTTAACTTCTTCTTCGATACGCATACCGAACCTTTCTTAAAACATTTTTTTAGGTAGTTCGTTTTCTCTTAGTTTCTTTTTCCAACGAGCTTTAGCAGCAGATTTTTTACGCTTTCTTTCAGTGGTTGGTTTTTCATAAAATTCGTGTTTGCGTAGATCATCTAAAATTCCAGAATCATCGATCTTTTTCTTAAATCGACGCAGAGCTTGATTTATATTTTCGTTTTCTTTAAAAATCACAGTCCTACCATGAAACTGATTATTAAATTTAACCATTATTTTCCATTCTATAAGTTAATGAAGATGTAATATCTTCTACTGAATATATAGCTGATTTATTGGCCTTTGACAAAGTTTTTAATGTACCAAAATAATAAGAATTTTTTTGCGCTGCCAAATAACCCACTAACAAATCATTGTCAGATTCTGCATTAAAAATTATAAAATCACTTTTGGGTTTTTTATCTAGGAACCATTCTATCGGATCAGCAGATCGATAATAATAGACAATTATTGTGCCCGAATACTTCAAGTGTAACAAAGCGTCGGATACCATCTTAGTTTGGACTTCGTCCAAATCAACTATCATAAATCTAAAACCGTCTGCTAGATATTCGTCAGGTGATGTAACAATAATTACGTTATCGGACATCCTTAACCTTTCTTGATTCTATTCCAAATAGTATCTGAATTTTGTTCAGCATTTTGTATATAACCTTCTAGTCTTCCTTGGTTTTGATTATCTGTTGTTTGCCGTCTTTCTCCATCCATCTCGTTATCTTTTTTTTTAGAGTCTGTATCGGAAACATAATCCCCTGGACGCTCATCCAAACTTTGAACTTCGGTTTTCTTTTCTAATTGCTCTTGAGCCCACTTGGCTGCTTCTTCGGCAGCTTCGTCATCGCTAAAATCAGCTTGAGGTTTTAGATAGTTTTCCCAAGGTAATTTATCTATTATACCTTTTTCTAAGAGACTACGTTGGTGTTTGACACTGCCGGTTGGATGTTCGGCTTTCCATATTCTCATAGCGACTTTTTCGTTATCCGCAGCCTGTTCTATAATAGCTTCCTCTTCTGCAATCTGTTCTTCGAGAGGTATTTCTTTTGGTTCTTCCCAAGTTTTGCCCTCAGGATATAAGTCTTTATCTTCAGCTAAGAATTTAAAGTCATCGTCAATCTTTGGTGTAGTAGATGCTACCGGAAACGGCCATAATGCACTAGGTGTAGGATAAAAAGATTTATCTTGAGTATCATTATCGGATTCAATGCTTGGTTCTTCTTTCGGTTGTTCTTTTGACTCTTCTTTTGATTCTTGTTCTTCTATTTTTTGATCTCGGAACCATTGGAAACTATATTGGCTGGCCAATAACAAAATCACAGCCAAAGGATCAAATACTAAAACGATAATAATAATTACCCAAGTTACTGCTTTTTCCAATATATTAGTATCTGGGTTGTCACCGTAGATTAGTTTTGCTATGTATTTGATTGGTCCTACTTCTGCTTCTACTTTACGAACCTCTTTAGCAATAGGAGCACGTTCTTCATTGAGCTTGGCAATTTCGGCCTGTGCTTTAGCTATATCATTTTGTAAATTAGTTCTTTCTCTCTGCTGTTGGCGACGAAGAGCCGCGGCCTTGTCAGCACCTTTTTCATCATTTGATCTTGCCATAGTTTGATCTACAGCTTCGTCCATTTGACGCAGAGCTTTGCGGGATGCTTCTATATTATCTTTCTGGGTTTTGATCTTTTCATCTATCAGAGAAATTTTGTCGATAACTTCTCCGCTAACTAGATTTTGATCTAGGTGTGCTTTACTAAGGTATCCAAAGATGCCCATTGATGTGATCAGCATCAAAATAGCAATGGCAGATATTAGATATATTTTGATTAGTTTAGGAGCTCGTTTCCAATTCCATTTTAACCACACTGTGGCGATTAACTTGCTAACTTCAAGTGCGGCTCCCATTAAAATAATAGATGCGGCACTGGCAGCGAAGATAGAAACGAGACCAGCTACAGAATACCAAACGGCGACAGCGGATATGGTTAATCCGCTGATTAATGTTAGATATGCTATGACCTTGTCAGATATTCCGTATGTATATTTCATGAAAAAATATTTATTGTTTTATCCATCGCCAATTTGTATGTGCATTATCAAAGCATGCGGTTTGACTCATAGTCTTTTCGACACCGTAAGCAATGGCCTGCACATGAATCTGCCTACAATATCCCGAACCAGTAGGCCAAGTCATAACCGGAACTGCATAACCGCTGGCATCATTCTTATACCATTCAACTTTTTGTCCATTTTCTGCAAACATGACTGCATGAGTCAAAGATTGAGAGTATGAATCTTTTTGCTCTGCATTTAAAGTCTTGAACCAGCCAAAAGATAAATGAATAGTTTCGTTGATAAAGGAGCCACTCCGATATTCGAAAAATCTAGGATTGTTGATATTGTTAGCCAATGCTATATCAGCGGCCAACAACATTGACAACTTCCCAACTACCATCAGGCTTTTGACAGCTAATGCCTTTGCGTTGGACATCTCTTCCTCCGATCTGCATCCAATATGTAAATTCACCGCAGTAAGGACTCAATCCTGCCCTAGACGCTGTGAGGCGTTTAATTTGATCATCGGTACATTCCACTAAGGTAGCACTTTGAACACGCTCTCCATTCTGTGTCAAAATCGTTTGACTAGTATGACAGTATTGCGGCTTCTGTGCCTGAACCTTAGGTGCCGAAGAACATCCCGAAACAAAGATAACGATGCCCATGGCTAGAATAACTAGCCACATAACCTCTTTAGTCTTATATCCGTCCATTATTGTGCCTTGGCAGCTTTAGCTTCAGCAATCAATTGCTCAAAGGTGGATTTCTTCATTTCGAGACGCACATAGGTATAGTGACGTCCGTTCATAGTGAAATGACCTTTTTCAGTCTTGACGTGTTTGCGAATGGCTGTATCTTGAACCTTGTAAGAGATCATTGTACGAGTAGTTTTCTTGTCGTCTTTGATATCAATTACAGTTTCGCTATTAACAGTGCCGTTGATACGTTTAGCAAAGTTATTCATAGCGATAGCATCCATTTGCTCTTCAGCGGCTTGTGCATATGCTGACTCGCCTGCACCGCAAGCATAGACCATATCTTCTTTCCACCAGAACCAACCCTTGACACCTTCTTGTGCGCAGTCTTTATACCAACTTGGCTGTGCGTAAGTTTTACGTTCTGGAATATCTTTCATTGACGAACAGCCTGTGATAGCTGCTGCCAAAATGCCTACTACGATTGCCTTTTTCATACTTGCCTTTCTGTGTGTGAGTTAAGACAATATTATAATAACATCGATAGCGACCAAAGTCAATATCGATGTTATCCAATTTATTTGAAGAAGATTAATGCCATCATGGTGGCCTGGATAATAAATCCAAAACCAATAGTAACTAAATTAAGCATATCTTTTTGGACGGCAGCTTTTACAAACATCAAACTGAGGCCTGCCCAAACTAACAGAACCAAATCTACTCCAGGTAGTCGATCTGTTAGGCCTGCCATTACGGCTAGAAGACTTGGCACAGTAGCGGCATGTAAGACGATAGCAGCCAACCAACCGAGAGTTTCCGCCGAAATATGGCTAAACTTCTCTGTGATAAATGTCTTGATATTTTGGATATCAAATTTCATGATTACGACCTTTCTTTAGGTTTATAAAAAATATGGTTTCCAATCTGTCCGATCTTTTCCAAAGGCCAGCGAGGATTCACATAATTGGCATGATAATACAATGCATCTTTCAAGACACTAAGTCTGAAACCTTCCAACAAGACTTTCTTAGCTACTTCGTAACTTTCTTTATAAGCAGCCTGATTGACAGGTCTAGTTTTATGAGCAGAGTCACAGTACCATGAGAATTGGCAAACAACCTTGTCCATTATTACATTCTTTTGATATACGACTCCGCAGACGTCGTTACCAAATTTTCCTGCGGCTACTCTATTCATAGTCACCTGAGCTACAGCTACCTTACCTTCGAAGGGCTCATAACCTGCTTCTCGATAAATGTTGATAGCCAAACAATCTAATTGTTGCTCTCTGGTTTTGATAGAAACTACATCTTGACTGTAGTAACCATTCTTTTCTTTTAGAGTGGCGAATTTTGTAACCGTTAGATGTTGAACCAAAACGGCTACAGCTAGCAATCCTATAACATAGGATACAAAACGAATTGACTTTTCCATAAGTCCTCCTTTAACTTGGTGTCACGATAAACTGCGACATTACATAAAGGGAGTAACTTCACGAGGCTCTATAAAAGAACCCTGGGTTCGTGTAGTTGTCTCCATTGGACGCATGATCTCATAACTCATGTGCCTTTGGAGCCTTGACCGCCCGAATCTCACGGGTTTCTCATAGGCCAAG
>JACCDG011029279.1_pt1 | contig 34186 bp, 49 predicted proteins | sample 7442471 | NCBI WGS metagenome assembly JACCDG01 (sample SAMN15323444, study PRJNA562643) | freshwater metagenome | isolation source: river surface water | place: USA:Blue River Watershed | collected 2017-08-17 | reverse complement strand
TCAATCCATGTTGAACGGCGAAGCAACTGATAACCCCAGGTGGTTTGGATTGCTTTACGGGCTTGATCCCCAGGATGATTGGAAGGATTCCCGCACCTGGGCGAAAGCCAACCCGATGCATGGTATCACCGTATTCCAGGAAGCCATTGAACAAAGGGCGGAAGAAGCGAAGCACAAACCCGCAACGCTTAACGAATTCCTTTGTAAAACCCTGAATGTATTTGTTAGCGCGAACACCGCCTGGTTGGATCGCGCCCATTGGGATCACGAAGATTGCCTGATTAAAGAATCCAGGGAACCGGAATCCGTATTTGTTGGCTTTGACCTTGCGGCAACGCGAGATTTGAACGCCTGTTGTTTTTTGAAAAGATTTGCCGATGACGATTACGAAGTTGAATTCAAATTCTTCCTGCCGGAAGAAGGTTATAACCTCATTCCTAAACACTACCAGGATATATTTCGGGTTGCCGTTGATACGGGAATCCTGAAACTTACGCCTGGCAATGTGATGGATGATCGCGAAATATCCAATTACATTATTAACAAATGCGGCGAATTTAAGAATGTGAAGGAAATTGGATACGATGCGTACAACGCCGCTTCCCTGGTTGCCCGCTTGCACGAAGCCGGTTTGCCGGTGAAAAAGGTTGGGCAGGGCATGGCGGTTATGAACAATCCATCCAAACAGGTTGAACGCCTAATCATGCAACACCAAATCAAACACGATGGAAATCCGTTCGTTGGGTGGCAACTTGGAAACTGCGAAGTGTACGAGGATGTGAACGGAAATATCAAGGTTCGTAAGAATGAAGCAGATAAATCCGCGAAAGTTGATGGAATAATCGCGATGATTATTGCCATGCATTGCGCGTTGGACAATCCAACGCTATCAAATAGTTGGGGATTTCGCAGTTTTTAGAGTATTATTCGTAAAACTGTGGGGGTAAAACATGGGAATTTTGGACATTTTCAAGGGTAAAAAAACCCAAATCCAACAAGAATCTAATACGGTTCTTGGGCAAACCCAACTTGGTAACCAGGTAATTTATGGCGTTACCCAACAAGGTAAAACCGCCCAACAACTTTTATATGTAACCACTTCAAGCGCAACAACTGCGGGGCGGCAAGTCGATCTTTCGATGCTTACCCGAAACAGTACGATCATGGGATGCGTTGGTGTTAAAGCCCGCGCCCTGGCACAACTGCCAAAAAAGATCATGCTAAAAATGGATGATGGAACATTCGTTGATGCGTTGCAATCCGATAAAACAACCGCCCGCGATAAGGCGAAAGCCAAACAGGTTTTGAACCTGCTATACCAACCAAACAACTTCCAGGATGCATACGAATTTTGGTATCAATGGAGTATGTGGCAGGATTTGACCGGTGAATCGTTTACGCTTTGGTGGCGCAAAGATCAAAAAGATCAAATGCAAACGCCAACGGAAATGTATAACCTGGATTCCACGCTGATAACGGTTGGCATTTCCGATACGCGGTATCCGTATTACCGCCTTTCAACACCTTCGTACGGCTTTTCCAAGGAAAACCCCTTGGAGTATTACCAGGTGATGCATATTAAGGAAGCCGCCTGGCAAGGTTCTTCCGGCTTTAACAAAGGCATCCTTGCGGCTGAATTGGTGGGCTTGGATCAAGATATTGATTTGTACGCCAATTACATTATGCAAAACGGCGCAAAGCCTTCCGGTATGTTTACAACGGATCAGGTGATCCCGGATGTGAAATATAAGGAAATTGCCGCCCGCCTAAAAGAAGCCTGGACAAATATGCTTGGCTCTCGCAACCAAGATTTAAGCAAACCAGGTCAAGGGATGTTGTTGGATCAGGGCATGAAATATACCCCGATTGATATGCTGACCTTGCAAGATGCCGAAGCCGCCGCCTTGAAACTGCAAACCATGAAGCGTATTTGCGGTTTGTTCGGTGTGCCGCCTGCAATGCTTGGCATTGGCGAATCCAAATACAACAACACCCAAACCCAATTGGATGAATTCTACAAAACCACGATGTACCCGATGGTTATCAATGTGGAACAAAAATTGAATCAACACCTTTTGCGCGGGTATCCAAACCTGGTTGTTCGATTCGATACTAAAGAATTCCTAAAAGGCGCGGTGTTGGATCAAATCAACTTCGTTAATTCCGCAGTTAATGCGGGCGTAATGACCGTAAACGAAGGGCGCGAATACTTGAATATGGCAAAAATTGAAGGTGGCGATGTGATTAAAATCGAACCAACGCAATTTGAACCCGTACCAGGATCAAGCCCCCAGGATACCGGGGGCGGTGGTGGCAACCAAACGCAAAAAGCAAATATTGGAAAAACATGAAATTGTTGAATAAAATATTGGCAACAATTGCTTCCCAAATCAAGAAGCCAAATGTTAAACTTCCAAAAAGCGTTAAGCCCCACAAGATACAAGACGATAACCAATCAATTCACAATGGGGTGATACATGAAAAATTTGAATCTAGTTTGCGAAGCAAAACTTTCGATTAGCGAAAGCGCGAACGAAGCCGCAAACCCTTCCGGCATGATGGAAGCCCGCGTTACTACCTGGGGCGCAAGGGAAGGCGCAGATGGTCGCAAGTTCAATTACCAACCCGAAGGTTTTATGGATTGGGCAATGCAGTTCCGCGAAGCGGGCAAGCCGTTGCCAATGTTCCTAAACCATAACGATATGGGTATGCCCGTTGGCGAATGGTACGAATTCGATTTTGATGATGAAGGCATGACCGCCAAGGGCAAATTGTTCCTAAATACAAATGCCGGTAATGACCTTTACACCGTATTAAAAGAAAGCCCCGATTTGTTCGGCGGCGTTTCCGTTGGTGCATACGCGGAAGAAGCCTGTTGGGTGGATGGCGAAGGCAATCCGATTATGTCGGGCGATGATGATGCCGAAGCATATTTCCAAATTACCAAAGGCGGATTGCGCGAAGTATCCGTTGTTATGTACCCAAATAATCCCAACGCGGAAATTCAAGCCCTGGAAGCCTTTGATGCCCAGGGAAATCCGAATCCGCGAGTAATCGAAAAACTACTGCGTGAAGCAGGCGTTTCCCGAAAAGATGCAACCACCGCATCTTCAATTCTGAAAAAACTAATGGTTTCGCGTGATGTGAAGCCCGCAGTTATTCAGGAAACCCCAACTTCGCGTGAAGCGGATGCGGTGGATATGGAAGCCCAACTGATTCACGCAATCGAAATGCGCGAGTTGGAAAAGGCACTTGCTAAACGCATTTAATAAAGGAAATGCAAAATGGAAAAAGTATTTGAAAAACTTGATGCAATCGAAGCAAAACAAGAAGCCAAGATTGCCGAAGCCGTTGAAGCCGTAAAAGGTGAAGTGGCAGAGCAAATCGCCGCTTTGGAAGCCAAGGTTGCGGAAGTAAAAGCCCCGGCAATTATTCAAGCCCCGGCAAAAACTATTAAGGGCGATGTTAACCGCATGGTTAAATCACAACTTAAAGAATTCGTTGCCAAGGGCAATACCCTTGAACGCGAAATCAAAATGTTCGAATCTGTCGATCAGTATGATGCGTACCTAAAAGAAGCAAGCGCACTAACAGGTTCAGGCGCGGGCGTTGGTGGTCGTACTGCTTACGATCCTGTATTCCACGCACTTCGTTTGGCAAACCCAATGCGCGGGCTTTCTCGCAATGTATCTACCGATGGCGCAACTTATCAGTTCCGCGCAAAAACCGGTAATGCAGGCGCAACATGGGGTTACACGATTCAAAACAACGGTTCGGCAACTACTGAAAACACAAACATTTGGCAATTGAACCTTCAGGATGTGAACACTCAATTCCCGATCCGTACTGCGGCATTGGATGATATTGATGGTTTGGAAGCCAATGTGGTTGATGATATGTTGGTGGAATTCTCGCAAGTTGAAGGCGCATCCATGATCGCCAACAACGATCAATCGGGTTCTACTACTACCGCAACGGGTGGCACTAACGGTTTGCGTGGTTTGGATTTCTATCCAGGCGCAAATAGTTCTTACGCCGGTGGTACTGCAAGCGTTGCCGCTTTCGGTTCTAGCGGTACGGGCGCAACTGCCGGTTTGCACTCAATCGCAACTTATGACCAGGAAACAACTAACGGTTTCGCCGCAACGAACAATGTTTCGTATAGCGATCTGATTAACTTCCTATACACCTTGCCGCAACAATATTGGAACAACGGTAATAAGTGGATGATTAGCCCGCTTATGCTCGCCGGTATTCGTGGCTTGAAGGATGATAACGGTACGCCTGTTTTCGAACGCATGGCTCCGTTGGTTACTGATGGCATCATTGGTAAGTTGCTTGGTTACGATGTAGTTGTTAACAACTATGTTGATAGCCCGGTTGCCGTTGGTGGTTCCGCCGGTACTACTTCGCAATACCCGATGTATTTCGGCGATTTCACTCGCGGACATACTATTGTTGATCGCCTTAACATGGTTCTTCGCCGTTACGATCAAACTGCGCCTGGTTTCATCACCTTCTACGGTGAAAAGCGCGTTTGCTCAAGCGTTGTTGATCCTTTCGCGATCATTCGTTACCGTTCTACTGCAACGGGCGCGTAATTGGATGGGGGGCTTCGCGCCCCCCTTCTTAAATGAACAGGAAAAAATAAATGCCTAAACCAACCGATGCCATGAAAGCCGAAGCCCGAAGGGGATTGGATTGGCGGAAGGAATTTGGGCGTGGCGGTACAGAAATTGGAGTTGCAAGGGCGCGTGATATTAGCAATGGCAAGGATTTGCCCCGCGCAACGATTGCAAGAATGGTAAGTTACTTTGCGCGGCATGAAGTCGATAAGCAGGGTAAAGGATGGAAGCCTGGCGAAGATGGTTACCCAAGTGCGGGTCGCATCGCCTGGGCATTATGGGGCGGTGATCCGGGTAAAACATGGGCAGAAAAGGAATTAAGGAAAATGGACAATAACGCAATCTTTCAAGGCATCAAAGAAGCCCTTGTTGAAGGGCAATCCGTAGTAAACCTGCGCGAAGCAAGTGCGCTAACCGGTTCCGGTTCGGATGCCGGTGGTCGCGTAATTTACGATGATGCGTTTGCATCCCTTCGTTACGCCAACCCGTTCCGCATGGTTTCCCGCCAAATCACAACGATTGGTTCCGATCAAGCGTTCGTGGTGAAAACGGGTAACAGTTCCGATACAACGAACCCTTGGGGTTACGGTGTAAACACCAACGAAGGTTCGCCCAACCAGGCAACTTCGTTTTGGCAACTTCCGATCCGCGATGTAAACGCGGTGTTGCCGGTTCGTACTGCGATCCTTTCCGATATTGATAACCTGGAAGAAACCCTGGTTATGGATTTGGCTTTGGAGTTTTCGCAAAACGAAGCAAATTCGATGATGTTTAACGATGACCAATCCGGCAGTACCACCACCGCATACGGTGCAACAAGTGGTTTGCGCGGGTTGAATTCTTATCCTGGTAGCACTAGCGCGGCGGCGTTCGGTTCGAACGGTAGCGCGATTACCAACGGTATTCATACGGTGTTGGAAGTAACCCAGGCAAGCGCAAGCGCGGTTGTTTACGATGACCTGGCAAACCTTATGGGCGCATTGCCTGCCCAATACCTATTCAAGCCAACAACTTGTTGGATGATGCACCCAACCACCATTGCGGCACTTCGTAAGTTGAAGGCAAGCACTACCGCAAACAACTTCCTGGAAGTTGGCGATGAAGATGGTGGCGCGGTGATTCATATCTTCGGGCATCGTGTGATCCCGAACCCGTACATGGATGTTGCGGGTTCCGGCAATTACCCGGTGTACCTTGCTGATTGGCAACGCTTCGTTACGATTGCGGACAATCAACAAATGAAGATCACGCGATTCGATCAAACCGCCCCTGGCTTTGTTTACCTATTCGCTGAAAAGCGCGTTTGTTCAACGATCCTGGATGTGTTCGCAGGTGTTCGCCTAGTTGGTTAATTTAGGGGGTAAAAATGGCGGTTGAAAACCAAACAATTGCCCCGTATTACGCCAATACGCGCAACCCGTATTCGTACGAAAAGGTTGAACAAATCAACCGCGATATAAGTACGGGTTGGCTTACCCTGGATGAGATAACGCAACAACTTAACTTGTTCCAGGATGAATCCCAGGATGGATATTTGGAATCCTTGGAATTGGCAACGCGGATGGCAATCGAAGATTTTGTGGGCTTCGCGATCTTCCCAACAACTTACCGGGTGTATTACGGCAATCCTGGCTTGATGGTTACGGGTACGGCGGTGTATTTGGATTTGCCCGAAGTAAGCGCAACTTACCAGGGGCAAACGCCTGGGGTTACGATTAACAAGGTGAGTTACTACACCGGAACCGGTGCGGCAACAAAAAGCACCTTGGCATCAAGCAATTATTTTTTCGATCAATCAGGAAGCAGGGTTGTTGTTACAAACGGCATCCCGCAACCATTGGCGCAAAATGTGGCAAACCCAATCGAAGTGGAATACACCGTTAATTCAGCGTTTGCGGCTCAATACCCGGTGGTAAAACAAGCGGGCTTGATGTTGCTTACCCACCTATACAATTCGCGATCTACGGTTGGCGATTCGGTGCAAATGAAAGCGGAAATCCCGTTTGGCGTTACGATGCTATTGCGCCCATATAAACCGTTGGTGATGTAATGACGATTAAACGATACGAAAATGTGAAGGTGAAAACGGTGGCAACCACCGTTTCAAGCCTGGGCGAACAAACCACCGGCGTAAACCTGTGGTTCGAATCCCGCGCCCTGGTTTCGGATGTTTCCAACCAACTTCGCATTTCCGAACGGTATCGTGTTTACGCTGACCTGGTTAACTTCATGTTCAACTACACGCCAAACATGAAAACGATTGTGGATAACCAGGATCAGTATTCGTTTGAATGGCGCGGCAAGAATTGGCGAATTACGGATTGCCGGGAAACAAATGATCGGCAATATGTAACCTTTGTTTGTTATCGCAATGATCCTGTGGTTCCGGTGTAATCATGGCACAACAAAATAATCCAATCGAATACGGGGAAGCGATCCAATATCAATTGGCGCAAACCGTAACAGGAACGCCGGTTTACGCAAGTTTTAACCGCAATTTCGCAACCCAACCCAAGTTTTTAACCTGGAATTTGCGGAATGTGCATCAACCGGTTTATACCGGACAAACGCAAAGCAATAAAGGCATTGATCGCCCGATTTTCCAGGTGAATATCTTTGCCCAATCCATGCAGGATGCTTTCAATTTATCCAACACGATATTACAATCGTTACATGGATATTCAGGGCAGTTTGGCGGCGCAGGTGGTTTTTGGGTTGCCAAGTGCGATGTGAATTGGCTTTACAATACATACGACAATGAATTGGGGTTGAACCAAATTGTTTTGGATTGCACCTTGGACATACCAACATGACAAGAATTTTTTGTTCAACACTTTCAAAAAGGAATTGAAAAATGGCACTTATTAACAAAATTCTTCCGGGTTATGTTGCAACCCTTTGGACACAAACCGGTGCAAATCCAACCGCACTAACCGATTCTGAATTGGGTACTTGGGCGGATACTGAAACGATCATTGGAACCGCCGCCGGTGGTGTTGGTGGTGCAGGTATTCAAGTTCCGGTTGAAGCAATCCCCGCCTTCGGTGCGGATGATGCGTTCGCCGCATACTCTGTTGCCGGTGCGCGTACGGGTTCAAAGATCACCACGCAAAACCAGGTTACTTCGTTGACCATTACCGCCGCGTGGAATCCTGCTGATCCTGCACAATTGCTTATTCGTGATGACGGTTACAACGGTACGATCATTCGTACTTATGTGATCGCCGCTTACGATGGTACTGATACCGTTGCGTACGCTTTCAACGCCCGCGTTGGTGGCTTGCAATGGGATTTAAGCCCAGGCGCAGAAGGTAAGTTTATCTTCACGCTTCACCCAACCGGCGGAAACGCTTATGGTTGGTCTAACAGTTAATTAACCAGGAAAGCCCCTTCCCAGGGGCTTTTTTACAAAATATGACACAAAACAATACTACCTTTACACCTTCCCAACTTCCGAACAATTCGGAAGCACTCTTAACCTTCCTGGTAACGCAGTTCAATACCGGGCAGAAAAATTGGTTTGGCTTCCCGCAACAACGCCTTGCCGGGATTCATATCGCGTATGAAATTGCCAAATACCACGCTGACAAAATGACACCGGAAGAATGTGCGGATTATGCCGTTCGCCTGAATAATGCCATTTACTCAAAGATTGTTAAGGGATCAGAATAATGGGAAAACTTGCTAACAAACTAGGCAAATCGTACGAAATCGTTGCGGATCAATCCAAGATCAAACGGGTAACCGTTGACCTGGGCGATGTGAAGTTCGATATTCGCGTTCGCGTTCCTTTGAAAAAGGAAATGGAAGAAATCACCGCAAAAATCGTGAACCCTTCCGAAGATCGCGTTGCCAAGATTTACGAAAAGTTCGCCGCGCCCTTGCGTAAAACCCTGGAAGAAGGCGGCAAAGAATTCCTGGAAGCCATTAACAAGGATCGCCAAGCCATAGAAGTTTTGGAAGATGATCTTATTGTTGATGGCAAATCCGTTAAACAGATTGCCAATTTTGCGGCAATCGAAGAAACTAGGGTTGAAGAATATTTCCACCTGTTAGTTTCAGAAACCAACGAACCGGTAACCGAAACTTACGAAGAAATAACCGCAGAATTCCCGGAATTTGCGGTGCAAGAAATTTTGAAGGCAATCGAGAATTCGATTAAGCCGGATTACAAGACAGTAAAAAAAAATTAAGGCGAAGCCTGCGCCGCCAAGTAACGGCGGCAATGGTTTTTAACGGACATACAACACAATATGTTGATTCATTGGATGAAGAATTATTCGGGGATATTCAAATCATGTATGCGGAAGGAATGTTGGGCAACAAAGCGATCTTCGATGCACTAGCACCGATCACCACCGCTTTGTTCAATTACATACGCCCCCAGGGTGCGCCCGCATACCGCGTTGAACAAATATTCCCTTGGATCAATGAATACCTAATCAATCCCGATTTCGAACCAACCCCCGAAGAACAAGTAAGCGCGAACCTATTGGGGTTCATGGCGCAAGCCAAGGGGTTCAACAAGGAAAGGTTTAAGGCATGAGTAACGCCGAATTCCGCGTTGAAGGTTTCGAAGAATTGTTCGCCAAGATGGGCGAATTGGAAGAAGAAATCGGCAAAGGCAAAACGGATCGCATTTGGCGCAAGGCACTTGCATGGGCGATGGAACCGGTATTGCAGGATGCCAAATCGTTTGCGCCTAAAGATACGGGCGAAACATCCGAACGCATTTACTTGCGCGTACACCGCCCCCAGGGGCGCGATAAGAGTTCAAACCGATATGCCGGGGAAATGTTTATGGCGCGGGTAACCGCTTCCACCCTGCGCGAAGATTCGGTTCAAAACTTCGTGGTAAACAAAAAGGGAAGATTGCAGGCAACTTGGGCAAACAAAAGCCGCGCCCCAATTTCCCAGGAATTCGGAAATGCCCGAACACCCGCCCGCCCATTCTTACGCCCTGCCCTTTCAAGCAATACGGATCGCGTGATTGCAAGATTGGGGCAAGCAATTTGGGCGGAAGTTAATTGGGGGCAGAATAAAGGTAAAGGCGGTTAATCATGGCAGTAATTGGATCACTATCGGTTAAGTTGGGTTTGGTAACGGTTGATTGGGATAAGGCAACCGCAAAGGCGAAACAACAAGCCAAAGATTTGCAAGGTTCGTTTAACAACCTGGGCATTGATCTTAAAAACTTAAAGAACACCTTTAACGCCCTGGGTGGCGCAATGGGTCTATCCCTTGCCGGGATGGGCATATTGGCGAAGGCAACGATGGATATGGCGGGGCAGGTTGATGATCTTGCCAAGTCTTATGATTTGAGTATTGCCCGCGTACTGCAATTCCAAAAAGCGATTGTTATGTCGGGCGGCAAAGCGGAAGATGCCAACAAAATTTTGGGAACCATGTTTTCCAAGATTTCCGCCGCCCAGGAAGGTAACGATGCGGCAATTGCATCTTTTGAAGAATTGGGTATTTCCTTCCGCGAGTTGCAAAACCTCTCCCCGGATCAAGCAATCCGCCGCGTATATGAAGGGCTTGCAAGCATTGGAAACACTTATGACCGCATTAAGGCGGTAAAAGAATTCCTGGGCAAAGCCGGTTTGGGTAAATCGGTGGAAGAAATCGCCGAAGCCCTGGGCAAATCAAGTGCCGAATTCAAACGCCAAGAAGAATCCATGAAGCGTTTGGCGGAATTGGGCGATGCCCTGGATGCAACATATAACAACCTGAAACTTGCCATTGCGGATTTCCTTTCGCCTTTCACCGGCAGTTCCGGCGGCGAAGCCTTGGTTAATGTAAACACTTTCAAAGCCGCGATGGTTGCGGTTACTTCCGTTGCCGTACTTAACGGAATGTTTAAGTTGGTTTCCGTATTCAAGGCACTAAACGCCGCATTGAAAACCACCGCAAGCCTGGGCATTGCAATCCAATCCGCCCAGGGCGTGAAGGGTATTGCGATGGCGGGCGCGGCATTGGCATCGTACTTTGCCGCTAAAAAAATATTTGACGATCAAAGCGAAGAAGCCGTTGCCGCCGCAGAAAACGCCCCCGAAGCCGGTGGCGCAAATGTAAGTGCGGGCGCAGGTGGCAAATCAGGAAGTAACGAAGCCGCCGCACTACGCGCCAAAGTTGAATTAAGCCGTACCCTTTTGGACATTGAAAAAAGGCGCGGTGAATATCGTATGTGGGAGTTGCAAGGCAAAGGAACCGAAGCCAAGTTGGGCGAAATTGCATTGAAGCGCGAAGAAGAATTGGCAAAGGCAACCGCCGAACGCAACGAAGCCCTTTCCAAATCAAATATCAGTTCCGAAATGCGTGGCGCAATTGAATCGCGCTATCGTGTTGCAGTCGAAGCCGCAAACCAAAAAGAAAAACAGGATCGCGAATACATTAACGCCCAACGCGATAAAGAATTACGCATGATGGAAATGATGGGCGAATATGTAGTGAAGATGGAAATCTTTAACCAACGCCGCGCAGAGTTGGAAGGGCAACGGTACAAGATGAATTCGTTTGATTACAAGATCGCCGAAGAACGCCTTGCCCTGGAAAAGAAATTGATGGAGTTGGAACAACAACGCAAAGAAGCGTTGGAAAAAGCCGGTGGCGATAAATACAATCCTGAATTTGCAACTACGCAAACGCAAATTGATGGAATGATCCAAGCGGAAAAAGAATTATCCGAAATCCGTATTGGCAACATCGAACAAGAACGCACCCGCCAACAATCATTTTCCGAAGGTTGGAACCAGGCGTTCCGGCAGTTTTCGGAAGATGCGGAAAATTACGCCCGCGTTGGTGGCGAATCATTTAACGCGGTTGTTTCAAACATGAATTCCGCGATTGATGCGTTTGTTCGTACCGGTAAGTTTTCTTTCAAAGATTTTGCAAAATCAATCATTCAAGATTTAATTGCAATTCAATTGAAGATGCAGGCAATGCAGTTGTTCCGTATGGGAATGAATTTCTTTTTCCCAGGATCAGGCGCAACCGTACCAGGTAAGGCGGGCGGTGGCTTCACGAATGTACCAACCCTGGTTGGCGAAAACGGCCCCGAATTGTTCATTCCTAACCGCCAAGGTGGAACGGTGATTCCGAACCAACAACTTTCAACGGTAATGGGTAATCAACCATCGGTTGTTTACAACGCGCCGGTGGTACAACATCTTTCGGCAATTGATACGCAATCCGCCGTTCAATTCTTAACACAAAATAAACAGGTGATCTATGCGGCGAATCAATCGGCGGCGCGTAGTATGCCGGTAAGCAGGTGATGAAATGAGTTTGAACCAAATACTAGCAATTACCGAAAGCGTTGGGATTAACGATCAACGGTTTGTGGGGCAAGTGTTAAGCCGCAACCAACGAATTAGCACTTCCGAAATTCTTACCGTTGTTCCTTTTCAATTCACGCTTTCGCCAATGAAGTACCTTTATTATTCGCAAAACCGCGATGTGTTGGCGAACCTGCGGTATTTTGATAAAGCACTTACCCAATATCTTAATTTTGGCGCAACGGGTTGGGTAAATTACATTGCGTATCAAGGCAATATGAACGCCGGACAAATTGCGGCTTGCCAATGGCAAACATCAAGCGCAAACAAAACTTTGGTGTTGGGAAGTTTGCCTTCTATTTCTTCAAGTTCATATATTGTTCGGGCGGGTGATTTTTGCCAAGTTGGTTTGTATTCGTACATTGCAACCGCCGATGTGCAACGCGGTGGCGGCACTACTGTAAACATTCCCGTACACCGTAATTTATTGCAAGCAGTTGCAAGCCCGGTTAATGCCGTAATTGGTCAATACGGAACAACCGTAAGCATGGGCGGCAGTTCTTACACCGGCGTTACCTTTCCGGTGATCCTGCGCGAATATCCAACTTATACATTGATGCCAATTACCGATGATTCGTTCATTGCCTGGGATGGCAACTTTGTTGCATTTGAAGCGGTAACAACATGAACATAATTGCCCCCATTGATAACACTAACAATATCCGTTATGCGGATTTTGTTCGGGTCAATACCACGCAAAAATTTGATGCGGGAAGTTTTGTTGTTGGAACAACTTACACGATCCTTTACATTGGAACAACTGATTTCACCGAAATTGGCGCAACATCAAACACCGTTGGGGTTTCGTTTGTTGCAACCGGTGCAGGATCAGGAACCGGCGTTGCAACCATCGCGGTAAGTTACTTGTTTACAACTGCGCCCGCGCCAATAACCGTTCCGGCAGTTGATTCAAATCCTTTTGCGGGTGTTGGTCAATTGGTGCAGGTTGGGCAGGCAACCAGGGATATTAAGAGTACCGCCAACGAAACATCCTTTACCCTTGTTGGTATTGATACCGCCATGTTGGGTTTTGTGTTGGGTAGCGAAATCAAGGGCGCACAAATTGAAGCCTGGCATGGCTTCTTTGATGTGAATGGCGCATTGATTACCACCGGCGGAACCGGCGGGCTTTACAAATTCTTTACCGGGTTTGTAAACAGTTTTGCAATTTCCGAACAATGGATGGAAGAAGCCCGAATGTTTGTTGGCGTGGTCAATGTAAGCGCATCTTCGATTCAATTGATCTTAAAAAATCGCATTGCAGGGCGGTACACCAATAACAATTCTTGGCAGTTTTTTGCGCCCGGCGATACTTCAATGAATCGCGTGGCGTTTATTACAACGATCAATTATCAGTTTGGAAAAACTTAATGATAAGACAGGCAACAAAATACGATAAGACAGAAATAATCCAAATGATGAAGGAATTTCGTGCGGAAGCAGATTTCCCGGAATTGGAAGGAATTGAAAACGAAGAATATTGGAACACCTTGTTGGATAATGTGTTTGCCGGGCAAGGTGTAGTGTTCCTGGAAGAAGGTAAGGGGTTGTTGATGGCAATGGTACTTCCTACAATTTGGTGCAACAAAACTTTTGCAATGCACGAATTGGCATGGTTTGTTCGCCGCGAACATCGTGATACCACTACCGGATTCAGATTGTTTGCCGCATACTTGGCGTATGCTAAACACTTGAAGGGACAAGGAAGAATTAAGTATTTCACGATCACGAAGTTGGACACTTCGCCCGGCTTGAAGTACGAAAAATATGGGTTTAGAAAAAAAGATGAAAATTGGATTCAATAAACTAGCCCTTGCGCTAACCCTGGCAACCGTTGCCCTTCCTTCCTGGGCGGCGGGTACGATCATTGCAACCACCGTAATTGGTTTGGCGGCAGGTTCCTTCGCGGCGGCGGCAACTGCCTTTGTGATTAACATGGTGATTTCGGCAGTTATCACCAAAGCGTTTTTTTCGCCGGATCAACCTAGCGGCGGCGGGCTTTCAGGTGATTCACCCAATCCAGGCAATCGCCAACAAATCCCACCCGCAACCGATAACAAACTTCCCGTTGTTTATGGGCAAGCCTGGTTGGGCGGAACAATTACCGATCTTTCAATCAGTTCCAACAATCAGGAATTGTATTATGTGATTTCTATTTGTGAAGTAACAAACAACGGTTCCGATACGATCACTTTTGGCGATGTGTATTGGGGTGGTAAAAAATGTATTTTTGAAACCCAAACCGCAAATTACACCGCGCTTGGAACCGTATCAAGCGTTTCAAGTAATCAGATTTATACAGATAACATAAATTCAGTACCGGCAACTAATTCACAAATTACATTTTCCAATTCAGGAACCCCAACTGTTTACACCGTTGCATCGGCAAGCGGTGATGAATTTGGTTGCACAATTACATTTACAACCAATATTTTAGGTGTAAGCGTTGGCAATACCATTTATGCGTATCAGTTCAACGGCAATGCGCCAACCCTGGTAACCGGATTACTTGATGAATCAACCGGCGTTGTTGATACGGCAGTAAACGGGAAGTTGCAAATATTCCTTTACAACAACGGTTCAAATTCACCGGTTCGCGGAGTATCAAGCGCGGTTTCAGTTATGAAAACGCCTGGATTAACTTATACATGGACTGATGATAAGGTAATGACAAATTGCGCGTTTGCAATTGTTCATATTACATACAACACCGATGCCGGGCTTACGGGTATTCAACAAACCAAATTTCAGGTAACCAATTCCAGGTATGCCCCCGGTGATTGTTTGCAAGACTATTTAACAAACGAAGTTTATGGATCGGCAATTCCTGTTTCCCAGGTTGATACCGCAAGCCTTGCCGCATTAAATACATACTGCGCCCAATCATTTTCTTATACCAACGCAAGTGGTTTGCCCGCAACGCAAACGCGATTCCGGTTTGATGGTGTGTTGGATACAAATCGTTCAATCATGGACAACCTGCAAGATATGGCAAGTTCCTGTGATTGCTTGATTAAATATAATGAAATAACCGGCAAGTGGGGCGTAATCACTCAACAACCAACTTATACGGTAGCGATGGCGTTAACCGATTCCAATATGGTTTCGGCAATTCAAATTACGCCCCTGGATATTGCCGCATCTTACAATGTGATCGAATGTAAGTTTCCGGACAAAAACAACCAGGATGCATTTAATTCAACAACTTTTGATTTATCAGAAATTGATCCTTCTTTGCTTTATGCAAATGAACCCGTAAATAAAAATTCAATTTCGCTTCCATTAGTTAACAATGATGTTCGGGCGCAATACATTGCAACCCGTATGCTTAAAGCCGGGCGCGAAGATTTGCAAGTTAATGTGCGAATTAACTATCAAGGCATCCAATTGGAAGCCGGTGATGTTGTTACCGTTACAAACGCAAATTATGGATGGGTTGAAAAACTTTTCCGCGTTATGAAGGTAACCGAACAATTTGCAAGTGATGGGGCGGTTACCGCCGATTTGATCCTGGCAGAATTTAATCCATCGGTTTACGATGATTCCCCAATTACTGCGTTCAAGCCTGCGCCTAATACGGGTATTCCTAACCCGTTGGTTTTTGGAACAATACCTGCGCCGGTTGTTGGTGCAAATTATCCAACCGCCGCAAATCCTTTGTTCCTGGTAAACATAACGGCAAGTTCCCAGGGCGTTATCCAATACGCCGAAGTTTGGTATTCCGCTTTCCGCAATCCAAGCGTAAATCAGTTGCTTTTTGCAGGCACAACCGAAATTCGTTCAAATGGGCAACCTTACAACCCTGGTTCGGCGTTGCCTGCGGTAAGCCTTGCAAATATTCCGGCGGGAACCTGGTATTTCTTTTCCCGTATGGTTAATTCATTGGGTACTTCCAATTATTCGGTTGCAAGCAATGCATTTGTTTGGAAGCCAACAACTTTTCAATATGCCGAACGATATTTGGATATTGCTTATGCTGACAATGCAACGGGTACTTCCAATTTTAGTTTTTCACCAACCAATCGTTTGTATTATGGCTTGCGTAATGTTTCCGCTTCGGAATTAAGTACCAACCCTGCAAATTACACTTGGTATTTGGCTGATCCTGGGTTTGGTACGGCAATTTATCTTGCATACGCCAATCGAACCGGGCGCAAGTTTAGTTTTGCAACGGGCTTTGCAAACTATGCCGCAAGCACCGGGGCGTTTGTTCCAACCCAGGCATCTATCTTTGATCCGCGTTTGTGGTCGGCTTTGCCAAACGGAACCAATACAATTGATTTGGATTACGGAACCGGGCAAGTTCTTCAAACCGGAACAACAACCGTTGGAACGGGTGAAATTGCTGTTTCGAATAATCCCGATGGAAAAATTGTTGCATCCCTTAAACCGTACCTGGATTTTGGTTCCGGGGTTTATCAACAAACGGTTACGGGAATTGCCCAATTAACAATTGATATTTACGGGCGAGTGGTTGGCTTTACAACGCCCGATCCGTTTTATATGACAATTGAACAATTTACCGCAACCGCCGGGCAAACAGTTTTTACCGTTACCAGGGGCGCGGGGTACATTGCCGATCAATGCCTGGTATTTGTTAATGGCTTGTTGTTAGATGAATCAGAATATACGGATACCGCAGGAAGTACGGGAACCGTTACTTTTGCAACGGGCTTAACCCTGGATGATAAGGTAACGATTGCATCGGTTAAATCAACCAATGCCGGAACGCCGTATGCATCGTTTACAAGGAATACCGCAACGCTTTCAGGGGCTTCCGCTTATACGCCTGGTTATGCCCTAACAAGTGGGTATGAATTGATTTTCTTGAATGGCGCGGTAATGACCGATCAAGATTACGATATTGTTGGCGAAATTATTACCAACTTCCCAAGTTTGGCAAGCGGCTTAATTACGGTTATTCAATGGACACCAAATAATTTGAATTTGCCAAGCGGTAACCAGGTGAATGTATTGGCAAATACCATTCCTGGACAATCTTCTTATCCTTTCAGTTATACAACCGATGCGTTTAATTTGTACCAAAACGGGGTTCTTTTCTTTCAAGGAAGCGATTACACTACCGTTACCGGCGGGTATAATTTAACAATCACGCCAACATCCAATGTGGATTTGATGTTGCAACAAACTTTTGCAAGAACGGGGGCAGTCTAATGACGCAAGCATTTAACCTGGCGCAACTAGCCAATAACCTAAACACTTCGGGGCAACTTGATGCAACGGATGGGCTTTCGGGAGTTGTTCCCGTTGCCAATGGCGGAAGTGGTCGATCAACTTTAACCGCAAATAACATATTGATTGGCAATGGTACGGGCGCAATTAACTTTGTTGCGCCTGGTACAAGCGGCAATGTGTTAACTTCTAACGGTACAAGTTGGACTTCCGTTGCCGGTGGCGGTCTTGGCATTGGGCAAACTTGGCAAAACCTTACCGGTAGTCGATCAAGCGGAACAACTTATACCAATTCAACCGGGAAACCAATTGCGGTTGGCGCAAGATCAAATTTTAATCGCCAAAACGATATTGTGGTTACGGTTGATGGCGTGGAAACCGCAAGATATGGTATCGAAAACAACTTTTTCATTGTTTTCCCTGTGTTTGTAATTGTTCCAAACGGTTCAACCTATTCGATTACGATACCCGGCGGTATTGGCGTTTGGTCTGAATTGCGATAAGAAAGGTACAAAATGAAACTTTACAAATCACCTAATAATCAAGTTTACGCATACGAATCGGATGGTTCGCAAGATTCGATTATTCCTTCTGATTATGTGCCAATCACCCAGGAAGAAGCAGATATTTTAATTGCACAAAATGAAAAAAATGAATTTGATGCATTACCTTCTTCCAAGAAAAAAGAAATTTGCAAAAATACTGCATCCGGGTTTTTGTATGGTACCGATTGGACAACGATCCCGGATGTTGCTGATCCAAACCAATCGCCGTATTTGACAAACCAGGCTGAATTTATTGCGTGGCGTAGTGAAATCAGAAAACTAGCAATCAACCCCGTTGATTATCCTGTTTTCCCACCGCAACCATCCCCAATTTGGGGGTAGCAAAACGCCCTTCGGGGCGTTATACTTTTGAAAAAATAAGACACGACATGATGGCGGATTTCGCGAGTGCGTGAAATCTACAACCGGGAAATGGGGCTAACATGGCGGTATTCAACAAAAATACACTTACGCAAGTTTCGGGTTTTGACAATCCGATTATTGCGGGCGAATTGGTTTATAACCAACAAACTTATTGGAACCTTAAACTTACTGCGGAAGATGGGGTTTCACCGGTTTCGTTGGCAGGCGCAACCATTGATGCCCAAATTATTCGCAGGCAACTTTCAAATGTTCAAGATACCCGTTACGGGCTTTCGTTTGACATTGCAAATTACACGCCAACGCCTACACCAATCCCGTTAACGATTACAAATCGCGTTGATGTTGATGGGGAATTTACCCTGGTAATCAACGATGCATCTTGGGGTTTGCTTACCACCGATGACCAATTGGCAATCAATTCGGTTAACGGCGCAGGTTTTAGCGGGCGCATAAAAATCAGTTTCCCTTCACAACCTAGCGGGCAACCTGCGGAAGATAACATTATTTTCCTTTTGTTCCTGGTGCGTAGTGATGGAATTGTGAAAGTGTAATCATGGCAAATTTGAATGTAACGGTTGAAAACGCTAATAACATCAATGTTCAGGTTACACCTACACCAAAACAAACCATTCAAATTAACCGGGGTGTTGCCGGTAAGGATGGCGGCGATAAGATAGGTGGTTATCCTGTAAGCATAACTTCCGCACAACAATACGATGTTTTGATGTTCGGCGTTAACGAATGGGTTAATACGCCGCAAACCGAAATCGCCGATGGCGGCAACTTTTGAAAAGGAATTAAACCATGTCAAATACCATTCGCATTAAACGCCGCGCCGCTTCCGGTGGCGCAGGTGCGCCAAGTACGCTTGCAAACGCGGAATTGGCTTTTAACGAAGCAAGTAACACCCTTTATTACGGTACAGGTACGGGCGGCGCAGGCGGTTCGGCAACTTCCGTAATTGCAATTGCCGGTAATGGCGCGTTTGTTGATCTATCAACTTCGCAAACTATTGGTGGCACAAAAACATTTTCAAGCACGATTGTTGGCGATATTTCCGGTAATGCGGGTACGGCAACAACCTGGCAAACTGCCCGCGATCTATCCCTTACCGGCGATGGTACTGCAACGCTTGCAAGCGTTAACGGTTCGGGCAATGTAAGCGCGGCATTTACCCTGGCAACGGTTAACAGTAATGTTGGTACATTCCTGAAAACTACTGTTAACGCCAAAGGTCTTGTTACTGCGGCAACAACTGCAAACATCAATGATCTAACAACCCCAACCGCAGATTATGGTTTTGGTGGTTTCAAGATTACCAACCTTGCTGATCCAACAAGCGATCAAGATGCCGCAACAAAATATTATGTGGATTCAGTTGCCCAGGGTCTTGATGTTAAGGCATCTGTTAAGGCGGCAACAACTGCCAACATTACGCTTTCAGGCGCACAAACAATTGATGGAGTTTCCATCGTTGCCGGTGATCGCGTATTGGTTAAAAACCAAACTGCAAGCCAAAACAACGGTATTTATGTTGCCGCTTCCGGCGCATGGGCGCGTTCTTCGGATGCTGACACCTGGGCAGAATTGGTTTCCGCTTATACCTTTGTGGAAGAAGGCGCAACATACGCCGATACAGGTTGGGTATGTACGGTAAACGCCGGTGGAACACTTGGCACAACGCCGATCACCTGGTCGCAATTTAGTGGTGCGGGTACTTATGTTGCGGGTACAGGTCTTACCCTTTCCGGCAATACTTTCAGTATCACCAACACCGCCGTAACTGCCGGTTCTTACGGTTCGGCAAGTAAGACACTTACCGCAACTGTAAATGCCCAAGGTCAACTTACTGCCCTGGCAGATACCAACATTGCGATTACGCTTTCCCAGGTAACGGATGCCGGCACGATTGCAAGCCAAAACGCAAACAATGTAAACATCACCGGCGGTTCAATTACGAACCTTACAACCTTTGATGGCATTACGATTGATGGCGGTACATTCTAATTAACCAAATAAGCCCCCTATATAGGGGGCTATAAACCCGGCGTATATACGCCAAGAAAGGGGAAGCCAAATGGCAAACATCATTAAGCCAAAGCGCAGTAATTCCGCAGGCGTAGTTCCAACCACCGGAAATTTAACTTCCGGTGAATTGGGCGTAAACATGGCGGATAAAAAGGTTTATATCAACAACGGAACATCCGTTGTTCAAGTAGGGGCGGGCAACCTTTCCGGTTTGGGTGATGTAAACATTGCAACACCTGCCAACGGCGAATCGTTGAAATACGATTCCGGTACAGGCAAGTGGACAAATAGCGCGGCGGGCGCGGGTGATGTTACCGGTGCGGCTTCTTCAACTGATAACGCGGTGGTGCGTTTTGATGGCACTACCGGCAAAGTAATTCAAAATTCAACCGTAACCCTGGATGACAATGGCAATTTTGCCAATGTAAATGCCCTGGGTTTTGATACCACGCCCGGAACACTTCCAACGGCAACGGGTTCGATGTATTGGGATTCCGGTAACGGTACGCCAACAATCGTGTTGGATACTGATTTGGATTTGCAGTTGGGGCAAGAAAGTCTTGCCAAGGTATATAACGGTACAGGTTCAACGATAACCAAAGGTTCGGTTGTTGCCGTATCGGGGGCGCAAGGGCAACGCCCAAGCGTAGTTTTGGCGGATGCTGATTCCGAAGCGTTAAGCGCGGGAACCCTGGGCATTGCCGCCGAAGATATTGCCAATGGCGCGGAAGGTTTTGTTTGCACTTTTGGTTTGGTGCGTGGCATCAACACTTCGGCGTTTACTGCGGGCGCCCCAATTTACCTTTCACAAACTGCCGGGCAATTTACTGCAACACGCCCAAGCGCACCGGCGCATACTGTATTTTTGGGTTGGGTAATTTCCATCAATGCTTCATCCGGCGAATTGTTTGTGAACATTTCGAACGGTTGGGAATTGGATGAATTGCACAATGTATTGATTACAAGCCCGGCAAGCGGCAATACGCTTATTTACGATGCAAGCGTTGGTGTTTGGAAGAACGCCAACCTTACCGATGGAACCGGCATCACCATTACCGAAGGCGCGGGATCAATCACGATTACCAATTCGGGTGTAACAAGCGCGGTTGCGGGAACGGGCATTTCCGTATCCGGTGCAACCGGTGCGGTTACGATCACCAATTCAGATCGCGGCAGTTCGCAAAACATTTTTAAGAACATTGCCGTTGCAGGACAAACAACCGTTGTTGCAGATTCCAACGATGACACGCTGACATTTGCGGCGGGTACGGGAATCACAATCACCACCAACGCAACAACTGACACCGTAACAATCACCGGAACGGGTGGAACCGTAACATCCATTACGGCAGGTACAGGGCTTTCAGGTGGCACGATTACCGGAAGCGGAACAATTGCGTTGGCAAACACCGCCGTAACTGCGGGTTCTTACACTTACGCAAATTTTACAGTTGATGCCCAGGGGCGAATTACTGCGGCTTCAAGTGGAACCGCGCCGGTTACTTCCGTAAGCGGCACTTCCGGGCGTATCACTTCAAGCGGCGGCACTACGCCAACAATTGATTTGGCAACCACCGCAGTAACCGCAGGTTCGTACACCAATGCAAGCATTACGGTTGATGCATACGGGCGAATTACGGCGGCTTCAAGCGGTGCAGGCGGCGGGGTAACTTCGTTTAGTGCAGGAACAACCGGATTAACACCTTCAACCGGAACAACCGGCGCGATTACGCTTGCCGGTACTCTTGTTGTTGCAAACGGCGGTACAGGTGCAACAACCGCATCGGGTGCGCGTACAAACTTGGGCGCAACAACCCTGGGCGGCAATTTATTCACGATCACCAATCCAGGCGCAATTACTTTCCCAAGGTTTAACGCGGATAACACCGTTTCGGCATTGTCGGCGGCTGATTTCCGCACCGCAATTGGCGCGGGCACAGGATCGGGAACCGTTACTTCCGTAAGCGGTACGGGTACGGTGGCAGGTCTTACGCTTACCGGTACGGTTACGGGTTCCGGCTCATTAACTTTGGGCGGCAATTTAAGTATTACCGCCGATATGATTTATGACAGTTTCACCGCAACGGCATCGCAAACCACCTTCACTACAAGCGCAACTTACACAAGCGGAAAAATTGAAGTGTTTTTCAATGGTGTAAAAATGGTAAATGGTAGCGATGTAACCGTAACAAGTGGAACCCAGGTTGTTTTCGCATCCGGTTTGGCAAGCGGAAGCGTGGTTGATTTAGTTTATCCAATTTAATAGGGTGGTGAAATGGCGGGCGGTGATGGTGAAATGCATTTGGGAAAATCGGATAACGCGCACCTTAATAAAAGGTTTGATGAAATCATGGATGAATTGCGTAAGATCAATGGCGCATTTGCCCGCAATCCCGATGGCACTACCGATTTCGAAGGGCATCGCCAATATCACGAAGCCATGATTAAAGCCGCAACCGCCCAGGAACAATTTTGGAATGAATTGAAATTGGAAGTTGCCAAGAAAGGCATTTGGTCACTATTGGTAATTATTTGTGGTTTGGTGGTTGTTGGTGTTTCCGCCAAATTGGGTTTGGGTAAATTTGGGGGGTAACGATGGAAGAAAAACAACCGTACATTGAAAGCGCAAAGGAAGTTGCAGGCAAGGCAATTGGCAAGCATGGATTGGTTTATATAACCATCATTGTTGCAATGGGTGTTGGCGCATCCATCGTACTTGAAGAAGGCAAGATGGCGGCGGTAATGGGATTGTTGGGCGCATCTTTAACCGCCCTTATTTCTATGTTGAACGGTGTTGCAGGCGCAACGCCAAAACAAGAAAAACCCGAATTTGAAATTATGAAGGAATTGATCGCCCGCCTGGATCGCATGGCGGATCGTGATCCAATGAATATCGTTGTTGACAAGGATCGCGTATTGGTTACCAAAGGCGATACCGAAATGGCATCTAAACGCGGGGGTTAATCATGTTTCCAATTACGGCATTGTTTGATGTTGGCATGAAGGTTTTGGATAAATTTATTCCTGATCCCGAAGCCAAGGCGAAAGCCCAACAAGAATTGTTGAAGATGCAACAAGAAGGGCGATTGGCAGAGTTAAACGCCGATAACATCGAAGCCCAGGAATTAACCAAACGCCAAGCGGCGGATATGGCATCGGATTCCTGGCTTTCCAAAAACATCCGCCCAATGACTTTGATTTTTATTTTGTTTGCGTACTTCCTGTTTGCCATGATGTCGGCATTTGGGAATAACGCCAACGAAAAATATGTGGAGTTGTTGGGGCAATGGGGTATGTTGATTATGAGTTTTTATTTTGGTGGGCGTACCCTGGAAAAGATTATGGATATGAAAGCGCGGCGCGATGAAACTAACAAATAACTTCACCCTGGAAGAATTAACCAAAAGCGAAACCGCCTTGCGTAAAGGTTTGGACAATACGCCAACGGTTGAAATTGTTGAAAACCTTAAAACCCTGGCAGAAAAGGTATTGCAACCCGTACGCGATAACTTTGCGCGTGGCGTAAAGGTGAATTCAGGTTACCGCGCCCCGGTGGTTAATGCGGCGGTGGGTGGTTCAATTACTTCGGATCATTGTATGGGCATGGCGGCGGATATTGAAATCCCAGGATTGCCCAACGCGGAATTGGCGCAATGGATCGAAGCCAACCTGGAATATACGCAACTAATCTTGGAGTTTTACACCCAAGGCGTACCGGATTCCGGTTGGGTTCATGTTTCGTACGATCCAAAAAACCTAAAAAAGCAATCGTTAACCGCAGTAAAAAGGGAAGGCAAAACGGTTTACCTTCCTGGGCTTCAAGCCTAAAAAGCAAACGCCTGGGGCATCAAATCTTCGATGCTTCCCAGGTAACTTTGCGGTACGGAATAAAACGCACCGTTGCCAACATCCCGCAGGTTCCCTTCAACCAGGAAGTAATCCCGTTGGATGTATCCCACAATGTTAACGAAATTGTGGTGAATTTCCGTAAGAACGAAGTAATCGGCATCCTTGCCGTTTGACCATTTAACCGCGTTTAGGTTGCCGCCTGGCTTCGTACTCTTAACATCAATGGTTGCGCCTGTATGCAACTTCAAATCCGCCCCAAACTTGCGGAAATCGCAGTTCAAATCGAAGTGCAGGTTCAACGCCTTTGAAACCGCGTATTCGGTGATCGTTCCATCAATGGACATTTGTAAACCATCCAGGGCTTGCGATTGTTTCCGTTCCGTTCCCTGGGCGGATGTGATTTCGTTACGCAACTTACCAATTCCCCTGCAAATTCGCAGTTCGGTTGGGCTAAAATATACCCGTAACATTTGTTTCCTTCTTTGCAAGCAGTTGCCATCGTGTGAGTGATGGATTACGCCCCGGCTTCCACCGGGGCTTTTTTTTATTTGAAAAGCGTTTGTTTAATTACAAAGATTGGAAAGGCGATCAAGATAAACGCCAAGCCAAGTAAAAAACAAAGCCCCACAAACAACAATTGCATTACGGCGATTGATAACGCTACGCCATACGCTACGCTTACGATAAAAAATCGGGCGATTAAAGCCATCATTTTTTTCCATCCTTTTTTTCCTTTCGATGATCCATCCAAAAAACAACGCCGATCAAAACAAGCATTGCAACCAGGAACCAAAACGGCGATTCGCCTGGTTGCCTTTGCATCAATGAAATCGTTACCAGGTTGTTCATTCCATAAATCCTTTTGTGGTTACGGTAACCTTTTGTGCCATCACCTTATCGCGCCAATACGGATCGGCATCCGCCCAGGTTTGTGCGGCTTGCCTGGTCTTAAACAACATCGTGCGATATGGTGAGTAAGGCAAGGTTCCAGGCGGCAACTTAACAAGCCCCGCCCTTCCCTTGATTGCCAAAGCCCAACAATCAAGCCTTGCCATTGCCAAACCACCGTTCAAATAATCCGGGCTTTTTATCGCCCAGGGCTTCTTCCGTTACTTCGCGGATCATCTGACATTCCAACATGATTTGCGTTGCCAATTCGCGCATTTCTTTGTGCCGCCTGCCATCGGCACTTATGCGTTGCAACTTCATGTTTAGGTTGTTGATTGCAACCAGGGATGATCCAAGGGTTTGTTCGCCAATGCTCATTCGAACCCCCTTAAAACGGAATATCATCATCGGGGAAATCCGCCTGGGCAGGGGCGGCGGCAGGTTTTGCGGCAGGTTGGGCGGCATCCTGGGATTGCGGTTTGCCAACCAACTGCAAATCGCGAATCATGGCTTTCAGGTTTACGCCTTTTGTGCCATCGTTCTTCGTGTATTCGTTGATGTGCAAATCGGTTAGTTCAACCACCACTTGCCCGCCTTTGTGCAAGTAAGGCGCAATCTTTTCGCACCGTTCGCCCCAAAGGGAAGCGTTAACCCATTGGGTAGCGTAATTGCCATCCTGCCCTTTGCGCCCAAAGTTATACGCCAAGGAAAGTTCCAACACCGCTTTCCCTGCCTGCGTGTACCGCACTTGCGGATCGTTGCCGATCCTTGCCAATCCAACTGTAATCATTATTCAACCCCCAAGGATAATTGTTCAAACATTGCTTCGATTTCGCCCAGGAAGCGAACCGCATGAGATTCGATTTCCTGGATGTATTCCGGCGTTGGTACAAACTTGCGAACCAACAATCGGTTCTTTTCCGGCAAGCGCGGATCAAACGCACAAAACCAAACCGGGATGCCGCCGATGCAAGCCGATTGCAATGCCATTTGTGGTTTGTATTCTTCGGGAACCCAGGTTTTATCCTGGGCGGCTTCCATCAACCAGGAAAGCATTGTTGCGGTTGATGGGCATTTGACTTCAACCAATTCGTGCGTGGATTCGATCAAGCCATCCGGGGAAGCCCCGCACAAATCAATAAACGGGTGATCCACAAATCCCAGGTCGGTGATTGCCAATCCGGTTTTGGCGGTGAACGCTTCCTTTGCGGCGGGTTCCTGGTCGATGCCCCATTGCATTTCTTGGGTTACATACTTGGGAACGATGTTCCCGGTAAGGCGTTCCGCAAGGATTTCGATCTTCAACTTACGGCGTTCGGATGCTTCCTTCGGGGCTTCATCCTTTTTGGCTTTCAGGTAAGACATTGCCGCCGCCATGCGGCTTGCAGTAAGTTTGCCGGTTCGATCATTGAACCATGCACCGGTGTTTTGCAGTTGGTTTGCTTCGCGCATTTTTAGTTTCCTTTTGTTAAATCAGTTGCATCGCCCTTGCGGGCATCAATATCCACCGCAAGCAATACCGCTTCGCGGATGGTCTTGGCTTCGTTAAACCTGGCTTTCCATTCCAGGCGTTCTTCGCCCTGGGTATCGCGGTACTTTGCTTTCAGGTAGTCGATGCGATCATCCATCGCCTGCAATACCGTAATGGCTTCAAACTGTTTTTGCATTTCAATCCAATCCGTAATATTTGATGGTGGCAACCCAACCGCCGCCAATGGCAGGGTAAACCGATTCCAGGGTGGGCGATCTCATGTAATCCATGCGGGCGATTTCTTCCTTCGCCTTTTGTTGCACTTCTTCTTTTGTTTCGCCAAATACTTTTTGGTAGTACGCCATTACGCACCCCCTTCCTGGGCGGCTTCGCCTGGCTTCTTTTGTGCCGCAACCAGGGCGGCTTTAACTTCATCCTTCACCGCAACAATTTCCTTTTGAACCGCCTTGGGCAAACCCTGCCATTCCACTTGCAGGTTTACCAGGGTCTTGCAAGCGCGGATGATCCCGGCGGCGCGTTCAATATCTTCCTGGGAAGGGGCAGGATCGCCCGCAGGCGCGTTATTTTGGGCAGGTGATACCGATGCCCCGGCGTTCCTTGGAACGGGCGTTGGGCGCGTTTTTGATGCGGCGTTGGCATCATCATCTTCGGGCGCGATCCCGCAAGCCGCCATCAAGGAATACCGGCGGGCGTATGTAAGGGCGGAACCGTATCCCTGGGGATCGTGTTTGGCGGCGGGTACATGAAGGATTCCCCCGGAAATTGTTTCCCCGGATTCGTGAACCAACAAGGTTTCCACCGCAACGCCGTTATCGGAATCATGGGTGCGTTGCACCAGGGCGATCCCGTTGGCGTTAAGGGCATCAATCACCGCTTCAACGCAAGCCGCAAGATCGGCGTAACGCGAACGGAAATGCGGGTTAGTGGATGTTTTCAGGGCAGGGGCGAAATCCCTTTGGGCTTTCACTAGGGCGGTTGCGATTTGTTGCATGGTTATTCACCTTCTTCCTGGTTAACTTTATGTTCGTGCGTAAACAAAATCGAATTGCATTGGTGTTGGATTTCGTTGGCGGCGCGGGTAAGGATGAACAAAACATCGGGCGCAAACAATTCACGCTTGCGGGCTTCGTGCATCAAAGCCTGGAATTCCTTGTTCCAGGTATCAATCGGTTGTTCAACCGGGGTTTGGGTTTGATCGTTCATTTGTTTCCTTTCAGATAAAGCAGATCAACAACATAAAGGCGGCAAATGCAAAACCGCCCAGGATTTTTTCGCCCAGGGTTTCTTCCTTCCAAATCGGGGTGCGGGCTGACACTTCCCGAATGAATCTTTGTTTTTCTTCGTGCGCGTAATCGCGTTCAACCAGGTATTGATTTTTCATTTGGTTACTTCCTTTACGGTGATTTCGTACAAACGCCCGTTAACATCGGCGCAGTTGATGAATTTGGTGGTGGATGCAAATGATCCATCCTCGCCCAGGTCGAAGCGCACCGATCCGCAACCGGCAAGCAATGAACCTGGTTGGGTGGTTTCCTGGGAAATGGCTTCCTTGATTACCAGGGCGATGTAATCGCAGTAAACAAGCGGAACCATGATTCGTTTAAGTGTTTCCATCTTTTCTTTTCCTATCGTATTGTTTGGTTGGCTCATGGGGTGATCCAGGGGCTTGCGCCCCGGATCGTTTATCGTGGAATGTTTAGGGTTAGATCGCCATCCATCGCCAAGAACATCAAGTGTTTTGCGCGATTGAGAGTTTGGCGGGCGCGTTCGTTATCGCCATGCGCCATTTCTTCTTGGGCATCGGACATTAAACCGGCAATGACCATCGCCGCGCCCGAAAATTTGTATGTAACGCAACCTTTGATTTGTTCAACGAACGCTTCAATGTCGCATCCGAACATTTGCTTTGCAGTTTGCTTATCCATTTTTTGTTACCTTTCCTGTTTTTCATCCGGTCTTGGAAGTTTGACCGTAAGCAGAGTATCGCGCAGATTGTTAACGCTTGCAAGGGGTTTGTTAACTTTTTTTGCGTTCTTAGGGAAATCCCCTAGATTTTGGGGGTGGGGTGGGGGTGTTGACCTGGAACCTGGTTCGTGTAGAATCGGCATTGCTAACGGTGTGGCAACCGTTGGAATCGCAAATACGATGGACAACAACCCCCGATGTTTTTGGTGGGCTTGTGTGGTCTTGGAATGGGTAAATTTTCCCATCGTGTTAAGCGTACTGATTCCAAGATTGCCCAACGCCAAGGGTCAAGCCCACCAAAGCCATTGGGGGTTTTTCTTTTGTGTGCCGCACCCGATGCCGTACTGTTCGCGGTAGCAATGCGCCCAACCCGGCGGCTGACAAGAAAAGGGTACAGGATGGTGGGAATGGCTTTCCCAACCCGGTGCAAATCCGTAAAGCCTGCGGCGGGCGTGAACCTTCAAGCCGGGGGGAAATGGTATCCAATCCATTCCATGCGAAGGTCGGAATTTTTCCGGGTGAAGCCATCCTGCTTTCTTACCCCTTGGGGGTAGGGGGGCGTTTGGGTGAAATTATTGAATACCTATACATAAGGCAATCAATGTGTTCAAAAAACGGAAAAAAATATACATGACTGTTAACAACCAATAAACAATGTGTTATCGTTTCCTGGTGTAAACAAACTTTGAAAGGGGTTTGTTATGACTGAAAACGAAAAAACCTTTTTTGGTGAAGCGTTTGTAAAGTGTTTTGCGATGCCGAATTGTTCATGTTGCAAACACTTTGAAACCGTTGGTGTGTTTGAATTTTGTAACTTGCATGAAAGGATCACCGAAGGGCAACTTTGCAATTGCTTTCGGATTAAGGAAACAAATTCGTAATAAGATTTGACAAGACAAGATAAGGAAAAAAAGAATGACCGATGAACAAGCCTTTGATGCGTTTTACAAAGCGTATCCAAGAAAGGTTGCCAAAGGTGATGCCCGCAAAGCCTGGCAACAAACCAAAGCCATTCGCCCGCCCCTGGAACAAATCCTTGCGGCGATCCAGGCGCAATGCAATACGGAACAATGGTTAAAAGATAACCACGCATACATTCCGTACCCCGCAACCTGGCTTCGCGCCGAACGATGGGATGATGAAATCCAAACCACAATACCAGGCAAAGTATTGGGCAAGGATTGGCATGAAACCTGGGCAGGTATCCAAATGAAGGGCAAAGAATTGGGGATCAACGAATCCGATTTTGAACACCCAATTTATTTCAAAGAAGCGGTTTACAAAGCCGCCCGCGCCGAACGCGATGCCCAATCAAATGTTTACCAACTGAAATCCGCATGACCTGCCCCAACTGTGAACGATCAAAAACCCAACCCACCGGCGCGTACAACTTCAATCTTGAATGTTGCCGTACCCGCTTCATCCAATCCGAACCCTGCAAGTATCTTCGTAAAGTATTGGTGGATTTCTATCGCCCGCGTTACGGTGAATTTCCTGCGTGGCAGGAAGGAAAGAATTGCGGTTGTGAACGAATATGCAAGCGTAAAGCCGCCGTTGAAGCGGGGAAAAGCCCTGGAAGAATTGATGAACAACAAACTTACACCCAAACAAAGAAAACACCTCGCCGCCGTTAAGGAATTGCCCTGCGGCGTATGTGGCAGGCAAGGGGAAACCGAAGCCCACCATATCGAACAACACCTTCAATACCTATGCATACCGTTATGCCCGGATTGCCATAGGGGTTCATTCAACGGCATACATGGGCAGAAAAGAATATGGCAAGTAATGAAGAAAACGGAATTAACGGTGTTGAACGAAACAATCGAAAAGATGACCCGTTGACCGAAAAGGATGTGCAAACAATCTTGGGCATGATGCCCCAGGGCTTAACCGCCGATGAATTCATTGTTCGCCTGGCAAACGAAGCCGTTTGGTATGCGCGGTTCCTGGGCAAAGCATGATCGTAAACCTTCCCTGGTTCCCTGCGGATTGCCGCCCAAACGCCCGAAGCCATTGGGCAAAGGTCGCGGATGCAAAGAAGCGTTACCGCCAAGCGTGTTGGGCATTAACCAAAGAATCCCTGGGCAACCCTGTTTTGCCCGAAGAAGGCGAAATTCACCTGGTAATCGAATTCTTCCCACCATCCAGGCGGGCTTATGACCTGGATAACTGCCTGGCGGCGTTCAAAGCCGGGTTGGATGGAATCGCGGATGCCTTGCGCGTGAACGATAAAAGGTTTACATTAACAATTGCAATCCGCCCCGAAGTTCGTGGGATGGTGCGCGTTACTATAAACACGAAAGGAAATACGACATGACACGATCACTTATTGCAGTTGTTGCATTTGTTGCACTTACGGGCGTTGCCCTGGCACAAAGTTCCCAGGTATGCAAAGCCTGGAATTACATTTCGAACGGGCAAACTGTTTACTGCAACACTTGTTGTTACGGTGGCAATTGCTCTACTTCTTGCAAACAACCTTAAAAGGGGAAACAAATGAAAAAACTAATCGCATCCTTCCTACTATTGGCATCGTTTAGCGCGTTCGCCGCTTGCCCACCGTATTCACCGTACGGTTGCAAACAAGGCATGAACGGCAAAATGATTTGCGGTTGTGGTATTCGCTGATTTAACGCGGGGCTTACGGTTAAGGATTGCGCCCTTCATTCGGGCGTTTAGATCGCGGGTTCAACCCCCGCCCCCGCAACCAAACAAGACAAGGAAAAGAAAAATGGTTCTTAAAGAACAGATTATTAACTTACTGAATGAAAAGCCTGGTTTGGATTCAAATCAGATTGCCGCCGCCCTGGGCGCGAAAGTAACTTCAATCAAGGTTACTTTGTGCAAACTAATCGGCGCGGAAAAAGTTACCAGGATCAAGGAACCCCACGATGATAAGAAGCCGGGCAGGAAAAATACATATCGTTACAAGGTCAAAACGGATTAAACTGTTAACACCTGAAACGATGAAGGGATGAATATGAACCACGATGCAATGAAAAACTTTTTGGGCGTTTTGATGTGCGGGCAAATCTGTTTGCGCCTGATCCATTGGAACACCACCAATTACGCGGAACATAAGGCAATCGGCAAACTGTACGATTCCCTGGCTGATCTAACGGATACCCTGGCAGAAACATACATGGGCATTTACGGCAGATTCGGAAACATTCCATGTTCGCATACTGATATGCCCGATGGTGTTTCGTATGTGGGCGAAATGGCTGATTACATTCAATCCATGCGGGTTGATCTTCCGAACGATACGCAACTGCAAAACATCGTTGACGAAATCGCCGCAACCGTTGATCGCACCAACTATTTGTTAACGCTTAAATAAGATGGATTGCAATCATTGTTGGCACGAAACCGGGTTTGTGCTAACGAGTAACCCGCCGCAATACCCGGAAGTATGTTGCCATTGCGGGGAACAACGGGTGATATACGGATCACCGGTACAAGCGCAGGAAGGGCATGGGAAGTACCTGCCCGTTGCAAGGGTGGTAAGCCTGCCCGTATATACATTCGATACCCTGCCAAGATTTAACGATGCCAACCGTACCGAAACAGACTAAATGCGCGTACCTGGGATGCACTAACGAACGATCCCCACTTAACACCTATTGCATGGTGCATGGTGGCAAAGGGTACAACGATACGATCAAGCGTAAACAATTCAACGCAAAGTATCAAACGGCGCAATGGTCGCGTACCCGTATGCGTTGCCTATCATTGAACCCGTTATGTGAAGCCTGCCGATGTGCGGGCAAGATCACCCAGGCAACCGAAGTGGATCACTTATTCGCCTGGCAACTGATAGGGGAAGAAGCGTTCTTCCACAATGTATTCCAATCCCTTTGCAAGAATTGCCATACGGTTAAAGGAAGCCTGGAACGCAAGGGCATCTTCCGGCACTACGCTAACCAGGAAGCCCAGGATTACGCCATTGATGATTACGCAAGGGTAAGCCATGCCCACGCCCAGGAAAGCCGCCTGCCTGCCCTGTAATCGGCGCAAAGCCCCATATTTTTTTTGAAACTTAAATATTTGGTGTTTTGTAGGAAAGCAAGCCGGGGGGCAAATTCCCACAAATGGAATTTGACAAAGGGGGGTGTTAACTTTGTTCGGGGGGCGGAACCGAAAAAAGCCTTTTTGCGTGGGAATTCCCTGGGGAATTTTCCCGAACGCTTTACGCGGTACAGGGTTTTTGCGTAAACTATTAACAGTTAATTGCGAAAGGCGCAAAAAATGAATAACAAACTTCCACCGGAATTGCATATCGTTAATGGTTCGAAAGGAATGAACCAGGGCGGCTTACTGCCGCAATCCGTTCGTGGGCGCGTTCCTGTTTCCGAATGGATGGATAACCCGGAAGCCTGGGATAAAGAACGGTTCGTTAACGAAACCGCCGAATTCTTGTTTACGGTTTACGGCATCGGATCGGAACAAGATCGGCATACCCTGGCAATGCTTGCCGATCACCTGGAAACCTATATCGAGTGCAACAAATTTATTGCGGCGCAAGGATTGGTTGTTGAATTCAACGAAGGCAAAACGATTGGGGCAAACCCTTACATTACGATTCGGAACAAAACCCTTTCGTTGATCTTGCAGTTGATGAACGAAATGGGGCTTACCCCACGAAGCCGCCTGGCAACCACCAAACCGGATGAAGATTCACCCGCTTCCAAGTTCCTGCGGGGCGCGAAGGGGTAAGGTAAAAATTTTTACCTTATACGGAAATTACGAAAGTTATGGGAATTCGATAACTTCCCTAATTTCAATATAAAACAGGACAAACAAAAAAAGATATGAATTGGCAGGATGGAATCGCATACGCCCACGCGGTAACAAAGGGCGAAATCAATGTGTGCCGCAATGTGCGGCTTGCCTGCCAACGCTTCATTAACCAATACGAAAACAAAGAATGGGAATGGGTATTCGATCCTGATTACCCGCAACATATCTTGGAGTTTGCCGCCTGCCTGAAACATACGAAGGGCGTGATGGCGAACGAACCGGTGATCCTGGAACCGTTCCAAATTTTCTTCCTTTGCGCGATCTACGGATTCCGATCAAAGAAGGATCACGCCCGGCGGATGGTTACGGATGTGATTTTGTTTATTCCCAGGAAGGCGGGCAAATCCACCCTTACGGCGGTGATTGGTTTATACGAATTGGTATGCGGCGAACCAGGCGCGGAAGTATTCACCCTGGCAACCAACCGGGAACAGGCATCCATCGTTTTCAATTCCGCCAAGGGATTTGTTGAATCCATGCCCGGCGAATTGAAGGGATTGTTTAACCCTACCAAATACGAAATCCAAAAAACCGGCGATTCTCAAACGGTGTTCAAAGCCCTATCCAGGGATACCAAAAAAAGCGGCGATGGTAAGAATCCATCCTGCGTAATTGTTGACGAAGCGGCGCAGATTGTTGATCGCAATTCGATTGAAGTTTTACATTCGGGCATGGTGGCGCGGGCAAACCCCTTGCGTATCTATATCACCACCGCATCGTTTACGAAGGAAACAAAGTTCCACGAAGATATGGATTTGTATCAATCCATGTTGAACGGGGAAGCAACCGATAACCCCAGGTGGTTCGGATTGCTTTACGGGCTTGATCCCCAGGATGATTGGAAGGATTCCCGCACCTGGGCGAAAGCCAACCCCATGCATGGCATCACCGTATTCCAGGAAGCGATTGAACAAAGGGCGGAAGAAGCGAAACACAAACCCGCAACGCTTAACGAATTCCTATGTAAAACCCTGAATGTATTTGTTAGTGCGAACACCGCCTGGTTGGATCGCGCCCATTGGGATCACGAAGATTGCCTGATTAAAGAATCCAGGGAACCGGAATCCGTATTTGTTGGCT
>JACCDG010275258.1_pt1 | contig 34209 bp, 45 predicted proteins | sample 7442471 | NCBI WGS metagenome assembly JACCDG01 (sample SAMN15323444, study PRJNA562643) | freshwater metagenome | isolation source: river surface water | place: USA:Blue River Watershed | collected 2017-08-17 | reverse complement strand
GCGGCTTCGTGTTTGGTCAGGCCGTAGAGAACCGTTACATGCGGCTCGGTTTCAAGTGCGCCGTCGCTCCATTCGGGATCAATGGAGGTAAAAAGCTCGTCCTTGGGGATGGAAGCGCCAAAATCCAAGATCGGCTTGGCGTCCGCAGGCGAAAGCGTGAACTGAGTGCTGGATTTGGGCGTTTTAGGCGCTACCTCAGCGGCCCCGTATGGTTGTACTTCTCGATCAGGCGTAACGCTAGAACTTCCTGCCACCCCTCCGACTTTTCCAACATTTTCAGAAATCTGGCCTCCAGTTCCGCTAGGCTTTTCTTCTGCCCCTGCATTTGTTCCTTTTGGGCGTAAATCGCTAGTTCCTTGGCTATCTCTTGGTCGCTCATTTTTTTGTTTGGTTGGTGTTGCCCGCTTCTTCGCCTCGCGCCCAAGAATACCTTGAGCGTTGAAAATGCCAACCTTAGTTTGCTGGCTCATACCTTCATCTTTGGCCCACTCTGCGGCATTGGCTGCGAGTTCGGCCTGTGCATCGCTGAGTTCTTGGTCGCTGGCTTGTGCGGCCCATTCCTCAGAGAATGCCCGTGCTGGATTTTCTGCATCAGCTAAAACGGCTTCAATACCTTCAATCTCCGCCTTGATGACTGGGCGCAGTTCCAAGTCTCCTTTGAGGTCGGCATACCAGCGTTTGAGAATGACTAACACTCCCTGGAGGTGTCTAAGTACGGCCTCGGATAGCCTGCCTTTGGAGCCGGTCTGAACCAGCATGCGAAACGCCTCGAATGCCTTGATCCATTCGTCTTTGGTGGCAAGGATGCTGCCATAAGCAGTAATTACTGCCCGCTGTTCTTCAGCGGTAAATTCCTCACGCCAAACACGTCCATAGTGGCCTTTCACCCATTCCCAAAACGTCGGCTCGGTTTCGGTGCCTGCTTGCTGTTGGCGCTCCTGCGCAGTGAGCGCGTCGAAAATATTGTGCGCGGCCTTGATTTGCGCAATGTGGACTACCTCATGGTCAATCGTCAGTGCCACATGGTCGGCGATGTCACGCCGGGTGATCGTGCCGCCTTTCAAATTGGCCTCATTCCACGCACTGCGCGCTAGCCGCGTGACGTTGATGAGAATATCCTCATCAATCGGATCAGCCTTCATGCCGCCATCATGCTCCTGATAGTCAGCCAACCGAATCATGCGGGTTTGAGCCAGTCGGTTGCGACGGTCCATCTCACGCGCCACGACGTTTTCAACGACAAACAGAACCTCGTCTTCTTGAATCTCCACCTCATCGTCGATGCGCTCGCCCATTGGCAGGGCTTGGGCATATTTTGGCTGTCCAAATTCAGCAACATCCTTGCTGTCTTTCTTGATCTTGGCCTTCTGGAAGGACTTCGGCACATTGAAGGGTGAAGACACGCCCCAAAGGGAGTTAATAAGTTCCTCTTCTTCCTTCTCCTTTCCTTTAGTGAAACGGAAGTTCGGCCAATTCTTCAACCTGTCTGCCAGTTCCTCCGCTAGGCCCACATACGGCGCTTCTTCTTCCTGAGGGGCAAAAGTTTCCGCAAAGGGTGATTCATCGCCCATCACTTCATCCACCAAGTCAATTTCAGCCATGGTGAAGGTTGAGGTATCGAAGGCTTTTAGCTTGGCTTGGAGTTCAGGCGGGATGGTCGGGCTAGGCGTTACTGCGGGTGTGGTTGCATCAGCGGTGGGAGTTTTCGTTGTTTTCGTGCGTTTCGTCGCGGCCTCGGAAGTCGCGCCTTGTGCTGTGGCAGGAGCAGTGCCGCGCCCCATCAGGTTCACCATGCTTGGCGACTTCTGGGCCAGCATGTCCACAAGCGGCTGGGGAAGGTTCAGGCGCACACCATCAGGCAGGCGATACACGCCGGGCGCTGCGGTGGTGACGTTCGGGATGTCGGCAAGGTTCTTGAGTTGTGCCGGGCCTTGGACGTTGGCCGGGAGCGTTTGAGCCTGCTGGAAAATGACGGCATTGGCCCCGCTCTGCTGCATGAGTGCCTTGGCTTCGGCCTCGGTGTAGTCCGTGGCACCTGCGGCAGCTTTGGCGGCAGCGGTGAAAAGCACGCGCTCGCTTTCGGGCAGGGCGCGGATGTCATCCATAGCCTCAAAGACGATGCTAGAAACTCCAGTGAGATTGGCGTTTGCCTCGTCAAGCGCCGCCTTGGCAGCTAGGAGAGAGGGAGGAGGAATAGCCGGACCGTTCATGGATGCCGCCTCAAATGCGGACTGCTCTGCATTGTGGACCTGATCCGCTTGCGCATAGGCTAGAGCGACTTCGCGGTATTCTGGCGTCCCCATTAAGCCATACGCCATATCCATGTCATTCGCTGTCACGGGCTTGAATCCCGGCACTCCGCGATTCGCGAGATTGACATCCTCGGCCCATTTCTGCCTGTTCTTCGCGTAGGCGCGTTTGGCCGCTTGCTGGCGAGGGAAGTTCACAATGGCGTTTGCGCCCGTGAAGATCGGGCCAAGCAAGAATGCGCCAGCCGCGCCCATGCCCATCTGCGCAATGATGCCATCAATGCTGGCGTCCACTTCACCAATTCCGGCTAATCCTTCTTCTACCATCTCCGCAGGAGCGGAGGCAGCGCCGGTTTTCAGCGCGGTCACACCTGCATTGCGGGCTTTTTGCATCCCTGTGAGTGGCGCTCCAAAGGTGGGGCGGACAATTCCGGCCTTGGCCCAAGCGTCTGCATTGGTGGCGGTATCAGCGGCAATCTTGCCTTGTAGCACTCCTAAACGAGTGCGTGCGCGTGCGAACGCGCCGCTTTCCTCACTCAGTCCATCAAGGGCGGATTTCCATGTGCGACGAAGAGAGCGTTGAATGCCCGCTTTGATGCCGGTTTTAGCGGCCCGCTCTGCCATGACTGCCGGGGTGGCCGCGCCTGCCGTGACAGCGGTAATACCAACCTCCAGGGCTGTTGATCCTGCTTCGAGCAGCATTTCCTGTGTTCCTGCGGCAAATCCGCCTTTGACCAAGCCCGTGATGCTTTGCGGGTCAGTGGTGGCCTTGCGGATCAAGATCGGCAAAACGCGCTCAACCTCCTGCGCATCAATACCAAGGGTGCCAGCAACACGTTTAGCGATGGCTTGCGCCTGGGTGGCGTCTTGTGCCTGCTCCAATTCCTTGCCCATCTGCATGAGGGACGCGGCCTTGTCCGGCGTGATCTGCAAACCCATCAAGCGCCCGCGCTCGGCCAGTTCATCGGCGGTCGCCACACGCGGAGACTCGATGTACTTCAAGACTTTGGCTTGAGTCGCCCGGTCCTTGGAGTCCATCAGGAGGAAACTGCGAAGCGTCTCTTTTGCGGTGGGGTCAGCGGTGGAAAGGTAACGCTGCCACGCGGCCCGCAACATCGGGTCTTTGTTGATGTTGAAGGTGTCCTTGGTGGTGTTTAACTCGCGGGCAGACTCCGGCGTAAGTTGGTGGTAAGTCGTGTACGCGGCCTCCGCGAGAGCGTCGGCAAGTTCAACCGGCACATCATCGCCAGGGTTGGCATTGGGCGCGGTTTCCCAAATGCGATCAATCGGCGCGTCAATCTCCCATCGTTTCGTCAGGCGGTGTATGACGCTCGCACTGCGCTTCTTCCAGTTGTCGAAATCTTCGCCAGCAAGTTCCACCGCTTCCGTGGGGGCGATCCAATCAGCGCCGGATGCACGCCAAGCAAATTGGCCCAACATCCCCACCATGGGGGCTAGAACTTCTTTGGCAAAGTTGACGACAGCGTTGCCTTTGTCAGCAAAAGGAGCCAGCAAGGCGGCTCGTGCTTCTGCGTCCCCCTCGCGGTCTTGCAGGATATTCAGGGTGCGCTTGCCGTAAAAGTCGTCTGCGAAATAGTTCAACACTTCCGACTTGGCGGCATTGTCTCCGCTCTGGAGTTGGTTGGCTAGACGAGGGTTTTTTGCGAGCCATTCGTTCAGCGCCTTCTTTGTGGCCTCCGGTGAAGCCTCCTGTTGAGTGACGCCATGAAACTTCTCGGCCAGCATGCGGCCATCCTGCACGCTCATGCGCCCCGAACGCACCTGCTCACGCAAATCTTGAATAGACAAGCCTGCGGCGTCGAGTTTGGCGGACACATCAGCTTCGCCCTTTGCTCCCATGGCGATATTTACGCCAGTCTGAATCAAATCACGAAGCTCCTGCGGCTTCATGGGAGTGGCACCGCCCATGAAGTAGATCGGCAAGCCGTCTTTGTTAGCGGCGGCGAGCATTTCCTGCTGGCGCGTGCGGTCAGGGCGCAATTTGCCCGTGGCATCATTGATCTGGCCGGGAGGGTAGAACAGAATGCGCGAGTTTACCGGGTCGATCTGGCCCACAACCTCGCCTTTGTGCGCAAGGTCATACGCGCCCCCTTCGACCTTCCACATAGGGTCTTTGAACTCTGACGGGGCCACGGACCAATTTTCTAGGTCTGTGATGCCAAGGGCTTGAGTAGCCAATGCCTGCGCATCCTTGCCTGTGGCTGCTGTGTTGTTGGCCGCAAGTCCCGCTTCAAGTGTTTCAGTGAGCTTGGCGCGTGGAGCATCTTCCATCATTCCCTTGGTGTCTGTCGTGCGATACATAACCAGCGGCGAGTTTGGCGAGACGATACCGGCCTCCAGGGCGGCGTTCAGGGCGGCGGCACTTGCGGGACGAGAAACGCGCTTCACATCCTCTGCGAGCGGGTCGCCAGCGGCTTCCAGGTCGGCAATCGTGGCGTTGTCCTGAACTCGCGGGTCTGCCAAAATGGACTGGAAACGCTTCTGCCATTCCGGTTCATAGACGGGCTGCCCCGCCTTCGCGGCTTCGTCCATGACTCGGATTTCCTTCTCGGCGCGGCGCTTCTCATCAAGGATGTTGATGGCGAGACGGGCGCGTTGCTCGTCCATCGTTTGAAGCTCTGTCTTGGCCGGGTCGTGTTCGGCCTTGGCTGCTGCAAAGTCCGCATCAGCGCGTTTCTTCTGGTCGATCCACGCTTGAGCACTGGCGATTGCCTGCGGATCGTTTGAAACCGGCATGGCATATTCTTCCTCGCCGTCAGCTTTGAAATGGACTTGGTGGAGTGCGAGCTTGCCGTCTGTGTCGGGTCGCTGCTCATAGCGAATCTTGGCCTTATTGATCTTTTCGTGAGCGTCCTGGGCTAGGTTGAATCGCTCCTTGACCGGCGTAAACAGCGTGTCCTTCAACTCACGTTGCAACCGCAGTTCTTCGGCCTGTCCGCTGATTTCATTCTGCCGCAGTTGCAGGGCATCGCGGCGTTTCGCAATCGCGGTTTTGTTGGCGGTCGGGCGGTCGATGCCCACGACCTGCGTACGCACGCTTCCCGTCGCCGGGTCGGTCATGTCAGCAAGGCGGTTGCCCGTACTCGGATCAACGCGGAAAAGCGGCTTCGTGCCTGCTGGCTGGCGCATCGTCTGCTTGCTACCATCCAGGCCTGTCACGTCGAAGTTATAGAACGTCTCGCCCGAAGCGTCGGTTTCGCTGCGGATGGCATCAAAAGGCACATCGTAGCTTGAGCCTCGGGCATCGCGATACTTCGCGGCCCCGCCTTTGTCGCTTACCTGGGGAGTGCCAATGAATCCCGCCTGATAGACCGGCTGGCCGTCTGGGTGAAGTTGAATCTGCTCGGTTCCAGTGGCGTCAGGCGCGACTACTGCGCCAGCCCGCTTGGCATTGGCGATAACGGCCTTTTGAGCGCGGGCCGCATCAGCGGCGGCGGCTTCCTGCGCCTGCTGGGCTTTGGCCTGCTCCTTTTGCTGCTGGGCGATGAAATCTTGATCCTCCGCATACTGGTCGTTGACCTGCTGCGTCTGGCGCTCCTGCTGGAGGGCGTCGGCGGTCGGAGTGCGGGGAGACGAAAGGGCGAGAGGAACGCGGATCGGCATAGTCCTGCCGCGTCGGGTGGCTTTTCAGGATTGCAAGCGGTGAACTGGCACCAGGGCCTACCAACTCGCTTTGCTCCCGCTATTTGTCTGGTGCATGTTTCCTGCGCTGGTAGAAAACAGCCATCCAGGTCACACCGAAGCGGTCGGCGATAACGCGGTTTGGCTCGCTCCAATCTACATTTTCCCATCCACTCTTGAGTGGCCTGCGATTTTTAACGTGGTCCTTCCGTTTCGCGCAAGCATTACAAAGCGTGCGACCTTGCGATGGCTTCGCGCAGATTTCGCAGTTGCCGTTTTTCCTTTGTTCGATTTGCCATAATCGTTGCCGTGATAACATGGTAGTCCGCGATCCTGGCGGCTGGCGTCGATCCGCTGCCTGAAATAAATCCTCCGGCAAACTGACTGATACTGGTTTGTGCGTTCTCATTTCGCAAATTAACAACCGTTGTTAAAAAATTCCAGTTTTTTCTTTTTGACAAGCCTTGGACGTTCCGTTATTAACCGTTATTAGCCGTTAGCAATCACACATGAAATACAAAGTATTTAGCATCTCTCTGGACGAGTCCACAACACGACAACTTCCAGCCCGCTTGGCTGGTCTTGGCATGTCGCGTTCCGAATACGTCCGCCACCTCATCCGCCAAGACATCCGCCCAACAAAGGCCAAGAAGAAAGGAGGCGCGAAGTGATGAACCTTTGTGCAAATAATCATGAGGAGGTTTGCTTTGAAGGCAGGCATTGCCCGGCTTGCGCTGTTGCCGATGAGAAAGACCGCGTGATTTCCAACTTGGAAGACAAGATTTCAGGTCTTGAAAATCAGATTGTCGAACACGAGGGCACGATAGAAGACCTTACGGCGAAGGAGGTTGCGCCATGAAAACGCCCATCGCCACCCTGCTAGAGCGTGCATCCGTCGCGCTGCCTCCACAACGGCCTTCCCGCTCAACATGGAAGCCTTTTGCCCCGGTCGTGAAACAACTCATGTCCAACGGCCACACGGTTCTTTCCTCCGTGGATTGGCTCATTGACCAGAAGGAAGTCAAACCCACCGACCGCACGAAAGCATACCGCTCACTCCTCGCCCTCCTTAAACGCCATGAAACCAAGTAACAAATACCGCCTACCCGGCGACCCTATCGCTAACGATGACCTGCCTTTTTGGCATGAACTCGTGCGCCTCGGCATCTTCCTCGGTGCCATCTTCGTCCTCGCCTTCGCCATGTTTGGCGCTGGCCGCTGATACCACGAACTGCCACCTTCTACCATTCTACCCTACCACACTATGCAAGCCATCCTCACCACATCTAAGAAGCTCAAAACCGCCAGCTACCAAATCACCGCCCGCACAGCCAGCGGCAAAACCGCCAGTGCGCAATTCGCCACCAGTTCGTTCGCTGTGCATGCAGGCGTTGCCAAACGCCTTACTGATCGCATGGGCTGGGGTGACAACCTTATTGCGGGCGAAACAAAGGAGGGCTTCGCATTCATTCCCGCCAGCGCCACTAACAACGGCTGCTCATGGGCTGACGTGGAAAAAGCGGCGCATCAACTCACAAAGGCCGCTGCCGTTTTTCCTGCCGGTGCGAACGACCCTATCCGCCTTGCTTCTGGCATCATTGATCTGGCGAAAGCCAGCCACGCCAAGAACTAACCAATCTCATAGCCCTACCATGTGTGAACAACTGATACCACGAACCGCCAACGAAGAGACGTTTGGCATCTCGAAAACGCTGCACGACGGCGCAACCTGCGAAGACTGCGATACCCCAACGACCGAGCATGGCACCTGCCCGGACTGCCTCGCCCTGCGTCACGAACTCGAACAAGACGACGTGTGGCCGGTCTTCCTAGCCTCGCTCAAATACGGCGCTGCCGATATTGACGCCTTTAGCGAAAAGCTGGCAGGCTGGAAATACGTCGGCGCTGATATTCAGCTTGGGCAGGCTGGCAAATTACTTTCCATCGCGAGCGCCAACAACCTCCGATTCCTTGCCCCAGGACATCGCGGGCATCTTGTATTTACCCGCACCGAAGCGGGAGCGCCGCTTATCACCGTCCACGGCGGCAAAGACGCGAACTGGCCCGAATGGACGGCCACATACACGACCCTGACGCCTCATCACATCATCTTGTCCGCGTGCAACGCGGTCATTCACCAATAACCAAACTGAAACTATGAGTGACCAAAAGTACATCGACCGCATGACCGGCTATAAAGCAACCGACGCCAACATGGTATGCAAAGGCTCCAAGTTCGAGCTTGGGGTTTGGTATGAAATTGAAGGCGACATTGCGCTGTGTGAGCGCGGGTTTCACTTTTGCGTGCAGCCCAGCGGGCCGAGCACCTACTATACACAATCAGATGCGCGGATTTTTAAGGCAGAGGCGGAACAAGTTCTTGAAGTCGAAACAGCAGCGGGCGCTGACTTCAAACTCGTGGCAAAGCGCATTCGCTTAGTTGAAGAAATCACACCTGGAAAGGTTGGCAATGATAAGTCCAACACCGGGCACAGCAACACCGGGGACAGCAACACCGGGCACAGCAACACCGGGCACAGAAACACCGGGCACAGAAACACCGGGGACAGCAACACCGGGGACAGAAACACCGGGCACAGAAACACCGGGCACAGCAACACCGGGCACAGCAACACCGGGTACAGCAACACAACCAATAACTCGTCAGGCTTTTTCTGCCAAAAAGAGCCAAAAGTGATTTCATTCGACAAGCAGACGCGGTTTACTCGTGAGCAGTTTTGCGAAAAATACCCTGAAATATGGGTGCTTTCCAATAGCCTTATTCAAGTTGCGGCTATCGACTTCGATAGATTCAAGCGCATCCCAGGAATCACCCCGGCGAAATTGAAGTCGCTGCACCGCAAGCATCTGCTGGCAAGAAAACTTATCACAAAGTAACGCCCTACCATCATGTCCCAACTTGCCACTAAATCATCTGACCTTCGCTCGATCATCACGAGCGAAAAAATGAAGCAGCAATTCGCCGCTGCTTTGCCTCACCACCTGACACCGGATCGGTTCTGCCGCATCGCGCTTACTGCCCTGACGCGCACGCCCAAACTGGCCGATTGCACGCAAGAGAGTCTAATGCGCTGCCTGCTCGACCTGTCCGCTTACGGCATCGAGCCGGACGGTAGGCGGGCGCATCTCATCCCCTATGGGAACCAATGCACGTTGATTCTCGACTGGAAGGGTTTGGCGGAGCTTGCCATGCGTTCTGGCATCATCTCCAAACTGCATGCTGACATCGTGTGCGAGAATGACGTTTTTGATTACAACTTGGGCGAGATCGTTCAGCACAAGATTGACTTCAAAGAACCACGGGGAGCGATGTATGCCGCTTATGCCATGGCAGTCACGAAAGACGGCCCTGTTTTTGTCGCCGTGCTCTCCAAGGAGGAAATCGACGGGATTCGCAAGCGTTCCAAGTCTGGCAACTCCGGCCCATGGCAGACCGACTACAACGAGATGGCGAAGAAGACCGCCTTCCGCCGCCTCGCAAAGTGGCTCCCGCTGTCTGCTGAGTTCCGCGATGCGGTGGACAAGGACGATGACGTGGTGATTCCAGAACGCGACGTGACACCCAAAGCTGCCCGCGCCGTGCCGCTTGACCCGTTCACGGCTCCGCCAGCCATTGAGGAGCAAGCCGCCGAGGTTGAAGCGGTTGTTGATCCAGCCGCCGAGCAAGCGCCCGCGCCCATCGAAGACGATCCTATCCTACTCGACCTGCTCGACCTCATCGCGGAGGCCAACACGGCGGATTCTCTCACGAGCTACGCCGCGCAGTGCTCCGAGATCGCCAACGAGTCCAGCCGGGCCGTCGCCAAGCGTGCCGTCGTCAACAAGGCCAAGGAGCTTGAGCTTATTTGGGATAAAAAACTTTCTGCCTACCTGCCAGCATGAACGAAGAAGAATCAACCTCGCCACTACCCGCATGGCTCGCCCTGTCAGCCATTAGCATTGCTGTCTTTATCCTTATTTACTCGCATCTATGAACATTTTTGAAATATCACCCCGCGACTATCACACGAGGCTGCGATGCAATCGCGCCAATGTGCTTGCTGAAGATTCCTTTCTGTCAAAAAGCGTCCTTTGGGAGTTGGATTCATCCAGCCTCTACAAGTGGAGGTTTCATCAACCTGAACGCAAGATCACGCCTGCAATGCAGTGGGGCAGCCTTATTGACTGCCTGACGACCACGCCGGAACTGGCAGAAACCGATTTGGCGCTTTCGCCTTTCGACAGTTTCCGTACCAAAGAGGCGAAAGAGTGGAAAGCCGAACAGGAGGCAGCGCACAAGATCATTGTGGACACCGACATGCTCAACGATGCCAAGGCGGCGGTTAAGATGCTGACAGAAACCTGCAAGGCGTCTGCCGACATCTTCGCCAAGTCTAAGTCGCAAGTCATTGTGGCTGGACGAGTGCTAGAGGCAAAGGTGAAGGGGTTGGTTGACCTCGCTCCCGAGGGTGAAGACTTCCTTGCCGACCTCAAGACAGTCAGTGCGTTCAGCCTGGAAGGCTTCGCGAAGCAAACGGCGAACTTCGGCTACCACATGCAGGCCGGAATTTACCTAAACCTGTGGAACGCGATGTTTCCGAACGATCAACGCACCCGCTGGAAATTCATCTGGCAGGACTCGGCAGCGCCCTACGAGGCATGTGTGACGGAACTTGCCCCCAAGGACATCGAGGCCGGATGGGCCTACGCCTCGACGCTGATTCAGCGCATCCTTGATGCTACCGCCGCGAACAAGTGGCCTATTGCATTCGAGAACGAAACCATCACCACGCGTCCGACATGGGCAGCGATGCAGGAGGAATCCAAAATAACCTCTCACGCCGATTGACAAACCCGAACCGCCACAGGATAATGAGAAATGAACACAAAAGCGAGATGCGGCTTACCCTTCGCGGTATCCGTGTTGCTGCCGAGAAGGCCCGCAAGGAACGCGAAGCCATCGAAGCCAAGGCCAAAGCCGAGCGCGAGGCCGCTGAGAAAGAACTGGGCCGCATCAAGGCAGAATCCGAAGCCGCTGCCCGCGAGGCTGAGTTAGTTGCCGCCCGCGAACGCCACGAGGCACGCAAGGAGGCGGAACAGGCGGCAGCCTACGCCGCAGAGCAAAAGCGTCTGGCTGAATCCAAGCTGCTCACCGAGCGACTGGAGCGCGAGAAGCTGGAACGCGAGATTGCCGCCAAGAACGCCGCCGAGGCCGCACGGCTGAAAGCTGAACTCGCAGCACAAGCGAAGGCCAACCGCGCTCCCGACAAGCAGAAGGCTCTCGCCTTTGCCGCTACCGTTCGCACGCTCAAGGCTCCCACCGCCACCACGGAGGAAGGCAAGGCCGTCATGGCTGAAATCGCCGCGAAAATCGAAGGTTTTGCGAAATGGATCGAAGCCCAAACGGAGAAACTTTAATACCACGTACTACCATGTCCAAATACACCTTCAACATTCAGCCAAACCCGGCGCTCGCCCCCATCAAGGAGCGCATCAAGATTCAAGGCCGATGGAATGCCACCGCGCTTTTCCCCACTGAGGCCAAGCGCCTCAAGAAGCGGCCCGCTAAAAAGCTGTTCCTCATCGCCCGAGACGCCCGTCGTTTTGTGGTCGTGGCGGAGAATAAAATGCAGGCAGAAAACTCTATCGTCCAAGTGGATCTATCGCCGAAAAAGGGCGGGGATTCCACGAGCGACGTTACCGGCGGTTAGATCCCACGCCCTGTTGTGCTCTTTGAAATCTCCGAAATCATGAAAGACGAACGAAACAAAAAACGGCGGGTCCTCTGGATTCGCAGCAGCGGGAAATGGGCGGAAATCTGGTTCGAGGATGGAAATCGTGACCCTGACCAATACGACGAATCCTGCAAATGGTATATGCTGACGGAACTGATCGAAGCGTCGGGGCTGGATGAGGACGTGATGCAACGCGGGCATGTCGGGCTATGGCTCCTGTGGGAAGGTGATCGACCCGTCGCTGTCTCTCGGGAATTTCTGCACAACACCGGACTATGAAGACCATTCACCAAGGAGCTTAGCAACATCATCCGCCGCCACATCAAGCCATGAAACGAGAAGTCACCGTCAAAACTAAAAACGACTGCATTGGAAGCTGGCGCATCATGTGCCCAACCTGCCCACTGCTTGTGCATAGCAATGCTCTTGGACTCGATCCGCGCCCGTGTGCTTCCGGTATCTCCACAAATATGCAGGGCGCTATCACAATGAAAACCTGCGAGCACTACGAAAAAGACAGCATCGCAGCGGACGCAGACGCAGACAAGAAAATCACCCTGAACTGCAAGAAGGAGGATGCGCAATGAGCTTCCCCGCCAAATTCAACCGCTTCGCGAAGCACAAGCGCCGCGCCCCCGGCGAGCGCAACAAGGTCGAGCGATGAAGAACGAAGAATCACAGGCCCAAGCCGCCGTGTTTCAGTGGGCTGAACTCCACCGAAACAAATACCCACAACTACGCATGATGTTTGCGGTTCCCAACGGCGGGAAGCGAAGCGTTATTACCGCGTCCATTATGAAGCGTGAAGGTGTGAAGCGCGGAGTTCCCGACATCCTTCTGCTTCACGCATCTAATGGATTCCACGGCCTCGCCATCGAAATGAAGAAAGACAAAGGCGGGGTGGTGTCACCAGATCAGAAGGCGTGGATTTCATCTCTGACCGAAGAGGGGTATTGTGCCCGTGTCTGCCATGGTTCATTTGAGGCCGTCCATGCGATTAAAAGCTATTTAACACCGCAAGCCGCTTCCGTTAATCTCAGTAATGCACCACAATGAAAAAAGAAATCAAAGCCTACTTATCCAAGATAGGAGCAAAAGGGGGGAGGAAATCCCGATGCACAATCACACCCGAACAGCAGGCAAGGATGCAGGCAGCGAGGAAGAAAAGGGGAAATTCATGAATGGCGAACTTAAGAAGGAGGAAGAACCATGACCGCAACTCATATCCTTGCCCGCTGGCGTCGTGTACGCGGCGTTCTCAAGTCTCGGCAACTGTGGTTCACCGTGCTCGCCATCGCGGAAGCTGGCGAGGATGGTATCAAGCGGACCGACTTGGCCGAAGTGTCCGGCGCGGCATCTCCGAGTCTAACGCATTCCTGCAAAAAGCTGATTGCCGCTGGAATTATCACTGAGCGTCTAGGGGAGCGCACCACAGGACGAATGCCCCCCACTATTTCCACGATCACGCCGAAGGGTTTGGATTTCCTCGGACTCAAGCCAAGCAACAAGAAAACCGCATGAACGCCCGCGCCATCCTCAAAGCTGTTGAAGTCGCAATTTTGGACGAACGGAGGAAAAAAAAGCGCCTCCGTGATGCCAGATACTACTCTAAACGCAAAGCGTCGAAAAACGACGAACGCCCTACGCAAATGCGGGCTGAAAACGTCGAACGGCGCGGCAAAGATGAGATATGGCGCGGCATTGTATGGCGCGATGTCCCAGGCCGTGACGAGGCCGCGAAAAAGATGCGGTTCAGCCTCCTAAAGCGTGGCGATTGGAAGGGCTACAAGTCCTGCCAGTACCTCGAAGGCGATGCCCTCAAGGCCGCTTTTGCCAAGATCAACGAGGGGCAGAAGGCCAAAAGCCAGAAGGCCGCGACGAAACGCACCGCTGATTGCGCCGCTCGCAAAATTGTTTCGTGATACCAGAAGATACCAGCTTGTATTATTGCGATTTTGCCCGTTAAAGAAAGCGCCGACTGGAAATTGGCTCGACATGAAAACCATCAAGAACATCGCCCAACCTTTGACCGTGCCCTTGTGGCATCCCTGCTTGCTTCATGTGCAGGATTTCCAGCGGTTAGGGGTTGGGCGGCCTTTTTTTCACCCGTGAACTACTACAATGAGAACGACCCGAAAGCCGCCGCATGGCTCCGACAACTCATCAAACGCGACCTTATCCCCAGCGGGATCGTTGATGAGCGATCCATCGAAGACATCGCGCCAGCGGAGTTGTCCAACTACACCCAATGCCATTTCTTCGCTGGATCATGGGATTCCCGCCCGAGTGGTGCGACTGCGCGGTTACGGCAATGCAATCGTTCCTCAGTGTGCGCAAGCCTTCATCGAGGCGTTCCTAGATATTCAAAAATGAAAACATGCACAAAATGCAAAGAGGTAAAACCTCTGTCTGAGTTCTGGCGAGATCGCAGCAAAAAACATGGGCTTTCGGCTAGGTGTAAACCGTGCAAAGCACAAGCCTATAACGCTTACCGAAAGGCTAGCGGTTATGACGCAAAGCGTTATGCCAAAAACCCAACTGGAGAGCGCGAAAGGCATCTGATCCGCAAATACGGCGTAACGCTCACGGATTACCAAGAGATGTATGACTCCCAAAGTGGATGCTGCGCCATCTGCCGCAAGAAGCAGGAGCGGGCGTTTGATGTCGATCACAATCACACCACGGGAGAAGTTAGGGGGTTGTTATGCACTAACTGTAATCGAATGCTGGGTCATGCGGGAGATTCGGCGGTTAATCTTCGTGCTGCTGCTGATTATTTGGATTCATTCCCCAAGTCGCGGCGGAGTTCATTCAAGCATGGATCGAAACCCAAGGAGTCAGCCATTAAGCCATGAGTGAAATCAAAGACCTACACTTCAAGCACACGCTTTCGAGTGGAAAGATTTTGCGTTTGAGCGTGTTGCGGAAGGCGGACACCAAGCCGCGCTTAACGGCTGATTCCGTTGCTGGACTCAACAAGTCCGATCTTGCCGAATACATGCTATGGAGAGGTGAAATCGTCGCCGCGATGATGGCTTGCTTAACTCCCGGTGAAATTGAGCAATGCGCCGTTCATGGTGCATCAAAGTCTGAAAAAGGCACAGGAGGGCCGAGCATGAACCTGATACCCCAAGGCCAACGCATCGCGGCCACGAAAGAATCATGAATAAAGCTCCAGCATTCCAATTCTACCCTGCCGACTGGCACAAAGACCCCGGCATACAGGCGCTTTCGCGCCATGACCAATCCGTCTGGTTTGACCTGCTGTGCATCATGCACGAGTCCGACGAGCGCGGCGTTTTGTTGCTGGCTGGTAAGCCCATACCAGAAGATGCCATTGCAAGAATGCTCAATTTGGATAACCAAACCTGCAACCAAACGCTAACCACCCTCCTAACCTATGGCGTAGCAAGTCGGAGGGAAAGCGACGGCGCAATTTACAGCCGCCGCATGGTGAAGGACGAGGCATTGATCCAAATCCGCCGAAATGCCGGTAAAATGGGCGGAAATCCACTTTTGGTTAAGCAAAAACCAACCTCCCCGGTTAAGCAAAAACCAACCCCTTCATCTTCATCTTCATCTTCATCTTCTAAAGGTACTTGTACACTCGACGAGGCCAAAGCCTTTGCTGTGGAGTGCGGGCTTCCTGCATCAGACGGGGAATCCTGTTTCCACAAATGGGAGGGCAACGGCTGGATGAACGGCACCAACCGGGTCAAGGACTGGAAGGCCACAATCCGAAGTTGGCAGGCCGCTGGATACATGCCGAGCCAGAAAGGTAAACCCTCCGGCATCAATGGTCAACGCCAGCCGAGGAACCCAGCCTACAACGTAGCGACAGCCACAACAGGGCAGACTCCCGACGAAATCCTAAAATTCTAACCTGTCACAACATGCACATCATCGACACCGAACCTGAACATATCGCCTCCGCGATGGAGCGACTACAAGCCACATGGGCCGCGCTTGACGCCCGCCTTGAGTCTTTGCCTCAGACGCAAGACTGCCCGACGCACGGCAAGGAATGCGCGAAGCTGGATCACCAGAAGACGCGGGAGGAGCCGGTTTACACCTGCCCCGACTGCGAAGAGGCGCGGAAAGTCGAAGCGGCAGCCATTCGCCGGGCGGAACGCCTCGCCCAAGCGGGCATTCCTGCGGATGCGCTTCACGCGACCCTGGAAAACTTCGACACCAACCGCCCGAACGTGAAGCCTGACCACCATTCGCCAGCGAAGTTTTACGCCGCTGCCGTGGCGTTCCGCGACCAGCGCGTGAGAAACCTGATTCTGTGCGGTTCGCCAGGGATTGGGAAAGGGCATCTTGCCGCCGCGCTTGCCATCAGCGCCTACGATTCCGGTAAGAGCATCGCTTGGATTGACTGCTTTGGCCTGTTTCGCGCAGTGCATACCGCTTACGGAGCCAAGGACGCCAGCCCTGACGACATTACCCGCCAACTTGGCGCGGTTTACCTGCTGGTGTTGGACGAACTCGGCTTGCGCGAACTCCCCGCCGATGGGGAGGAAATTCTATTCACGATCTTGGAGGCGAGGCACAAGGCAGGTCGGCAAACGATTCTACTTGGCAATAAAACTGCCGCCGAGGTGCGGACGTGGATAGGTTCTCGAATCACCGACCGGCTGCGCTCCGGTGGCGTGGTGTTCTGCTATGGCGAATGGGACAGTATGCGAGGCACGGAAGCGGACGGGGCGGGCTGGCTGGACGCCGAGGACTTGCCAACCAGTGTGACGCTCAGGTCAAAGACCAAGCACCAATCTTGTTTGTAACAATACCACAATCCACCACCCAATGACAGCCTATGAGCGAATTAGAAATGCTTTCAACGACTCCGCCACCTGCCGCTATGGAAGCAAGCCCAAACTCGAATACGATCCTGGCTGCCTCTATGTCGAATGCGCCAAGGGTGACGAGTGTAAATGCCGACTTGCCGACGGCGACGGCATCGCAATCACCGCTTTCCTCATCGACTGGAATGCCCGATTTGCCGCCAAGTAAGACCTGCTGGCGCTGCCTCGGAAGCCGCCAAGTGCTCCGCAATGCTGGCACCGGGCTTTTGGGCGACTGCCCTGTTTGCCGCTGATTCATAACCTACCACATGAAAACAACCGCATTGCTAACCCTCCTACTGTGCTCCTGCTCCATTCCGCACGAGTACACGCTCAAACCCAGCCAGAAGTTCCTCGACGGCGAGGTTATCGGCAAACGGCTGCGGATTGAGACACGCAAGGCCAGAAGCGAACCGCCTGAGATCATCCTGTTTCAGGACGGCGCGGGCGCAGATTTCACCATTTATGAGCAATAGCATGAAACGAAGCCGCAAGCACGACATCGACGACCTTAAACGCCTACGGGCAGAAACGCACCGGGTCTATTGGGCTACCCGTTTTATGCAATGCCTCACGATTCTCGCCTGTGTGGCTGTGATCGACTTGCTGACCCGCTGGCACGCGCCCCAACTGCGGGAGGATGTCTTGCGGGCCATCTTGAATCTCGTGCGGTAAAAGATACCAGAGAATACCATTGACTAATACTTACTGGCTTGTATTCTCGCTTGCCAACGCTTCAACTGTGCCGACCGATGGCGGCGAAAACATTCTATGAAAACAGAATCCGACAACGCCGCCCATGCGGTTCCTCTCCATCGTTTTGTTGGGCGGCGGGTCCGCTTGAAGGACAAACTTCCGTTGCTTGGCTGGACGGTCTCAACCCGAAATCGGCTGCGCGGCGTCGTGGTGGCGGACAAAAATTACAGTACTGCGGTGGTGAGAATCTCTGCCGATGAAAGTTGGAACGGTCAAGAGACTGAGGGCGATCACGCCAAGACTGACCTCACACTATTGGTTCCGCCCAACGATTAGCGCAGCAACTCCCACCCCGATAAAATATCATGACCACGACTGACATTCAAACACCGAAGGCCGCCACCGAAGCGGACATCTCAGCGGGTGTGAGTTGCGCTGCTGCGGCTGGGTATGCGTGCGAGCAATGTAAAGCGCCCGCAACCGTGGAATGCACATGGCACCTGTATGAAATCCGTGGTGCGCCGAGAGACGAGCCGATGCAAAACGCCAAACTCTGCACCTCCTGCTCTGATGAGCTATGGAGTCGGGTGAAAAGCGCAGTGAATGCGGTCATCATGCACTGGGCAAACACCTCCACTTGATTAGCGCGGTAATCTTTTATCTCATGCTCACGATGGGATTTATTGGTTTCCTGTTCGCCATTTCAAAATAACGCCATGACCAAACCAAAAACCATCACCCAAGTCGCCCATTTGGGCGGCAAAGCTCGCTGGCAAGGCGTCTCGAAGGCTGACCGCTCTGAGGCCATGCGCCGGGCCGTGAATACCCGTTGGGCCGCAAGAAGGGAGAAGCCATGAGCGACATACGACCAACGCCGGAAACGGATGCCCTGGCTAACGGAAGGATTGGCATGTGGCAGCACAACCTACCCGCAGACTTTGCCCGCAAGCTCGAACGTGAGCGCGACGAAGCCCGCGAAGCCCTCTCGGGTCGAACCGTCTCATGCGCACAGTGCAACAAGTCGGCCAAAAAACTCGAAGCCATACGCGAACTCCTCCGAGAAATACGCGACGACGAGGTAAACGCCCAAGACGAGGCTGACAAGTACCTGCGTGATCATGAGCCGTCTGAGTTGTCCAAGATGCGCGAGGCGATCAAGGGGGCGGCTTTAGACTTTGCGACCATTGATGCGCACGACGGGCCGGGATTCCCTTATGGAACGTGCGGCAACCTTGCTGGAGAAGCCCTCGCCAAACTTAAACCCTTCCTGCCATGACCACCGCCGACATCCTTGCCGCTTGGCCGGAGGAACTTCTATGAAGACACTCCAAGAGCTTGAAAATCTAGGCGACAACGAACTTAGCCAGATACTTGCCTCCATGAACGGCTGGGAGTTCTGCATTCGTGCCCGCACGAAGCATGGCAAACCCCTTCCGTGGACAATGGAGCATTGCAGGCACCCAAGCTATACTTGTGGCCGATGGAGGCCCATGGGGCGCATGGTTAAATACGCGCAAGACCTCAACGCCTGCCATGAGGTAGAGATGCGTCTTGCGAACGATTGCGATTATATCTCATATTTGAGAACCATCACAAAAGGCGAGGCAATCGACATGATTTTTGCCCCGGCCAGACTGCGCACTATTGCCCTAATCCTCACGCTTCAAGCGACGGATTAAATCCTATCAAAAACGAGAATGGCTAAAAACCTCCAGGTTGAAGTGCTCTCACCTATCAAAGATGAGAATAGTTCAAAGGCGCATGCCTATGACCCCAAGTTGGCCCAGGAGGCCGAGCGCATCCTGTATGACGACATGCCGACCCGTGACAAGGTTTGGACGCTGCATATTGTGGAGGGGTGGTCGATCATGGATATAGCCCGCTCCCAGGGCGTTAGCTATCAGGCCATTTGGAAGCACTGGCAGAGCATCGAGGCTGAACTGGAAAGCACCCCTCCCGACAACGAGGCACACAAGCGCAGGGCAATCCTGCGCCAGCGACTTGAAGCCCAATACGCCAAGGCCTGCAAGATTACCGACAGCGAGCGCCGGATCGTTCTTTGCCTAAAAACCCTCGAAGTCATGGCGAAGCTCGATGGCCTCAACCTCGAAGCTAAGGACGAAGGCCAAAAGCTCGTGCCTTACGCGCCGCCCGCCGAGATCGCTGGCGAGGTACAGCGCCTCATGCTGGAGCGGTGGGGTAGGAATAAAGACTAACGACTATGAAGACCATACCAAACCCCAACAGGAATACACTCACTTGTTCTGCCGGACCAACACACTGCGCGGTCTGCGGTGAAGTCCGTTGCACGGAAGCGCCGAAGTCCAAACGACGCCCGAAGGAATGAGAACGACCAGGATGTGCCGACGGCGAGCGCTGCGGCCCCGAAAAAACGATAGAGCAACTTCGAGCCGTTGCCACCAGCGCATGGTTCGACCCCGTGCGGAGGGCTTCCGCAAGCAACATATAGACCCAAGACAATGACAGACACAGACGCAATGGAATGGACAAAAGTGAAGATGCTCAACTCTGACGGCAGCGTTGAGTGCGAGGACGGTCATACGTTCGCAGCTAAAATGGACCATGAAGGAACATTCATCCTTTCCGACGGGCTTAAGGCATACTTGAGCGTTGGACAGACTGTCTGCCATTCATGAAATATTGATCCACTGGGCAGGCTAAGACGGTCTGCTCAGTGGGTCGAACGTCAAAAATCTCAAAACGGTGAGGCGGGCTACGGACGAAGAAATCAAAATCTTCAAATCAATCAAAGGTGATGACGCAACCCGATCTTCCCTTCTTGGCTAACGAGAAAGCACAGCAACCGAGGGAGCGCCAATGAGCACAGGAAATCAGAATCAAATGCCCGCCGCAACCGAAGGTTGCGCTGCTGCGGCTGGGTATGGCCGAGTGGTCGAAAGGCTCCTCCCGATGGAGTGGGAAGAAAGGACGGGGCGCACAATCAAGGTGCATCCCCGTGATATGACTACTCACCAGCGTTCAACGCTCGACACCCTCATAACTCTGCCGTCCTACCTTGCGTTCCTGAGACGCCTCGATCTTCGCCATACCGACCTGGCTATACCGACCTGGCTATGCCGACGGCGAGCGAGGGACGCCCGCAAGCATGACAGACACTTTCGAGCCATTGGCATCAGCCGATGGTTCACCGCCGAGCGTCGGAAACGCTGCACAACAACAACAACAAAACCGAACGACAATGGATAACCTCAAAGACGCAAACCTGTGCGCAGTCCAAGGCTGCTGCGGAAGCCGCCAATCTGGCAAAGCTGTGATGAAAGACATCATCCACCGCCTGCGCCGGAAGGCCGATAACCTGCAAACGCTGGTGAACATGCTGCCGGAGCAACCCACTGCCGAGCAGGATCTTCAGCTTTGGGAAATCGCGTCCTCGATGGAGCGCTAAACCACGACGCATCGCAGGCCGGGGCGTATGCTACGGCCTGCGGTGAACGATCAGCTCTCCAACATCCACTAGCGCGAACTTCCCACGACATGGACGGCACCCTCAACCTTGGCCCCATATTCCAGCCCAGAAGCGGAGACAGTCCGCTAGTGGATGTTGGGAGCAGCGTCGTGTTAGAGCGCCGGTCTATGGCCTCGCATGAGAGGGTTTCGAGCGGGAAAGAGGAGTGGCTGACACCAAAGGAAATTACCGATGTTCTCGGGCCTTTCGACCTCGACCCATGCAGCCCGATCGAGCGGCCATGGAGCACGGCAAAAACACACTACACAATCAAAGACGATGGACTCAAACAGCTCTGGCATGGTCGCGTGTGGCTCAATCCTCCCTACGGGAACGAAACTGAAAAGTGGATGGCACGCATGGCGCAACACAATGACGGGATCTCGCTCATCTTCGCTCGCACCGAAACGGCGACGTGGTTTGATAGCGTCTGGCCCGTCGCTGCGGCGCTGCTGTTCATCAAGGGCCGCATCGCCTTCTGTCACGTTGACGGGCGGAGAGCGGGAACTTCGGCGGGAGCACCATCGTGTCTCATCGCCTACGGACAATCGAACGCCGAACGACTCAAAACGTGCGGCATACCTGGGCGCTTTGTGGCGCTCTAACGCCTAAGCTCATGGATACCTGCCCGCCCATTGTCTCCGCTTCACTGGAACCGCCCGCCGGGCAGGTATTCCATGCAGCGCCTTGTTCGCCGTTGGTCGGTCCCGGATGGGAGCTTTGGCCTGGCGACAGCCTCGACGTGATCCGCAAAATGGAAAGTTCAGCCTTTGATGCGGTAATCGCAGACCCTCCTTACATGATCGGCGCGACAAGCATCGGTGACGAAAAGCATAAGAGCGGAAGCTACTACGACCTCATGAATACCTGGCCGTTCTATGCGCTGTGGATGGGAGAAGCGTGGCGGATGCTCAAGCCCACCGGCTACTTGGTGACGTTCATGAACTGGCGGACGTTCCCGATGATCTTCCGCGCCATCGCAGAGGCGGGAATCCCTGCTCACAGTCTCGCCCCGTGGGATAAAGAATGGATCGGCCCGGCGACTGAGAAGCAACTGCGCCCGACCTATGAACTGATTCTGTTCAGCGGCAAGCCGCAAGCCAGAATCGAGAACCGGAGCAAGTCCGACATCTTCCGTTGCAAATGGATGGCCGCACACAGCGGCGACTCTGGGCACCCTGCCCAAAAGCCCGTGCCGCTTCTCCGGGAGATCGTGGAACTGGTGACTCCATCAGGTGGGAAAGTCTTCGATCCGTTCAGCGGCTCCAGCACGACGGGAATCGCCGCGCTCCAACTTGGCCGCTCATTCGTGGGAGTCGAAGGAAATCCGATCTGGGTAGAAGACTCCGCCAAGCGACTGCGAGAAGCTGCCGAACCGCTCGCAGACCTGTTTCATTCGGCGAACGCCTTGGATCAGGCACAGCCGCCTGACCAGATTCAACCCTCGAACACCTGAAAATATGGCCGAAGAACACGACACTCGAACACCTGACAGCAAGGCTGTTGACCTGCATCCTATGGTTAGGCCGAAGCGGTATTGGGCTACGCCTCCTGATATGATGAAGGCTCTCAATGCGGAGTTTGCATTCGACTATGACCCGTGCCCGCATCCGCGTCCAGAAGGCTTCGATGGGCTGGCTGTGCCGTGGGGAAAGCGCAACTGGGTCAACCCGCCGTTCACTGGTGATGCGCGGGTGCCAGGGAAACGCAAACTAGGGCCAGTGGCATGGCTACGGAAAGCCGTGGCGCGGCGAGAATGGCGGCGGAGATATGCGAATCCTGCAATGGAACGCATACTACAAGGTATGGGACGACTCAGACGGAGACGACTTCTTCTGCAAGGTGCAGGAGGTGACGCACTGGATGCCGCTTCCTCCTTTGCCGAACGACCAAGGTATGCCATGAATGCCGCGCCCTCCAGCTCCGCCTCGCTAGTGACTCCCACGCGGCAGTCATTGGCATCACCGCCTGGTTCTGGCCCTTTGCGGGTGCTGGTGGCTTGCGAGTATTCAGGAGCCGTCCGCGATAGCTTCATAGCTCTCGGACATGATGCGATGTCGTGCGATCTCCTGCCGACTGATGCCCCTGGACCTCACCACACTGGCGACGTTGCGGAGCTACTGAATCAGCAATGGGACATCCTGATAGCCTTCCCTCCATGCACCTATCTGTGCTCGTCTGGAATGCACTGGACGGTGCGCGGTCTGCGTGATCCTAAGCTCACCGAGGATGCGCTGGAGTTCGTGCGCTCGCTCATGGGTGCAAATGTGCCGCACATCGCGCTTGAGAATCCAGTGGGCGCAATCTCAACACGCATTCGCAAACCAGACTGCATCATTCAGCCGTTTCAGTTTGGGCACCCTGAATCAAAAACAACATGCTTATGGCTCAAGAACCTTCCGGCACTCGTGCCCACAAACATCCTGCCAAAGCCAGCAAGCGGGCGATGGGAAAACCAATGCGCCAACGGCTCACAAAACAAACTGCCGCCAAGTCCCGACCGCTGGAAGCTGCGGAGCAAGACCTACAAGGGCATCGCGCAAGCGATGGCGGAGCAGTGGAGCGCGTTCGTATTGTCTTCGCGCACGAACTCCCCGAGTGTGAATGCTGCGGAGAGCCTTGGTGCCCTGTTCACCTGGAACACTACGCCGACTGCGCCTGCATCGGACCTCACAACGCTGAAGATGAAGGGTATCGACTGGTCGATGAGAACGGAACCCTCTACGGACTAAAACCATGAAAACGGACATCAAGAAAATCACAATCGAAGGCCGCAAGGTCTGGCAATGGACCAACAAGGAAGGCCAAAGAATCATCTCTCGCGGATACTGCCGCACGAAACGCGATGCAGTGAATGATGCGCTGATAGTCTCAGGCCAGAACGCATAAGGTCATGGACACGGCACCCTTCACGCTCGAAATCACGCAGGACGCGCCCGCCGCGTTCCATGCACCGTCTTGTTCTGGGTCTTTGGATCTGCGTCTTGGCGACTGCATGGAGCCGTTCCGTAGGCGTTGCCTGTCACGCTGGCGGTCGCAGGCTTTGCAACGGTGATGCCGCCCGTCTCGTGATGTGCGGCTGTGGTCGAATGCTGCCAGCGGCTTGAATGCGTGGCATCGTGAGCATGGTTTATTCATGGCGCGTCCTTTCGGTTGCGCCGCGTTTCCGCTATGGCACTGTCTCGCGTCTCCTTCGTAACAGAGCCGCGTTGCCCTCACGGGTGCGCGGCTTTGTCATGCTTGGGCTTCACGCTCGAAGCGGGTGACTTCCTCGGCGGTGAAGCGCACGCCGCCCCCGAGGAATGAGGCTTTAAGTTTTCCGGCTTTGCGCCAGCGGCGTAAGGTCACGGTCGTTACATGCCAGCGGGCGGAGAGTTGAGCGGCGGTGCTGAATGCGGGTGGAGTATGGGTCTCTGGTTTCATAGAGACCCCGAACATTCGCGAATTTTGCCCATTGGCACCAGAAGACTCCTAAACTAAGACGGGTCGGTTTTGGTTGAGGAGAGAATCACCACTTCCCTTTGCGCCCAAGCCATTTTATGCCCGCCGCTATCCACACTTTTCCCCATGCCGCGTCAGTGATATTCACTTTCGGCCATTTGGCCTGGATAACCTTTCGCACCACTCCCTTGCTTGGTGGCGCAAGGTTCAGAAAAATTAGAGCGCAGGTCATTTTCAAAGCTGCCCGCGAACACCTCGGCACACAAGCCGAGGTCGCTGCCATGCTTGGCGTAAACCGTGTGACGGTGGCGAAGCGGGAGAACGGCACCATGACCATCACAAACGAGGCAGTTTTAGCGATTCAGTCGCTCCGCAGGCCGAGAGGTAAACGCAAGTCAGAGAACAAAGAGATCAGCGACGGCCGAGCCTTGGCGAAGCAGTTCGCTGCATCGGGAGTTAGGCGGTTTGCGGCTTGCAAAAGCGAAAACCCACCCGTCTGACTGTGGATGCCCGCCAACCACATCGACGACGAAACGCGCTACCACCTCGCGGGTTGTTCGCCTGCGGTTCATTTTGAGACATGCGCCAAGATCAAGGATGCGAAGACCAAGGCGTTTTTTCGGCCAACGGCAAACATACTCCAGCGGCGTATTCAGGAAGCCTACGAGGTTCTGACGGTTCTAGGGTATTTGGCAATCAGGATAATAGTCACGAAAATAAGGCAATGTGGCGGCACGACGGTTAGCCAGCATACGATTTACCACAAATGCAAGGCGACCAACGCAGATGCGCTTGTGATCGCGGACACCGTTCCTCGCGCAAGAATGGTTCTCGAACGGTTCCGCGAGTTTGACGCGCACGACCGCTTCCCGTGGAATAACCCGCTTGTGGCACAAGCCACGAATATGCAGTGGTCGAACGGCTCCACAGCCACGATTACTAGCGCTGAGTCGCGGAATCCCGGTATTGCGGCCCCCCGGCAGGCGATTCTGTTTTCGGAAAGCTGCAAGTATCCTCGCGGCGGCGTGGTCGATGACAAGGACATTGTGGCTTCGGTTATGCCATCCCTGAATGACGCTGGCCTAGCAATCGCGGAATCGACACCGGAGGGAGCGTGTTATGACGCGGAAACCGAAATCCTGACAAATGAGGGGTGGAAGCTGTTTGCACAACTGACCGGTAATGAGTCGATACTGACCAAAGACTCACAGAGCGACAACGCTTACTATCAACCGGACTGGACGCCCCAAGTGCATAAATATACCGGGCCAATGGTCCGTATAGAAACGCGCACCCTAGACTTCCTCGTGACACCAAAACACAAGATGTGGGTGGCTTGCTCGCATGGGAAAATGCGTTTCAGGAACGCTGACAAACTGGCCTCATCGACTGGTGATTATTATTTCGACAGGTCTTTCAAATGGAACCGCCCCGACGTGCAGACATTCACGCTGCCGAAATACTCATACATCAGGGGTTATGGACACGTCCGTCTGCCTGAGATCAGTATTCCGATGGACATCTGGCTTCGGTTCTTTGGTCAATGGCTTGCGGATGGCGGCGTTATCTGTCGTCGCCGTAAATGCGGCAGGTGCAGAACGGTGGTTTATGTCACACAGGTCAAATTCATCCAAGAGTTTGAAGAGGCTATTGAGGCGCTTCGACCCTTCCTCCAAGGTAATATTGTGAAAAAGCCACATCGAGGAGGCTGGCGATGGAATATTTACGACTGTCAGCTAGCCCACTACTTGAGCGATTACAGCCAACCGAAGCGCATCCCTCGCGAATTGCTAATGAGTCTGAGCCAAGGTCAATGCCGCGATCTGCTTGCGGCTATTTACGAGGGAGACGGCGACCAAATGAAGGCACGAGCCAATAAATTCAAGTGTGGCAGGGTCTATGTCGGTATTGACTCCACCATGGCGGATGATACCCAAGAGCTTGCTTTGAAGGCGGGCTATGCCTCCTCCAAAGGAGGCCCGCCCAGAAATCAAATTGTCACATACCGCGACTGCAAAAGGGCCAAGTTGGGATACCTGAAAACCGCTAAAGAGCAGCATTACCACGGAATGGTATATTGTGTCACACTTCCAAAAGACCACCTGTTAATGGTGCGCCGCAAGGGGAAGGCGGCATGGTGCGGAAATTCAGGCTGGCACTATGACACATGGCAGGGGGCGCTTCCCCTCGATGAGTTCATTAAAGCCCTGAAGGCTGGCGAACACCGGCCTGGCAATGGCTGGGTGAAGGTTTTCGCCGCGTGGTTCGAGTTCGAGGAGAACCAACACCCTGTCACGGCCAAGATGCGGGAGCATATCGACCGCACGCTTACCAACCGGGAGCAGAACGGTATCGAGAAGTACGGCTGGACTCACGAGCAGATTTATTGGCGTCGATCCACCCTGCAAGGAGAGTGTGGCGGGAGCGAAGACCTCTTCGATGAGTATTACCCAGAGGATGAAGTTAGTTGCTTCTTGTCGTCTGGCCGTCCTCGCTTCAACATGGCCTCGGTGATGAGGCTGGAAAAAGCCGCACAGTCAGCCAGGAAGGAAATCGGCACCCTCACCGAGCAGGAATCAAGCGGCGTGGTGCAATTCATCCCTGACCTGCAAGGCATGGCCTCGTTCCACGTCTGGGAGCGTCCCCGTGCCGGCTGTCGATATGTCGTTTGGTGTGACCCTGCGACCGGCGAGGATCAAACAGAAAGCAACGACCCTGACCGGCATTCGATTGGTGTCCTACGGTGTGAGGTCACGGATGACCGAGGTTCATACAAGGATGCCGTGGTTGCTCGTGTTCGCCCTCCGTTCACTGGCAACACGTTGCTGGCCTCCGATTACATCACCCTGCTGTCACGGTACTACGGTAACGCCATCGTGGTTCTTGAAATCAACATGGGCTTGCACATCCTTGAACGGCTCAAAGACGAGGGGATACCGATCTATCAGCGGCAGGTCATCGACCCGTTCGAGCGGGAGGCGCAAAAGTTCATGTTTGGCTGGAAACTCAAGGACCGCGACCAGCGCCGGACGGTTGTGGATTGCCTCGCGCTCGCCATCTATCAGGAGTCGATTGTGTTCAACTGCCCCCACATCGCAGGCGAGGCGCGGACCTTCATCATCGACAAGAACGGCAAGGAAATCGCCCGTTCTGGCTGCAAGGATGATGACATTATGGGGCTGGCGATGGCGCTCTACTGCAAAGGTTCCGGCACGCTCTACCACGAGCCAAAGCGCAGGCGGCGCAATCCCTCGGATCACAAGCAGTGGCGGGCGCGGTGATACCAGTTTTCGGCCTTTCGTGTGGTATTTCCGCCGCTTGACATGCCGGAAAGCCACCCGACTTCGGCAAAATGGCACCTCAACGACCATTCCAGCAAAAGCGCATCAACGGGCGCGTCCGCAGCATCACCGAGATGGCCGGGCATAGCTCGGCACTTGGCGCGCGTGACACCGCTGACCGAATGCAACGGGCGGGCATCGCTCCTGTGGTATCCATACCTTACAGTGATGCGCGATGGCGGACGCGAGACGACAATATCGCGGCAGCCCGTGCGGATGGCACTTTTGACGCCAAACGAAACGCCTTCAATTCTGCCAACAAAGGCAGCTACATGGATGAGGCCGGACGCATTGGCCCGCGAGCGCCAGGAACAGGAGGCGCGGCAGCTTCACCCGCTGCCACGAGTTTTGTTTCTGCGCCGGACGGCCAGGGCGGTAGCAAACAGGTCAAGATTCAGACGCCTGGAGGCGTGGTTTCTGCCGCTTCGTCTCCAAAGCCAGCCGCATCTCAACCGGCGCAAAACATGCTTGGAGCAGCGATGTCAGGAGTTAAGCAGGCTATGGGCTTCAAGCGTTCGGCCTCCCCGGCAGCCAGCCAGGGCAGCGGTTTTACCTCGATGCCCCCAGGTTCACGCGACCTCTACGCCGAGGAGAAAGCACGGGAAGCACAAGCCAAGCCAGTATCAATGGCGGCTGCCGCATCCGCCCCTGACTCGGTGATGAAGCAGGCTCAAGCCCTCGGTAATGCGGCCAAGATCGCCAAGTCTCCCGAGACTGCCGCCACGATGGCGAAGGCTAAAGCCAGTCTTCCGGCAAAGCCTATCTCTATGGCCGCTGCTGCCGCACCGCCTAAGCCTATGACGCCGCCCGCGCCTTCTGGCGCGTCCAAGCCCAAGCCTACGCCTCAAGAAATGGGTAAGAAACTTATCGCTACGGCGACGCCGGACCAATGGGACCAAGCGGCAAACAAGCCCGAGAACGATCTTAAACAAGCCGAGGCTGATGCCATCGCGGGCCGAATGGCTCGCATGGGTGCCGTTGAAAAAGGGGCCAGAGCAGTCGCGTCTGCTGGCGACACCGTGCTGAATACCGCAGGTGATGCCGTCAAGGGCGTCGGCGCAATGGTGAGCGCCGTACGCACTGGATTCCCCAAAGTGGTAAGCGATATTCAAACCTCTGTGCGCAAAAGCGTGATGGGCGATTCCAACGAATCGCCAGCGGAGAAGAGATTCAGGGAGATGCAGGAGGCCAATAATAAAGCGCCAGCCAAGAAGGAGTCAGCGCCAGTGACTAGCCCCATTATCAGCCGAGCGCCATCGACTCCGCCGCTCCAACCAAAGAAAAAGGTGGTTGCCTCCAACTGACATGCCATCCGCCCCCGCCAGTCAGTCCGCTAACGCCTTGCCCGACATCATGCGGGCCAAGGCCACGATGGAGCGAAAGAAGATCAAGACGCCCTTGGAAGACCTCCTTACCTCGCCGGTCAAGGGGCAGGACAACCCGCGAGCCGCCCAGCTTGTGCGATGGGCCAAGAACCAGCGTGATACCTACATGATGCACCTCGACGAGTGGCGTCGAAACCGTGTGAATTGGTTGCAGGAGTCGCAGGACAACTTCGAGCACCGCAGGGCTTCACTCGAAGATCGCGATTGGGATTTCAAGAAGCACATCGAGCGCGTTTTCAAGACCTCGAACGAGTCCATGAACATCGTGGGTGCGTTGTGTGAGTTTGCGACCGCCTCCGCAGAAAATGACCTTTTCGGCGCAGAGCCATGGTTTGCCACGGCCCCGATTGGCAAGCGTGACCCCGTGTTGGCCGATCAGGTGCAAAAGCATCTTCGCTGGACGGTGCGCGACGGCTCGATGGTGCAAAAGTTCTGTCGGGAAATCGACCTAGCGGGCATTTGTGGTGAGTGCTTCGTTAAAACCTCCTACGTCATCGAAGCCGATGAGCACGACGAGCAGGCCGTTGCCCTGCACGCGAACAGCAAGGCAGTTGTGGACCAGCAGGGCCAGTACATCACCGAGATGGAGGCCGCAGAAGCCTACCTTGCCACTACCGAGGGTAAGAAGCGCCTTCGCGGCAAGACGCTCTCTTGGAATACCGCTTTCCGCAAGGTTCAGAGCATCGTGAGCCAGGGCGTCGATCAGGTCATCATTCACCCGAACGACATCGCTTTCCGCGAGGACGCGCCTGAACTCGACCTTCGGCATACCAATGTCTATGTGCGCGTTGAAATGTCCGTCGCGGATGCGATGCGACAGTTCAAGCTCTCGAAAGAGGATGCGGTCAAGCTGGCCCAAATGGCGACCTTGCAGCTAAAGGACGAGGATCGCGAGAAAACCGCCGATTCACCGAATCCTGCCAACCGCACCGACACCACCGTAGCGGACGAGCTTGGTGAAGATGACAGCGAGCGCCTGCTAAACTCGCGCATTGAACTGATTGAAGGCTACGTTCTTGTCGATCCCGTGGGGGACGGTAAGGCCCGCCGCTGTTACATCGTGTTCGTGTCCAACTCCGAGGACTGGCTCGTTTACGCCGACTACCTCGCCAACGTCTCCCCCAAGGCTGAATTGCCTGTGAAGTGCCACGTCTGGGAGCGCGTCCCCTACAAGCTCTATGGGCGCGGCTTCTTTGGTAAATACGCGGCCATCCAGCGTTTTCTTGACCAAACCTGGAATGCTGTTGTGACCCGCAACAAGTTCCACGCCAATCCGGTCATCGGCTGGAAGCGTGGCAACCTCAAGCGAGACGATGACGAGGAAGATTTTACCCTGGAGCCAGGGGAAGCCCTGGAACTCGACAAGGACAAGAATCTTGAAGATACCATTCAAACACTCGCGTTTCCCGACCTCGATAGCCGCTCGATGGAGCTTTTCAGCACGGCAATTCAGCTTCTCCAGCTTCGTTCCGGCATTTCATCCGCATCTCAGGGCGATGTGGCAGGCGTTCCCGAGGCCAACACGGCAACCGGCGTGCGCCAGTTGATGAGCCGGTCCGCTGTCATCCTCAAGAAGCCCATCAACAACCTGCGGCGCTCCATCTCCCGCGAGTTCGGATTCGCGGTGAAGCTCATTTACTCGAACTTCGACCGAGATGAGGCTTTCATCTTTGGAGAAGGCGAGAACGCCGAACTGGTGCAAATCACCGCCGATCAGGTCAAGGATATTGACCTTGACGTGCGGTTGCTGCTCACCCAGCAGCAAAACCAGATGAAGCTGGAGGGCGCTACGGCTGCCCAGAACGCATTCATGAGTTGGCTGCAAGTGCCCGAGATTGAGAAGCCTTTCGCCCGACCGCTCTACATCCAAAGCATCAAGGCGCTCGAATTTGACGCCGCAGAGGAGATCATCCGACAGGCAAACGCGCAAATTGAAGATTGCATTTCCGCACTTTCACCCGACCAGCAGGCCAGATTGCAGCAACTTTTGCTCCTTGAGCAGCAAGTTTCCCAACAAACACCCCCGACAACACCCGCATCCTAATACCATGAAAAAGCACATCCTGCTATTATCCCTGCTCGCTGTCGCGGGCCTTGCCGTCGCCGCAACCGTCGATCAGATGGTACGCAACATCACCGGCTCCAACACGCCTCCGAGCGTGAACGCCATTCAGTCGATGGCGTCTTATGCGCTCTCCGATCAGAGCAACAACGTCGTCGTGAACGCCTACAACGGCACGGCCAAGTTCCAAACCGGAATCACGGCAAGCGGCGCGGTGGCGAACGATCTAAGCGGCAGCACGGGCGCCTTTACGTTCCCGAAGGCTGACGTTCAGATTCCCTACCCCGCCAATGGTGGCAATCTGGGGGCCGCGAACGTCCTGACAGGCGGCATTAACATTGGCCTAATTCCCTTCGCGACCATGACGAACGGCAGCACAGAGACGACCGTTTACACAGACGACACGCCAGCCGGAGAATGGGGAGCCGTTGGAGGCACCGCAGACCCGGCTGACACGAATGACGCCACGATTGCCCGAGTTGGCACGAACTCGCTCAAACTTGCATGGCTTGCCACGGCGGTAGCGGGCGATGGTGTAACAGCCACGATCACGAGCGATAACCTCGAAGCAAATGAGAGTATCGGCATGTGGATTTACTCGACCGCCGCCCTGACGGCTGGCGATTTGACGCTTGTGCTCACCGATGACGGCGGGGCTAGAACCTTCAACATTCCCGCTGTCGCGACGCTCAATAAATGGACGTGGGTTGAGGTGGATATTTCGGCGCTTACTGGCGGCACGGGCGATGCAGTCACGGCAGTAGCCATCAAGCTATCAAGCGCAGGCGCAACCGCTCACGGCGTCTTTACGACCTACATCGACACAATGGTTAAATGGGATGCCGCCGACGAACTCACACTTGGCGTTGACCTGATTGACCAGCCAGGAGCCGTGAAATCCATCCTCACGCAGGTAAAGGCCGATGCCGGGACGCAGGCGCACGATATGGCCGCGCTCACGGAATGGACGGACTACTTCATCAACTATCAGTCCGGTAGTGATGTGTTGGTTCAGATCACGGATCAAAGCACCAAGAGCGGCTTCGGCCTCGTGCTGCACAAGTAAATCCCTTCCCCTCGCTCACCATGATCCCTCCAGTCACCAAATTTATCGCTCTGTTGGATGGCAACGACATCGACGCCAAGAACGCCGCTGCCGCCATTCAGCAGGCTGGAGGTGCGGATATTATCCTCGCGGAACTTCTGCGGAATCTCTCCGTTGCGGCAGGCAGCGCCATCATCGGCAAGGTCGGCATCGACCAGACGACGCCGGGGACGACCAACGGCGTGCAGATCAATGCGGCGCTGCCAGCGGGAACCAACGCCCTCGGCAGCACCAAGGACGGCGGCACCGCCTTCACAACCTCACTCGGCGTCTCAGGCGCTCGCATTACCAGCGCGGACCAAAGCGCGGCAGTGGCGAGCATCACGGACGCACCCACCAGCGGGCAGAAGATCGTCATTGATGACATTCTCTTTTCCAGTGACACCGCCCTGCGGCTCGACTTCTCCGAAGAGACGAGCGGCACGATTCTGTTCAGCGTTTACACCAGCGCAGGCTCAAGCGGGCAGTTCACTCCGCGCGGCAAGCTCAAACTGGCGACCTCCGACAAGAAACTGCAATGGCGTGCGTCCGCAGCGGGCAACATCGCAGTCACCCCGCTCTATCACTCAGAAGCCTGATCCTTCCCATGTTTCCCGCCTCATGCTGCCCTAAATCGAACACTCGCGGCGGCGCTCCCGCCTTCGTGGGGCCGCTGGATGCTTATTCGAGTAACATCCAACGGCTTTGGTGTCCAGGACGACGGTTGTTGTCTTCGTGGGCTGGAGATTCTGGCACTCTGCGAGAAACTAATAGCAGCACAGAGCAAACCTTTGGTTATCTTCCTACCGGCTATTTAAACACGGCTGACGTGTCATCATTCATATCCGGTGCTGGCGCTAGTTCCGCAACGTGGAAACTCATCTATGACCAAAAAGGCAGTGGTGATAACCTAACGCAAACCACGGCGGCTGTGCAGCCACTGTATTTAGCCAGCCATTCAGGATTTAATAATCGCGCCTGCTTGCATTTGAATGCCGGTGCGAAAGGCATGCCAAGCACGTTTAGCATTGTGCGACCTTATTCGATTTTGGTGATAGAAGATGACGATGGCTCAGGCCTTTCGCTTCGGACAATAACTGCTTACTCAGGAACCGGCACGTTTATTAATAACCTTCTCTGTGCAAACCGCACGGGTTTAAGCGCCTTTCGAAACGGATTAGTATCATCAACGCATACATCGGATGCTTGCGTCCAAGTTTTCACAGGCCCATCCACGGGAAATCATGTGTTTTACCGTAACGGAACCAACATTACAACCGTAAGCGTTACTTCTGATGATTGGAATAAATTGAGCGTGGGCATTGCTCCAAACGGCTCTGAGGGCGCAATCACCAAAGTTTTTGCAGTCATTGTGTTCAATTCAGCTTTGAGCGCATCTGATGTCACCGCAATACAAACGATCCTTGCGACTTCTACCCTATGATTCTATTCGTGCCAGTTTTGCAGGGTGAGCCACTGACAAGAGAGCTTTGGCGTGCGTCCGCAGCGGGCAATATCGCAGTCACCCCGCTCTATCACTCGGAAGCCTGATCCCCTGAGCTATGTTTCCCGTCGCATGCTTTCCAAAGTCGAACACTCGCGGCGGCGCGTCCTTCGTGGGGCCGCTGGACACGCTGACAGCCCAAGGAGCCACTTATTTGTTTGGTGGATCAGTGCGCAGATTGCTGGCCTCGTGGGAGGGTAATTCGATGCGGCTTCAGGGCAATGGTGCTGGCACGCCGATTGCGGCGATCCCATTCACCGCGATAGGTGATCTCGATCTGACTGCGGCAGCGGCAGCGGCAGCGGCAGGAGGTGGCACAGCAGCAGCAGGCGAGACGCTCTATGACCAGACGATCAGCCGGACTCTGAGCGCCATTGTCAGCCTGCCAGATACCGCCTATTTGCATCCTGACATCACCGTGGGTGTGATTGACTCCGAGGTGCCTGCTTCAATTTCATTCGTGAAGGTGTTCGGCAACGCCTCGGAACTCGACTGGAATGGCTACCGTGTGCCAGTAGTTATTAAGGATCAATTCAATACCCTTCACGAGGCGGATGTTCATCAGATATTCTCGCCTTCCATGAGTCCCGCCGTCTGGCTGCAAGTGCCAGTATCACCCGTTCGCTTGCCTCGGTTTAAGAGCATCGTCGCAGGTGATTCCGGCAGTCCGGTGTGCTTGGTTTCTGGGAATAAAGTAATTCTAATGACGCTGCTTTCTCAGGGAGGGTCAGGCCGTGGG
>JACCDG011017680.1_pt1 | contig 34239 bp, 31 predicted proteins | sample 7442471 | NCBI WGS metagenome assembly JACCDG01 (sample SAMN15323444, study PRJNA562643) | freshwater metagenome | isolation source: river surface water | place: USA:Blue River Watershed | collected 2017-08-17 | reverse complement strand
TAGGTAATTTATAAGAAAAAAAATCGTTTAATAAGGGAATATCTAAGTATTTACCAACTGGGTCCGTAAAATAATATCGGTTAGAAAAGTTAGATCCTAAATCATTTTCCCAATTAATAATAAGCTTCTTAATTTCGTCTACATCATGTGTTTCCAAAAATTTATTAACATCGAAATATTTAATACCTGAACCTAAAGTTTCACAAATTAAATACACTAACATTAATTTTGGAATAGTAAAAATTGGTGTACCACCCATTTCTATTTTAATAGTTGTATCTTTTAATAAATTTAGTAATCGGGGTACTTTTTCTGCATCAATCCAAGGTTTTAATTTAAGGCGTAAACTAAGTTTTCCCACCGTATCACAAGACCTATGAATAGACAAGCTATAACGTGATTTGGTACTCCGTGTTTCATCAGGTTTGGTACTCCGTGTTTCTACAGGTTCTGTTACAAGTTCAGTAGTTTTTCTATTGATAAATTGTGTTTTTAGTGTTGAATTCGGTAAATCGGAATTAAACAAGAGCTTTAATATTTGGTCAGATGACATATTTTCATCTTGTTGTGCATTAGCAAAATCAGGGTCTGATTCCATTGAGTAAGACCAACTGTCTTGATTACCATTTGGACCAGATAACACGTCATTTTCCCATTTTTTAATTATTTTTTCCAAAGATAAATCTTCATTTGTATCTTCTGGATTAGTTTTAGTTAAAAAATCAAATAAATCGGACATTATTATTTTAATAAATTTGTTTTTAAACCAGTTAACAAACTGACTTAAAGTTATTTTATCCTAGTTATTATAACAATGGAAATAATAAAATACGGAGGAGATAAAAAGGAGGGTGTGAGTCAAAGTCCCGCATCAAGTTCTAGTCCAATTGTTAAATATGATAACACAAAACCAGTAGATTTATCTTCAGTTAAAAGCGCATTTCAAGCTATGATTATAGCAAAAACTATGGAATGCAATGAATATTTATCGGAATTATTTAAAATTTCGAACCCACTTGCTAAAATGACATTAGCTTTTGCACTATTAAACCCATTTCAGGCCTATTCACTTGGTAAAACAACATTTGGATATGCTTGGGGTTATGGTGCACATATTAAAAGATATTTTATGGCAACCTTATATAGAAAACCAGCCCCAGTTAAAAAAACTTGGGAAATTTGTTATATTAATGAAAATTCAATAAACCATTTATATGTGGCATTTGATTGGTACCTAAAATCTAATTCCAAAAAGAAAATTAACAAAAACCATACAGTAATGATTATGATAAAACCGATTGAAGCAAGTAAAAAAGAAAAAGATTATGCAATACTAAAATCAGTTCCTGAAGAACAAGAAACAGAATTTGAATATAATTCTTATACATTTGCCTACTCAAAATCATCATTTGAAGATGTTGTTTATGCTCCATCTGGTGAAGTTAAAAAGAAAAACCATAAATTGCTTATTTGGACATATGATTGTACATATGAAACATTTGATAACTTATCACAACATGTGATTAACCAGTATGCAAAATCAAAAGTTGAAGATGTTTGGGTCCAAAAAATATACACCCATGAACAAATTGGTTGGAAAGAAACTCCATTAGAAAGAAACAAAAGAAAATTTACAACAGTTATCATGAAAAATAACAAAAACAACCAAATTGGAGATATGTTAAAGCATTTTAATGAATCAGAAGATTGGCACGTTGAGCGCGGTATTCCCTATAAAAAAACTTTTTTATTTTATGGACCCCCAGGGACAGGAAAAACTTCAATGATTAAAGCTATTGCAAATGAACTTCAAAGACACATTCATTACCTTAATTTAGCAGTTATTAAAAATGATACAGAATTAATTGGGTTAATGAGTAGAATAAATTTTAAAGAAACTGTTCTTGTTATTGAAGATATTGACGCCCAAGGAAAATTAGTACATAAAAGATCCAAAGAATTTGCTCAAGAACTTGGACCGTTAACCAATCCAGATAATTTAACTGGTACTACCAACAAACCAGAAGAAAAGAAACCAGAACAAACAGTAACCCTATCCTGTCTACTTAACCAACTTGATGGTATTAATAATAATCATGGAATGGTTGCTATTTTAACAACTAATTTTCCGGAAATTCTCGATGAAGCACTAGTTCGTGATGGTCGTGTTGATGAAAAAGTTTTCTTCGATTACGTGGACCATGAACAAATTTATAACATGTTTTCAAATTTTTATAACGGGAAAAATGAAGTTACTTTAGAAATTATAAAATCACGTATTAACTTAAACTTGTTTAAAATTGCACCATGTAACGTGGAAAATTCAATGAGACGTCAATATGCGGATTCATTAAAAGCTCTTGATGATTTGATTGAATCAATGGGAAGTAAAAAATCATTTGAAAAGTTCGAGATTTAAAGATATTTTTGTATTTGTTAATAATTATGGCTAATACAGAAATAATTAATTGGATACAATACCAAGAATCCTGTGCAAAACAAGTAATTACAAAGGATACTATGCAATTCGACACAATTAGATATGTTGGTGGACTTGATATTAGTTTTGATAAAACAGATAATTCACGTGGGTGTGCTTACTTGTCAATATTGGATTTAGAATCCGGACAAATTGTTTATGAAACATATCAGATATGTCAATTGTCCATCCCATATGTTAGTGGCTTTTTGGGCTTTCGAGAAATACCTATTTACAAAAATTTAATAGCTCAAGCAAAAGCTGATGGGTGGGTTTCAGATGTAATAATGGTTGATGGAACTGGTTTGTTACATGATAGGAAGTTTGGTTGTGCTTGTCATTTAGGTGTTGAGCTTGATATTTCAACTATTGGTGTCAGTAAAACTTTGTTATGTGTGGACGGACTTGATGAAAAAGTAATTAAAGACCAGTTTAGAGCCAGTTGTCAGAAAAAAACAGATTCAATTGAATTAGTTGGACAGTCTGGTTTTGTTTATGGGTTAGCACTAAAAACAAGTGACAAGGCAGCAAATCCGTTGTATGTGTCTGTTGGTCACAAAGTTAGTTTATCTACTGCTAAGGCCCTTGTGCTTGCAACATGCACTTATAAAAACCCAGAACCAATTCGAAATTCTGATATTAAATCTAAATTGCATTTGTAAAAAAATATCTAGTTAAATTTATACATTTGCAATTAATGAATAAATTAGTTATTTTACAACTATTAGTAGCAATAATAATTTATGTTGTGTTTTTTAAAGTTAGTGAAGGTTTTGAAACACAAAACCAAATGACCGCTCATAAGGCCAAAGCAATAGTTATTACATGTATGGATTTTAGACTTATTGATGATGCTGTTAAATACTTAGATTCCATAGGATATAATAACAATTATGATGAATTTATATTAGCAGGAGCAAGCTTAGGATATAATCAAACTAAATATGATACTTGGGCTGAAACATTAAATAACCACATTGAACTTGCTGAGAGCTTGCATGAAATAAAAGAAATTATTGTTATTGACCATATAAGTTGTGGTGCATATAAATTACTTTATAACAGAGAATCTATTCCAAGAGATGAGGAAATTAAACTTCATGCTAAAAATTTCAAAGCATTTAAAAAATCAATTGGTCAAAAATATCCACAATTTAAAGTTACAACACTTTTAATGGACTTAGATGGTAAAATTTTAAATGTTTAATACTTTACGTAATTAAAATAAAAATCTGAAAATTTATGACCGGATTTTATTATTGATAACATTATTTTAGCAATATTTCTAGAATCATCAATTCCGGAATGATGTCTACCTTCTAATGGTAATGACAAATATTTAAGCATTTGTGGCATTCCACCGGCTTTAGTTTTATAAAAATATTCAAATTCATCTTTTACATTGATGTAATTTGAATAGTATTTGCTAGGTTTTAATTTTTTCTTTGCGCATTCTCTAACCAATTGTGTTCTCAGGTCCCAATGACCGCAAGTTGCAATTACAAAATTAGCCCCCACTGGTACATTTGCGTCTAACCATGCAATGTGTTCCTTATATACTTTGTCAACAGTATCCGCAGAATCAACTTGTTTTTGTGTTATTCCTGTTAATTCAGTACAAAATTTAGTTAAAGTTGGATTGACTGTTGGTTTAACGTATTTGGCAAATTCACTAACAAATTCACATGTATTTTTAGTTTCATTAATCTTATATAACACACTAGGAAACTCTATTATTTCCATTTGGTCCTTATTTTCACCAGAATCCCAACAAGTAGCCTCAAAATCTAACACACATAAATAATATTCCATTGGAAAACTATCAAACCAACTTTAATCAAATACTAAATCAATTTTTTATAACACAGAATAAATTTCCACAAATGTTTTTTCGCAATTTTTAACATTCTCATTAGTAATTAAGTCATAATGAGACTTTTTTAAATTGTATAGCGTGAATATAATTGACAAATCTTGGTTAACAAAAATTTCTTTGTCACAAACTGCCATAAAACATAACTTATTTAAATTTGCGCATTTGCTTGCACACTCTTCAATACTAAGTGATACATCTGGAATAACCGGCAAAGAATTTCCAACATTAAAAATAACTTTTTCATTTGGTTCTAAGGCTTCTGAATCAATAATGCAAGAGCGTGAATTTTCCAAGTCTTGCAAACAAAACAGAATCATTTCTTTAAATTTGTCCGCAACTTCAGAGTTATTTATTGATAAAAAGTAAAAATAAGTTGAACTATACTTGTAATAATCTTCAACATGTACATTCATTATTATTTTATTTAAATTTCCTGAGTTAAAAATACCTTTTGTAAAACTTACATTATGTGGGTTTTTTCCATAATTAATATTAAAATTTGTACTTGAGCTATTTTCTAAAAAGTTTTCATTTTTCCCGGTTGGTATTGTATAAACTGTGTTATTTAAAAATTCATAATTATATAGGGGAATTTGTGCAAGTTTACAAAAATTAATTAATTTAAAAACATCGTCCCTAAATTGCAGATTTTTCTGTTGGTTATAAAAATTTGTAATTTCACCTTGTCCTCTTGTATTTGTTTTTATTGTATTTATATCAATAATTGGAAATTCTGCAATATATGAAGTTATTTCAAATCCCAATTCTTTAACGGCTTTTAGTTCACTTAATCCTGCTCTAAACCTTGCATCAGGATTAGGTAAAACTTGGTTTATGTCCAGTGAATATTTTGCAAATGGACTCAGATATAGTCCTTGATTAGACCAATACATCACCGAGTGCGCAAATGAACTTGAATTAAATATATTTGATAGATTTGATGATTTTATATTAAATAACCGGACCATTCGCGGGACTCCTTGAATAATTATATGTATAACACCAGAACCAGATGCTCCTGCAATAATATGTTGGTCAAAAATCGTTTGCAACATATTAACAATTTTTTCCACTTGTTTTATTTTTTCTTCATCTGGACCAAATAAATACAAATCAATAAATTCAAATCCATTAGAATCAACTGGGTTGGACTCTGGTCGAATTGAATTTAAATATGTTTTAACTAATAAATCTCCTGAAAAAACCAATGAGTTGACATCTAATGGCATTATTTCAAGAATTTCCCAAGTCCAGTAATCAAATTTTAATTCCGAAGTAACTGGTTTATTGGATGTGATTTGAGATTGTTCCATTGGAACATCTAAGTTATATAAATTAAAATAATATCAAATCAATTTTTTTCCTTTAACTAAAAAATTGTTCGGACAATAAAACTTGTTCTCGCCCGGGTATCTTGGTTAAGAACTGAATTTACTCCTCCTTTGCGTAAATTTTTTACTTGAAATACAACATAAACATATTGGTTGATTTTATCGGTTAAAAATTTGTCCATTAACAATTTTCTTTTTTCATAACGATTTAACGACTCTCCATCAGTGGTTTTCATGGCATCAATATTATCAATTTGAACTTTGTCCGTATCAAATGAAAAATTTTCTTGGTAAATAGTTGTAAACAGGCATAACTTATGAGAACTAGTACACTTGTCAATAGCTTTAGTTAATTTTGGATCCGCATATTTTTTATACGGGAAATTTTTTCCATTAAAAATCTTTTTTTCTTCCGGATTTAATGCTTGTGAATCCAATATTCCTGTTTCATAAAATTCTAAAAAATCATTCCCGATAGCTAAATCTTCAATTCCTGTTTTAACCACACGCTTAACCAAGTCAATTTGTTCTTCATTAGTAAGTGTCAATATTACATGATAACACCAACTACCAGAATAGTCGTCAATTTTAACTGGTCCGAAAATTATGTTTTTTACTCGAGCTTTAACAATAAAGTCGACAAATATAGTTTCATTTCCACTTGTTTCGTTTGCTTCAATTAATTTATTGTGTGATTCATATATAACTTTCTTTCCTACTAATGAACCATAAAATTCGTTATCTTTGCGTACTTTAATAATATCAAAAGAATTAGAATCATGCAAAAAGTTTTCTTTTGGTTGTACATATCTAAAGTCACCAGACCAATTTACCCGGTTTGTCCAATTGTGCACATTTATATCTAATAATTCTTTATGAATTCCATTTTCAATAAAAGCATCCATAAATTTTTTTTCTCCATAATAAGACAAATTACCTGAAATAGCTTCTTTATCAACTAAGTTTTTTGTTTTATCATATGTTATTTTTTCCCATGACTTTTTTTCAACTTGAGATGCATCATAAGTAGTTAGTGGAAATTCCTTAACATAATCAGAAATATCTAATCCTCTGGTTGAATATTTTAATAAGCGGGACAGTTTTGCTCTTTTACCACAATTTGGATTTGGTAGAACTTTTTTTAATTGAACTGCCATTTTTGCAAATGGACTGACATAAAAACCCCCATTTGTTAAATGCATGGCCACATGAGCAAAATCAAATGAATCAATTACTTCATCTGGTTTTGTGTAATTTGTACAAATTAATTGAACTATTCGAGGTATTCCAACTATGTAAATAGAAATTACTGAGTACTGTACAGACGCTCCAACGTTTTCATCCCCATACGCTAATTTTAAGTTAGTAATAATTTCTTTTGTTATATTTGCTTTGGTTTCGTCAGAACCAATTAAAAACAAATCAATGTCTTTCAAATCTTGCAAATTATAGCTGGACTTTGTTTGGTGAATATGTGCAAAGTATGCGTCAAATAATAATCCTCCAGTAAACACAATAGAATTACTTGAACTAACCGGTATCAATTTAAGTAATCCACAAGTAAAGTAATCCAAATCTAATTCTGGATATCCAACATCCCAAATAACTGGACTTGGGGGATCAGCAACCTGGTCGGCAACTGGGCTAACATATAGTTTTTTTAATTGCTTTTTAACTTTTAGCATTGGAAACATTAAGCTTAATCATAACAAACAAACACAATATCAATTTTTACTTGTATAAAAAAATTGACTTTGTTATTTGATAATTCCAATTTTAATTATAAACTAATGGATAACCTTACTCAATGCGTGTTATTAGTTGAAAGAATAGAGCAGGTACCAAGAAATGATATTGAATTATATCGAATGGATTGGTTTAAAATTCGTTCTCTTATGCAAAATCCTGGTCCTGATACTGTTCTACACAAAAATGAACAAATGTTAAAAATTATTTCCAGAGTCGGAAGTTTTTCTTGGTTAACAATGTTTTATAGAAATCAAAAAATTCTTCCAGCCGATTCAATAAACTACTGGCTTATTACTCATAAAGAAAAAAATATCAATTACAATATTGTGTTATTTGAAATTGATATTTCCAAATTACCGGACAAGTTTTATTCATATTTTACATCAAGTCCACAAGATGAATTTTCCTTTGAATACTTGATTAATATTATGAAACATCATTTTGAAGAAATGAATAATTTAAATAATAGGTCTTGTGAAAATGAGTCTATATCTAATATTATTACTAAAACAACCAAAGAATATTATAAATCAAAAGCTATTGAACAACCCGAATTTATTAAAACCCCACTATATTTGTATCAACGAGTTAATGTTTATTGGATGGCATCAAGAGAAGACAATCCTTTAGCAATTGCATTATCAGATGATAAAATAATCAATTGGGGTCCTCAGCTTGAAATTAACACAGACAAAAAACTTGTTTTGAAAAAATCAGAATCTGTTGTAGATCAAGTTTCAAACTCTCCCATCAAAACAAATTATTTAGTTGGAGGCTGTTTATGTGATGATGTCGGACTTGGTAAAACATTACAAATTTATACATTAGCACTGGCTAAACCATCAACAACTTTAATTATTGTTCCTTCTCATTTGGTTTCTCATTGGGTCAGTGAATATCACAAGCATGTAGAAACAAATGCTAATTCAGAATTAATTGTTTGTAACGGAGCAATATCTCCGCATGATATTGCGCAGTATAATGAATCAGCTGAAAAACTTATTGTATTAGGGACATTCGAACATTTAAAATCAGGAGCCTTTATTAAATTTAAATTCACCCGAATTGTAATTGATGAATTTCATGAAATTGCAGACGTTAAAGGGTCTATGATTGATAAGTTAAATGCAGATTTTAAATGGGTAGTTACTGCAACCCCTTTTGTTAATTCAAATATGATTTCCAATATTTTAAACTGGGTTGGTAAAGTGCCCGTCCAATATGCAAATATAACCAAGTATAAAAAATATATAAATACTTTTTCAGAAATGTTTAGGAAAAATACTAAAGCCAATGTAACTAGTGAACTAGGACTTCCTCAAATTAAAGAAATTAAATACTACTTAACATTTAGCCAAAAAGAAAAACTTTTTTATGATTCAATATGCAATTCAAAAGATATAGTTCAAATGAAAAGAAACTTTTGCATTAATCCCAGTTTATATTTTAAAAAGGATGATGTTGATGCATTTGTTTCAATTGATGCACTTGATGATACATTAAAGGCACATCACCAAAAAGAATATGACAACCAAGCTAAAAAAGTATATGAATTTAAACTAAACTGGTTAAAGTCACATCAAACAGTAAAAACAATGTTAGAAACCAATGAAAAGAAAGCCATTGAACAAGAAGAAAAAGCTAAGAAAAAATTAATAGCTACACATAATTTAACAGACTCAACAACCACAATGCACAAAGAAATAAATTTAAGTGGTGAACCCAAAGAACTAACTGAGGAAGAAAAAATTCAAAAAGAAAAAGAAACAAATGAAAAATTTTGGGATCAAGCTGTTGGACTTGACTTGGTTGAACCTCAATCGATCGAAAAATTTAAGTATTTAAATAAAATACTTCAGGGAATAAAAGCATCAATGACCTACTTTAATTCCCAGTTGGATTTAATTAACAAGTCAAAAGCATTAGCTCAGTCAGAAAAGTCTTGTAATTGTGTACCGGATAATAACGAAGAAACTGAATGTGGTATTTGCCTCGGTGAATTAGATGCACAATTTACTATTTTACATTGTGGACACATGTTTTGTTATGAATGTATAAAGTTACTTAGTAAATCCCCATTAACTAAATGTCCAATGTGTAAAATTGGTTTGACAAATACAGTAAACTATGTTGTTGGTGTTGACAATACACCTAATGATTATGGTACCAAAATATCCCAATTAATTAAAATTTGTAAAGAAAAGAAAGAAAAAATTATTCTATTTTCACACACAAAGGCCCTGTTAGAAAATCTTAGTAGAATATTGGGCGAATATAAAATTAAAGCCAAACTATTTAATCAAAAAGACCTTATGACTTTTGAAACCGATGATGTTCAAGTGCTAATTTTATCATCTGAATCCAATGCTTCTGGGCTAAATTTTCAGTTTGTGTCAACAGTTATTTTGTTAGAACCTTTAGAAGGAGAATATATCTACCGCAAACAAATTGAAAACCAAATTATTGGGCGCTTGCATAGAATTGGCCAAACTCGTCCAATTGAATTTATTCGATTAATTATGATGGGCAGCATAGAAAGTCAAATTGATTCTGCAAATAAAATTGCTGATGCTATATATTCTGAAACAAATGATGAATTTAATTTGCCCATGAATCAGGTTGAAATTCACGCATAATGTTTTTGTTCCCATTTAGTTTTTTTATAAATTAAAAAATAAAACCTGTAATTTTAATATGAGGTGTGTTAGTTTCACCATTAAGTTCACATTTAACAGATTGCTGTATACTAATAAATTTACAACTTAAAAATATTTTTTGTCCTGGTTTAAATTCTTCATCGCTAAGTTTATTTAATGTTTGGGAATTAATATATACACCATCATTATATAATGAATCACCATAATCACTAACATATTGGTATATATACTCTTTATAATCTTCTCTATTAGGACATATGGTTAAATATAGGGCTTTTGAATTTTTAAAATTTATTTTATTATCAATGCAAATTCCATAATTTTTTAATAATTTGTATTTTTTAGAATCTTCTTGTTCATTTAAGTTAAATAATTTCTTTTCTTCTGGATCAATTGCTAGTGAATCAAATAAACAAGTTGTTGCACGTTCTTTATTAGATTTAATTGATTTTAATAATAATTTAATATTTGTTTTTATAGTTGATATAACTTGAGGATTTTCAATCGATATTACCATAAAATGTGGTCCATCAAAATGATCACATCTGGTACAACTGTCTTTCCAGTATCTATTGTATTGATAATAAACAATAGAAGCTTCAAGTAAATGGAACCAATATTTATTTATATTTGATTTATTCTCGTTATAATAATTTTTTTTAACAAGTTTTTTAAAGTCAAAATCATAATAATAGTCATTATTACGTATTTTTGCATCAACTATTTCCATGTTTTCAAATAAAAATAATTCTGGTTCATTTAAATAATAAGAATAATCACCATATTCTCTATAATTGTTGCTGTACTTGTCACTGTATTTATTTAAATTTCCTGTAATATTAATATAGGACAAATTAAGTATTTTTGTTGATTTTACTTTTTTAATATTAAAGTTATTTCTATTGAATAATTTATTATAATTGGCAAGGTGGCTTTGAATATTTTTAAGAAAATTATTTGTCCGTGAATAAATTTGAACTATTTTTTCATTGTCATAAATTTTTTTAAAATCCAAATTAACCAATGGATATTCGCTAATGTATTTGCTCATGCTTAAACCTCGCTGGTGATATTTTTTAAGTCTGGAAAATTTCGCAATAGCTTTTGATTTTGGGTTTGGTAAAATTACTTTAGATTCCATTGAAGCCAATGCAAAAGGGCTAACATATAATCCTACATCAGATAAATACATCATAACATGAGCCAAATCAAAATCATTAATAACTTCATCAGCTGTATTTCTATTTGTACAAATTATTTGAACAGAGCGAGGAATGCCTTTAATAGTAATATTAATAATTGTATCGGAATAACCCGCCCACACATTATCAACTCCAAATTTTTCAATAATATTATTAATAACGCAAACTATATTTGACTTTTTCTTATCTTCAGAACCAAATAAAAACAAATCAATATCTTTAAATTTAAAATTGTTGTAATTGGAGTTTCCATTATAATATTTATTCCAATATGCATCAAATAACAGTCCACCAGAAAAAATCATTGAATTTATATCTAATGGTATTAACCACATAATTCCATAAGTTAGTTCATCTAATAATAAACCATTAATTATAATGTGTTGTTCAGCTAGTTTGTCAAATTCATCAAATTCATCATTTAATATAGGTTTATTTATTTTCATTAACAAGTCTACCATATTAATAAATAAAGCTTAAATCAATTTTTATAATTTTGTTCAATGGAACTATCTGTTTTAACTATAAAATCAGCAGCAAAATAAACACATGGAGTATGGTTTCTATTAGGACAAGCCACATTATTCTTAAATGATGTAAGAAACTTATTAATTATAGTTGCTTCCCAGTCTCCAATAATTTGTAGTCGCGAACCCGGAATCCAGTATTTTGGATTAGTAAATGCGCCTTCGCTTAAATGGGATTTTCTTCTTGACCAATTATAATTAACATAACCACTGACTCCGATGTATAATTTATCTGATTCAACAAAGTTATACATCACCTCTTTAAAAAAGGCAGGGCGATTGATTTCAGACACGCAAAAATACTCTTTTTCTTCCGGTTCAATTGCTCGGGAATCAAATAAACATGTTGTAGCCCAAGGCTTTTGTTCTCCCAAACTTTCTATTATCATGCGAATATGAGTTTTAATGTTAGTAATTGCTTGTGGATTATCAATTGCTAGCACAACAACATGAGGACCTTGGTAATTAAATGTTTGGTAATGTTTTTCATTAAAATCTTTATTATATTGATAACAAACAATTTCTCCATCAATTAAATATCTATGACGATAACGTTTAGAAAATTGTTCTGGAATATTATACTTGTATAATTTAGCATATTCGCAATCCTTATTATTCCAGGTGTTTTCAGATTTTAAAACTCGAAAGTCCCTATATAAAAATGGCTCTGGACCACCGAGGTATTCAAAATCACCTGACAAATTCACTTTGTCAATTTTAAATTCTTGTATGTGAGTTATTTCATTTTGATTTACAAAACCTAAATTATCAAACATTTCAATTGTTCTAAATATTTTCTTCTTTTCACCATCAGGTCCAATTAAAATATAATAAAGTTTGTCTCCAATTGTTTCCAAGTTATTTGTTTGTTTATATTTGTGTGTTAAAACTTCTGATAAATCTGCTTTATATTCATCTTCAAAAATAAATGGGTATTCGTTAATATATCGACCAATACCCAGGCCTTTTTCTTGGTATTTAGCAAGTCGGGACATTTTGGCAGTTTTTTTTGACTTTGGGTTTGGTAATATTTCACGCATTTCCATGGAAACTAACGCAAATGGGCTTACATACAATCCTTCATTTGATACATACAACATTACATGAGCCAAGTCAAAATCATAAATTACTTCATTAGCTGTCCATTTATCAGTACATGTTATTTGAACAATTCGAGGAATTCCAACAATTAAAATTGTTATAACTGCTCCATTTAATCCAACACAAACCCTATCATAACCAAAACGCGTGTTTAATATATTAATAACTGTTAAAATATTTTCCACCTTTTTTTCTGCAGAACCAAATAAAAACAAATCAATATCTCTTACTTGGGTATTATCCCATTGCATTGACTGATTAAAGTTTTGTTTCCAATACGCGTCAAATACCAATCCGCCAGAAAAAATCATCGAGTTAATATCTAACGGTATCAAACTAATAATTCCCCAAGTTATTTCATTAAAAATGTCTGTTGAAAAAGTTTCTTCAATTTCCATTAAATTTTAATAGAATATTATATAAAGTAACTTTGTATCAATTTTTATCTTTCATAAAAACAAGATGCAAATTAAAATAAAATATTTTACGTTTATGTGGATTGTACGGAAACAAAACTATAAATTTCCGCAAAAACTTTATTGGGATTGGTACCAACTAATTCTTCACCGTAATTATTAAATATTCCTATTTTAAAAGCGCAAATAATATTAGTTCCAACTGAAATATCAGTTAAAGAACCTTGATACATTGATATAAAACACAATTTATGTAAACCCTTGCAATCAGCTATTATGTTGGTAAAATCATATTGAGTTTTTAAATCAATTTGATTTATTAGTGTGTTATCAACATTAAATTCATGTCTTTCTTCCGGGGTTAATATTTCGGAATCCAATATACAAGTTCTTTCTTTTTGATTTTGGGTTTTCTCACATAATGAATAATATGCAAATCTTATAATTTCTTTAAATTTTTCATTAAACTGTACATCATTAATTCCAACAGCTACAAAATATTTCTGTTCATATTTACAAACAGAAACAATAGAAACAGGTAACACAAATAAATCGAAATAATTATTAGCTTTTAAAATAGCAAATTTTGGTTTTCGCCTTAAGTTAGCAAATTTTTCACGAGTACTTCCTTCCCAACACATAGACAACTGGGTATCTTGTAAAAACTGTTCCGGAGGTTTTGTTTCTAAATTGTAGTCCAAGTCCAAACATGCAAAAACTTTTTTATCAATTTGAAAATTATATGAGTTTAAATGTGCATTTTGGCTTGAATAAATTTTTCTTAACTCATTGTATATTTTATTTTTTCCACATGATATCAACCCCTTAACAATCATAGGAAACTCTTTTATGTATGGAGTAGGTTCAAGCCCACTGGTTACTGCAACAATTAAATCATCAAAACTTGCTCGCAATTTTATACTGTAATTTGGGTGAACTTGATTTGATAACCATGATAACCGTGCATGAGACCCAATATAAAAATGTTCATGAGTACAATACATACATTCATGTGCAAAATTAAAACTAGCAAGTAAATCAGCTGTGGTAATATATGGGGTTTGGTAAACAACTATAATTACTGGAATATTTGGTATGATTATATAAAAACAATTTCCTACATCACATTTTTTAAGAAAATATTTATCTGGATACCCTGACAAATTATTTTGCAATTGGACAATTTTATTTTTTTGTTTTTCATCAGTACCAGTCACATACAACTCCAATATTTCAACTGATTCAACTGATTCAACTGATTCAGATGATTTTGGTAATGGTTGATTTTTAATTGCACTCAAATACGCCCGTGAAAGCAATTGTCCTGATAAAACCATTTGATCTAATTCCAAAGGTAATAGGTCAAATAATTTTCCAGTCCAAAAATTCATGTTTAATTTATCTATTGTGATGGAGGTTTCCATTAGAAAAATTATAGATAATTAAATTATTCGCTTTTATTATCAATTTTTATCAGGGGCTAATAAACAAATTTATAAAAAGTTGAATTTTAATTAAACTATATACTGTGTCCGATAACTTTTAATGGATAACCTAACTAACACTATTTTATTGATTGAACGAATAGAACAGGTACCAAGAAATGATATTCAAATGTATCGGATGAATTGGTTTAAAATTAGGTCTTTAATGACAAACCCGGGACCAGATACTTGTGTTTATACTAACGGTGAAATGATTAAATTTGTTGAAAATAAACCTAGTTTCTCATGGTTTAAAAACTTTTATTATAATCAAAAGATTATTCCATCTGATGCAATTAATTATATTTTAATTAACCATTGTGAAGCAAATATATACTATGGAATAGTTTTACTTGAAATACATGTTGACAAACTGCCAAAAGAATTTTATACACTTAACAATACTGAATCTGATATTATGAATAAAGTTAATATTGAATACTTAAATTGTGTAATGTCAAGTCATTTTGAAATTATAAATAATATTAATAACAAATCTTGTGAAAATGAAGCTGTATCCAATACAATTTCTAAGTCTTCTAAAGATTACTTCAAATCCAAGGCAATTGACCAACCTGAATTTATTAAAACCCCACTATATTTATATCAAAAAGTTAATGTACATTGGATGAGTATGCGAGAAAAAGAACCTTTACCAATTGAGTTATCAGAAGACAAAGTTATTAACTGGGGACCAAAGCTGGAAATAAATGTTACAAAGAATCAAGTTATCGATAAACTAAAATATAAATGGAATAAAGAATCTCTAAATTATTTAGTTGGTGGGTGTTTATGTGATGATGTTGGACTTGGTAAAACATTACAAATTTTAACGTTGGCTTTAATGGAACCATCAACAACACTAATTATTGTTCCTGCTCATTTGGTTACTCATTGGGTTGATGAATATAATAAACATGTAAATTCTAATTGGGATTCCAAGTTAGTTATTTGTGATGGCAAAACTATAGAGTCAGACATTGCTCAGTATAATGAATCAACTACAAGATTAATTGTGCTTGGTACATTTGTTCACCTAAAAGCTGGACTGTTTACAAAATTTAAATTTAATAGGGTTGTTGTTGATGAATTTCACGAAATTGTAAATGAAAAAGCCAATAACTTGGATAAATTACATGCAAATTTTAAGTGGGTTGTTACAGCAACACCTTTTGTTAATTCACAAATGATTAACAATATACTTAATTGGATTGGTAAATACCCAATTCAATATCAACAAATTACCAAATACAAAAAATACATTAATACTTTTTCTGAAATGTTTAGAAAAAATACAAAACAAAATGTGGAAAAAGAAATTGGTCTCCCACAAATTAAAGAAATTAAATATTATCTAACTTTCAGTCAAAAGGAACGATTATATTATGATTCAATTTGCAATTCTTCCGATGCAAATAAAATGAGAAAGAATTTTTGTATTAATCCAAATTTATATTTTAAATCCGATGATGCTGTTGACTCATTTGTATCAATTGATGCACTTGATGACACAATTAAAGCCCATCATCAAAAAGAATATGATACTCAATATAAGAAAATTTTAGATTTTAAAATGAACTTATTAATACCTGTTGTGGAATCTATAAAAAAAATGGAACTGGATGAAAAATCAAAAAATCAAATATTTAATGAACTAGCCGGGTCTTTGTTATCTAATCCAACCGGTGAAATCATTGAAAATATTTGGAACTTGATGATTACAAACGATTCATATCGTGTATTAATTGCAGGCGGACTTATCACTTGTATGTCCATGGAAAAAACATTAAGTGAAATTAAAAGCAAAATTACATATTTTAATTCTCAATTAGAATTAATTAATAAAACCAAACAAACTGACGAAACTGAAACTCATGAATGTGATGACACAGATTGTGGGATTTGTTTGGGTTCATTAGATTCACAGTTTACTATTTTACATTGCGGACATATGTTTTGCTACGAATGCATCAAGTTATTATCACAATCTACGCTTACTAAGTGTCCCATGTGTAAAACAGGAATTGTTAATACAACCAACTATCTGGTTGGTGTTGATGCAAAACCAACTGACTATGGAACTAAGATTTCCCGATTAATTAAAATATGTAAAGAAAAAAAGAACAAAATAATTTTGTTTTCGCATACTAAGGCTCTATTAAATAATCTAAGTTCAATATTAGCTAAATCCAATATTAAAGCTAAGTTATTTAATCAAGATGAACCAAATACATTTGAATCTGATGATACCCAAGTATTAATTCTGTCATCAGAATCTAATGCGTCTGGTCTAAACTTTCAATATGTTCAAACGGTTATCTTGTTAGAACCATTAGAAGGTGAATATATTTATCGTAAACAAATTGAAAACCAAATTATTGGTCGCTTGCATAGAATTGGTCAAACTAAACCAATTGAGTTTATCCGATTTATTATCAGTGACAGTATTGAAACTGATATTGATAAGGCAAATAAAATTTCAGATGCAATTTATGCAGATACCAATAGCGAATACAGCTTACCAGTTATACAAACCGAAATTGTCGTTTAATATTTAAAGATAAATTATTATTTTATTTAATTAATGCTAAAAGAAAAATATATCTTAATTGAGAACTTTAAAAATGCAAATTCTGTTAATTTACTTTGGGATTTAAAATTTGTTGCATCTGAATCTGTTTGGACAGCTGAATTTAATTCTGGTTCTGTTAAGCTTAAAACAATTAGGTCAGACGGTAAAACATGCGAACTAACTGGTAACTTAGAAAAACAAATAGAAAATTTTTATACATATAGCGAATACTTTAAAAAACCAATTCTCACAGTTTATCAAATTACCAGGTCTAACTTTGGTGCCCCATATGGTGCTCATTTAATTATTTTCAATGACAATTCTACTGGATGGATTGGTTATGGTTCTGGTATGCGATATGTTGACATTAGTTTAGGATATTTGGATAATACAAATACTGAACTCGCAAAAACTATTGGTTGGTTCTAAATTTTAAAAATAAATTAAACTAATCAAGCATATTGGCCATAGCAAAACCAGTTGCAACCCCAGTACCAATTACAATGCCAGTACCAAATGCACCAACTGAAAAATTATTGGGATTTGAATTGTGATGACAATGTGTATTTGTAACTGGTTGTTTCTTTTTATATTCTCTTTTAATTTTAATTTCCGGATGCAAAGGTAACACACAATCATGTCCAATAATTAATTCAATTAACCTTTTCTTTCCTTTAGTTCCTTCAATATTATTTGAGTAATATACTGTACAATGAGACCACATATAATTATTTATATTTGATGAAACAACATATCTATTTAATATTTTTTCATCAAATTGTTCTAGCCATTTGGTTGTTCCTAAAATATTTTGTTGATTTGCATATTCTGAACAATAGGCTTTTATTTTTCCAATTTCTTCGAGTACTTCTGGACACTTGGTAATATTATGCTCGGGACATTTGCAAAAAGAACAAGTTGGTTTAGTATGGGGTTTAATATGTTGTACATCAAGTTCAGAAGTATCTGAGTAGTTTATAACAGCATTTTTTGGAGTTAGTGAAGAATTTGAATTATAGGTATTTTGATTATTAGTAAATCCTAACAAATTTTTAAGATATTTGAACATTAAATATTTCAATTATTGAAGATTATTATAATTATAAATCAATTTTTTTATATTTAAAAAGTTAATTAAACCATAGTTTGACAAACAACTTGTTCGGTATTATTTTTAGGCGGGTCAACATATGCAACGTCAACTGTATCTGAATATTTTAAAATTAATGATGGTTGCCATAAATGACCTAAACATAACACGATTTCTAATGAATCAAACCAACTAATGGCCCAAGAATTTCCTATACTATGTAATTTTCTTCTTGCATTAGTTTCAATAATTATTCTATTGGTTGAATAAGTTTTACCATCTGTTTCTATATTAATTTTATCACCCATTGTTGCTTTAAATAAGGGATTAGATAGAGTAATATCAGGAAAGGTTAAATAATTTCCTTCAAAAGTTTCAACTAATTCCATCGGAATATCTTTGATTTCACTATCTTGACTTGACCATAATCTTAATTTTCCCCAGGTTCCCCCGTAAATTCTAATATTAAAATATGCATCAGATGTTCCGTCTAATTCAATATAATATTTTTGTTCTAGGTTTTTTGCACAAGTTCGTTCCTTTACTTGTCCAGTTTCTAAATCATAAAAAACCTGGTACCCTTGTTTATCCAAAAGAATTGATCCTAATAATAAAGCATCTGGGTTTGCAGATTTTACTTTTTCAGAATTTTGTACCAAGTCAGAAAATTCACTTATAATATGGTCAACCGATAATTCATGAAGATAAGGTACTAATGACCTATAATATTCTCTGATATCATGATAACCAGTTTTACCAATTAGGCCCCATCCTGAATTTGCTCCTTGCATAAATCTTTTAGGGCATTTGTATGGTAATGTATGTCTCATTTTATATAAATCAGCTTCTAGTGCTTCATGAGCAAGTTTGGCTTTAGTTTCCCTGTCTAATTCCTCGGCTAATTGGTCCGGGGTGAATTGGATAGTGTGGGTGCACGATTTGGCTAACCGGGAACTTTCCCAGTAAATATAACCGAACATTTGACCGGGGTTTTTCCTTGGACTAATTACTAAAACTTCTGGAACAATATCAGCTTTTTTCCTTGAAACAACAGCTTTAACATATTCATCCGATTTTCCCATAAGAAAATCCAATTCGGTGCCAACGGTTTTTAATTCTTCTCTCCATGCTCTTTCTTGTTCCATTTGTTCGGAGTTTTTGGCTTCAGATAAATCATGAATTAATCTGTACGAGTCAGTTGATGTTACCACACATAAATTAGCTGGATCTACAAGCAGATGATAACTACATAACCCATAAGGTAAATTATTTACTGGAACACATGGAACCCAACTATTCAACTCAAAAGACCAAAACCAAGTATCTTGGGTTTTATCCGGAACTGGAAAATTTACCAAGTGACGTGAATTAATTTCTCCTGCATCATATTTAGTATCGGGGTATTTGAAATTTTCATTTTCTCCACAACTTTCAACGCTACTTTCTTTATTACCCATTAGTTCAACAAGTAATTAATTGTCATTGGAAATATAAATCAACTTTTTTAGATTACGTGAAAAACAACATAAAAAAACTTTTTCTTATGTATATAATAAAATGGAATCATTTGATATAATTAACACAATTGAAAATTTAAATGAAGCTCAACGGGTTATTAATCAAACAATTAACCTTGGAACCGAATCTTTAAAATCATTGCAAGCACAAGGGGAAACTCTTGGTACTATTGAAGATACACTGGATTCAAATAAAAATATTTTAAATAAATCTATGGGGGTGTTAAAGTCAATGGAATGGTTTGGCTGGGTTGGATTGTCTGGAACGGTATTTGCTAGGTCAAGCTTGTTAACAGCTTCAAAACAAAAAAATACTAATACACCAACAATAACAATAGCAAATGTACCAGAAAAAGAAAATATTCCAACCAAACTACCCGAACCGGATTGTCACAAATTGTTTAGTCCAATAGCTAGTTCCAACGTTATTATCAATCAACAAGACAAAAACTTGGAAATAATTTCTAACGGGCTTGAACAATTGCACTTAATTAGTACAACAATGCAATCCCATTTAGTTTCTAATCAAGAAACCATGGAAAGAATTAACGATAAAACTGAACAAGTAAATGGAATAACACTAGCCACCATAATAAAATCTGCAAGAATATTCGGTTCGTATGAAAAAAACCAAAGTATTCCATTAGGTTATTTTCAATTTGTTGATGTTGTAACCGGAAAATTTCTAGCAGTAGAAAATGATTTTTTAACATTAACTAAAAACTCATGCCTTTCAACACAGTTTGCATGCGAAACTACCCAATCAAAATTAATTGGAATTTCAAATATGCTAACACTTAAATATATAGGCACCAGTTTACTCGGTTCCATCAAAGTCGCTGGGGAATATTGGGGACGTATGGAAGACTGTTTTATGGATTTGTCGGGTCAGCCAACTGGAATATTAGTTGTCGGGAGAAATTGGGGCTCTGGTGCATGGATTAAAAATACTACCGGGTATACTGGTTATCTTACTGATTCAACAACCGGAATTAATGATAAAAATTCTATGTTGGTTGTTAAAGCTTGCAAACTTACTAATGGAAAATCTAACTAATGGAAAAAATTGATTTTTAAATTTAATATCTTATTATTTATAGTTTTCTAATGAAACCAACTATCCATTCATATTCTGAATATAACTACCTGAAAAATAACTATATGGGTAATCATTTTAATTCAAATCCATTTAAATTCACATATAACCAGTCAACAAATAAAATTCGGTTTGTTGTTCCAGAAGCTAAAAATACCCGAGTTATAAATAGACAACCAGGTCAACAGTTACTCAAGTGCACATATATTGTCTACTTTAGGTCACACGACGGATATTGTTCTGAAGTTGATGACTATGAACAAGCCGGGTATGAACTTGAAACTCAAAAGTTAATTAGTTTGTATTTTACTGTTCCATCTAATTTATTGGATGGGTCAGGTGGGTTGGATGAAGAATTACTTGATGCTGATTGTAATTTAGTTAATAATGACATTACTTGTAATTATTTTTCCAAGTGGTCCGATGAATCTGCATGTTGTGGTGTTTGTGGGTACACTGATTTATATGTACCACAATACATTGAATGGGTTAAAATTGTTTAAGTAAAAAAATCTTATTATCTGGATTCAATATTTGGATTTGCCAAAATTATGGAAACTAAATTATTTTGTTTATTGTTTACCCACTCATTAAACTCTGCAGGGTTTTTTAACTCTGGGTCAGGAGGCGAATATACCAATCGATATGTACGAGCATATTTGTCTTGTTTTTTATTATAATAGTTATCAATTAAACTGACTTCTTCAATATAATCACCAACTTCATTTCTAATTATTTCAAAAAAATCATTTTCATATAGCCATTTTTTCTGAGTAGTACCATCAAGTTCTAAGTTTTCGTTTTTAACATAAAAACTTATATCTTTGTAAATGGACGGAAGTTCAGAATATGGAATAAATTTATTTAATTGGCCGTTTGCGTATTGAGAAATAAATCTTGGATGTTCTGACCAAATGTAACGAATGTCAGGAATTTCAGTAAATATCATGGCTAACCTATCCAATCCAAATCCTGCAGCAATTGCTTTTTTTCCAGTAATACTATTAGCCTCCAAAATTGCAGGTTGAACAACCCCACAACCTAAAATTTCAAGCCATTTGTTTTGAAACTTTACTTCAATCTCAAACGATGGATGAGTAAATGGGAAATAGTCTGGGTTAAATCTGAATTCACAATTTGGAAATAACCAATTTACCAATTGAGCTAATAGTGTTTTTAATTCAACTTCAGGGTCAACATCGTCTGCTACTAAGGTTAATAACTCCATTTGATGAAAAACCGGGTAATGTCTTGAATCAATTTCATCTTTTCTATAAACATCACCAGTTACAATAAAACTAGTTATTCCTTGAGCAAGTAATTCATTTTGATGAGCTGATGTGTGAGTTCTTAATACTGTAGATTCATTAACATAATAAGTATCTGATTTACTTCTGGCAGGATGAGCTTGTGGAATTAGTAATTTATCAAAATTATCGCTTACACTAACAAATGGACTTAAATTATCAAAATATTTAAATTTATAGTTTGGTAATTGAGAAAAAAACTTATAAATATGAGACTTGATAATTTGAATTGGATGATTATGCAAGTTATGAAGTTTTCTATCCAATTTTTTTTCAATAAATTGTGGTATGTTAGAATAGTTTGTTTTTAAGTTATTCATTATAATTTAATTTAACTAAATAAATGAATTATTTGTCAATTTTTTTATTATAATTCTGAAAAATAAATAGCAAATTTTATATTCAATTTGACGAGAACAAGTTATAAATAAAAAAATTACTAATACTTATTCTAATCAATTAAAGTAATATTTGCAATAGACATTATTGAATCTATTTCATCTCCAACTAATTCTAAATTAGCATTGGTAAAATTAATTGTGTTACGCATATGGAATCTATCTTGATAATACAATTTTTTTGTTTCAAATAATGTTTTAATGTAAGACCGAGCAGGATTTAAAATTGGAATTTGGATATAATTAATTTTATAATTAAATATATCGAAATTTTCTATTGAACGTAACCAATAAACGTGAATTTGTAAATATTCACTTACTTCAATAATTACATCACATAATATATTAGTCAAATTTGTTAAATAAGAATCTGGTTTTTTTATTGGAAGGTAAGTAAATTGAGAATTTGAATTAACAGATAGATATTTTATTATGGTAAAATCAGATGGTTCTGCTTGATTAAACTTTTGAACTAACAGGTAAACTGTTGTTTTTGGTTTTAGCTTCATTTGATGGGTTAAACTTTGGTTACTATTACTGGCAAATTTGTGCAAACAAACACTTCTTTGTGATTTATGAATTGGTCGAACTGGTTCTTTCATTATATTTATATTATTTTAATGAGAGCCAGTTAATTTATCAATTTTTATGCAAATAAAAAATTTGAATTTGTAAGTAATTGTGCTGGTGCCATATTATCTTCAATGTCAAATTCTTTAAATCTTACAACTATTTCTAATGAATCTCATGATGTTGCGCTTGGTGAGCGCATAAAAATGTACGAAAACACCCCATTACCTACAACTGGAAAAATTAAACCAGAAGACAACTTTATCATCAGACTTGATGGTCGCTCATTTAGCGCGTTTACTGGCAGTTTTGTTAAACCATTTGATCCAATATTTATTAAAGCAATGTGTTATACTGCACAAGATTTGCTAGAAAAATTTAATTGTCAAACCGCGTACACACATTCCGATGAAATTACATTGATATTCTCCCGACAATATCCAGATAAATCCGGTACATATGTTAGTGTCCATTTATTTGATGGACGGGTTCAAAAAATAATTTCATTAACTGCTAGTTATTGTAGTGTTCGATTTAATTGGCACTTGAGTAAATTATTTGAACAAAATGCAATGGGTACAAATCCTGTAGTTTATCCAGAAAATTTAATTAAAAAAGTTTTTAATTGTGAACAAATGTTTGATGCTCGTTGTATTTGTTTTCCAGACGAACTTGCCCATGAAATTGTTAACCACCAAATATGGAGGTCAGTTTATGATTCTCATAGAAATGCTGTCCAAGCTTATGCGCATGTGTATATCGGAAAAAAAAATTGCATGGGAAAAAATTCAGCCCAACTTATTAACATGTTAGATGAAACTGGTATATCTTGGTCTGATGTACCCAGATGGATTAAGTATGGTTTTTATTGTAAAAAAGATTTGTACGAAAAAGAAGTTGATGGTCAAATTATTTCCCGTGCTAAATGTACATTTAAAAGTTTTCGTATTGAATTTTCCAAACAAATACAAACAATTCTATTGGCCAAGTACTGGGATAATACTGATTGCATTAAAGAAAATGCGAATGTTGATATTAGTTTAATTTAAATTTTATTTTATTTTAATTATTGGAAAACTAGGATTTTTAGCAATGCCACAAGCTCCTATGCTACTTGTTGATTCTGTTCTGGCTATTTTAACATAACCATCAATACCCCACGATATTCCCCATGAATTTTTAACTAACCAATATTTTTGTCCAGAATTTTCTTCTCCATATCCAATAATTAAAATCCCATGATTTGGTTCTGTTCCACAATCAAATTGACCAATAATACCTCCAGAATAATGCTGAAAAATTTCTGTAGATACATCAAGATAAGAAGCTACTGGGCGTTGGAAAACTGCTTGTTTCAACAAAGTTTCGTTATTTTTTTTAACATCAAAACAATTTGTTAAAAATGAAATTGGTAAACATCCTTTGCAATAACTAACAGAACCATTGGATGATGAATATGGATAAGTACTAAGTGCACATAGTCCAGTTTTTCGTATATGTTTAAATGAACCAGATATGTCACCTCCATCACATTGATAACAATTATATTCAAAACCATAAGTACATTCAATAACTTGTTCTGTTGATAATTCGTTAACTGAAACATTATATGCTATTGCTGATGCACTTTCAACTGCTCCAGAAGATGCAAATGCCCATCCAGCATTGCAATTACCTTGGTCTTTTATAGAACTAACATAGTTACTAGTGCGCCAATCAATAGAATTACCCGCAGCTAAATTATCAGTTGCATATAAATCACAATCAAAATGTCTTATTTTATTAAAAGAATTAAATTGACTAGTAAATTCATCCAAAGTCAAATCAGTAAATTGATTATATCTCATAATAATGTTTTTACTTTTTAAATTATTTTCTTGAATTGATTGAATATTTTTTGCAAATATTTTAAATCTGCTTGTATATTCAGTATTATTCAAATATTTTTTATTAAACTTTTTAACATAATTTTCAAACTGGGTTAATGTGTTTTCATTGCTTTGTAAGTCAACAAATATTTTTGCAAAATTAGTGTTAAATACAAGCGCCAATAAAAAAAATCCCAAATAAAACATATGATATAAATAGCTTATATAATATGTTTTTAAATTAAAAAAGTTACAATAAAATCTGTTACCTATTAAACATCAATGTCTGGTTTTTGCTTTGATTTGGTCTTAACTTTACCATCGGTATAAATCCGCTATAAAAAACCGTATATTTTATTACAAAAATACTATAATTAAACCGTTGCTAGACATGTTGTAAAATTTTCAAATAATGTCTCCAACCGCTTTTAATTCCGGTTATAAGGGGTATATAGCGAAACCCCTACTGTTATGCTTTTTTAGTTTATTCCTTTTAACAGAATATTTATACAACCATTTATGTCACGGTCTAATTTAAAACAGCATTTGCAATTTAGTTTACGGTTTGTATTTATTTCACAAATGTTTGTACAAAAACTACAAGTTTTTGATGTATAACTTTCGTCAACCATTATTAAATTTACATTATTCTCGTTGCATTTAAATTGAAGTTTTTGTTTAAATTCATAAAAACGTAAACTGCTGGCTATTCTTTTATAAATCTCTTTTAAATTTCCGTCTGTTGATGATATACTTTTGGTACTCCAATTCCCTAAAAATATATGTTTTACTTTGGCTGTTTTTATTAAATAATTTATTGATTTCCAATGTAGGTCTGTTATTAAATTATAATTTGATATTTTTATTTTTGCGACTCTTTTTCTAGTTTTTTTGTTGTTTATTTTATTTTAATTTCTATTTGCACACTATCAGGAATTTCTTCGTTTTCCCCGTCTGAATCAGAACTTAATGACGAATCATCGGAATCGGACATATCAATTAGTTTTTGTCTAGACTTGTTATTTGCTGGTTTTGGTTTTAACCAATCGGGTTTTTCATCGTCTGGTAATTCCGCTATCAAGTCGTCAAAACCTTTTGGTTGTTCTTCCTCTGGGTTTTCTTCGTTTATATCTTTTAACGATTTCAGCGCAAGCGCTGTGGCTTTAGCTTTGCAAAAGACGCACCAAGTTTCTTGAACCATATTCTTTTTATTGTAAGACATTAAATTTATATCTGACTGATATCGCTTAATAAATTTGTTATTCTGAAACATGGATTTTTTCAAGTATTCTATTTTCCCAGCGTATTCGGCTTTTTCTGCGGGGGTAAATCTGGGATTGGATGCTATTTTTTCTAAATTTGACAAGTTAGAACCAAGAACTTTATCAAACAAATCAAATTTATTGGTCTTAACTATAGTATTGGTTTTTTCGTCAATAACTGAAGCGTGTTTGTCATTGATCGCGGTTATACAATAAGAATGGTTCTCTGGTACTGATTTATTAAAATTAATCATTTCTATCAAGTATACTAAACTATTTAATCCTTTGTCTAAAATGTCTTTTTGTAACTCAAAAGTTAGATGTCCAATACTACTTGCCTCTGGAGAATTTATGATATACTGGATATTATTAGTTGTGTTATTACTATTTGTAGTATTGTTATTGTTATTATTATTTGTTATTTTCTGGGGATTTTTTTCTAATGTGTTAAATTTTTCGGTTAGTTGATTAACTTTTTCTTCTAATGATATTTTTTGTTGTTTTTGTTCTTTACATTTTTGCATATGAACCCACTTATTTTGTCTAGAATTATATTGTTTATCACAATATTCACATAAGTATTTTTTTTAATGTTATTATTTTTATGGTTAATTCTAATATGTTTTAATAAACCATTTTGTGTTTTGTAGCTCATATTGCAAGTTTCACAAACAAAATTATTTATTTTTATAGTTTCTTTGCATAGACTCATTTCCTGGACATTATCTGATGATGAATTATTATTTGTTAAATTTATTGGTTGATTAATATTTGACTGCGATATATCATCAGCTTGTATGTTGCAGATAGTTCCATTGTTTATTAATATTTCTGCAATTTTACTTTTGGGTTGGGTATTTGGTACAGTAAATAATTTGGCTATATCATCCACATGTTCTCCAATTGTTTTAATATCATATGTGTTTGCAATTAAAAACACATACAACTTCATTTGTTCCACGTCACCCATAAAATATTCAGTGCCGTATTCAGTTACTTGTTTAAATTTAGTTTTAAACAAGTCTTTTATATTTTTTTCTTTTCCCACACAATTGTCACACTTAACATGTAATATTAATTCGGATCCATTAGGATATTGTGTAAATCGTTTTAAACCTTCTTGTTTGGTTTGGCCTATTTTATATATGGATTCGTTTAACTTAATCGACTCCCGGGTCTGCAGTAAATATAAATAGCTCATTGAATTAAGTTAATAATTAAAATATATTGAGCCATTCATATTTTCAATTTTTATTATTAATTCAAACTAATACAATTATAAAAAAAATTGAATGGGCAAATCGTTCGATACATATCTATTTACAACTAATGGATATGTATGAATGTGTGCGCGAGTCAGATGGAAGTTTTCAAATTAAAAAACTAGGAAAACAATCTGAAGGTTTTAATGAAAATTCAGAACCATATATCCCATTAGAAGTTCCACCACCAGAAATTAGTCAGGTTAGTCAGGTCAACCAAGACAACAATCCCAAACCAACAGAAGTGCCCAAAAAACTTGTTGAAATATCTGATATAAACCAACTTAAATACCATAATTTAACTGGGGCGAAAGTTTTATCCTGTGTAATTGAAGACAAACCAATTGAAAAAACAACTTGGTCCAACTCAATTAGAACTTTGTACAAACAAATTGCTGATGGTGCAAGAATAATTAAAGATTCAATTTTAGAAATCAAAACAGTTAGAAAAGTTGATAAAGGTTTTACTTTTATTAAAGATTTAGGTATCAGTGTGCGGGTGAAGGAACTTAGAAAAAACTTTGTTAGAGAAATTTTTACCCAAGCAAAAGCAAATAATTTGTCTGTGTGCATAAAAATCCAACTAGCTAATGGTACAGGGTTGATTGTTAATATTGTCAAAGCCACGTAAAAAATATTGATAATTAATTGAATTGGCTTATTTATTTATATTTACAATGGACATGTTTAAAAATTTAACAAATGAAAAGGTGGAAAAAGTAGTGGACAAATATTTTGAGTTAAATGAAGACAATATAATTACATCAGTTATTGCTAGTAATGTTCAAGATTCAATTGTATCAGAAATTGATGGGCTTGTTGGAGAGTTATTTGCTGAAAAAAAACTCAGTCCAAATGATTTTACCGGTTGGTATAAAATTCCTTGCTCTTGGGATTACGAAACACAAGAAGATTATGACAAAGCAGTTGAACAAGCAGAATTGGAACATGTAGCTAAACAAGTATACAGGTGGTACTCAGTTAATAAAAAAGGTTTTGGGATGTTTAAAATATGTGGGGATCCAGTTGCTGAATATAAAGGAATATACATTTGGGGACGAACAACTAACGGGGAAAGTATAGTTGGGGATTTTACCAGCGATAAACGTAAAATGGATTTGATGCGTAAAATTTTAAAGACTGATAAAAAATAAAAAATATTGATAATTAATTTAATAAATAGTTTCACATAAAAACTTTTTTCAATTGGAATTATAATATGAGTAATAAAAATAAATTAAAATTATGGACAAGTATGTATTATTCTAATCCGGTACTAAGCAAAACATTTAGCAAGTACAGTCAATTTATTGATTTTGCAAATGGAAAAAATCCTATTAATTCAACTCAAAAAGGTGGTAATAAAATATATTCAATAAATTACAAAAACCACGATTATAAATTTGATTATATTGAAAATGACAATATGATTGTTTTAACTTCATGGGATAATCCAAATAACGAATGTGTTGGTATTCATATTGACAAAACTAATTCAATTGCAAACATTAACTCAATTAATGCCAATATGCCAAGTTGTGTTCATTCGATAACACGTGTTGGTACAATATTACTTAAAATAACAATGAAAATGCTTGAAAAATACAAAAATAAATTAGGAATTAAAGTTATTACACTAAGTGATAAAAGTTATTTAAACTGTAACGGGAAAACCATAGAGTTGAGCTATTTAAGTGTACTAGCAACTGGTCAAACCTGGTATGGTAAATATGGTTTTAGACCAATTAAATACGAAAATAATAGTCAAGTTGTTTCACACGAGTATTTACTTCAAGTTTATAATACTAATATAAAAATTATGGACGAGATAACTATTAGCCAAGTTAATTGGAACCAATATATTGAAAACCAAAAAGTAATAAAAGCTATTAGGGAAATTATTTTAGTAAAACCATCAATGTTAGTAAGAGAATTTATAAAAAACATTTTATTAGATTGGAATAAAAACTGTGACTTAATAAGTAAAACTTATATAAAATTATTTAATAATATTGGTCTAATACATACCGGTACCTTATATGGAAAATTTATTTAATGGTTAAACTAATAAAATAACTACATCATATTAAAATTAATAAAAAATATTGATAATTAATTTATTTATTGGACAAGATGTTAAGATCTAATTAATGGAACTATCAAAAGAAAATATTAAACAATTAGCTATTGTGAAATGGATTGAAGCTAATGTTGTTTCTTGTATTAATCAATTAGTACCCGAGTTATTTGCTGAAGGTAAAATTAGCTCAGAAGATTTGGCAAATTACTGGGAAACACCAAACCTAGATGATTATGATACTTCTCAAGCTTATTGGGACGCTGTTGACAATCCCGAACCACAAGAAGTATATGAATGGTATTGTGTTAGTAAATCAGGTTATGAGTTTTTTAAAATGTGTGGGGATCCGGTTGCCCAGTATAAAGGTATTTACATTTGGGGACGAACCAGTACTGGGCAACGTATTAGTGTAGATTTTATTAGTGATAAAACCCGAATGGACATCATTAATAAAATTTTATTTTAAATAATTAGGTTTAACCAAATTTTAAATTGGTAATTTTACCATTTGCAACCACGCATCTAATTTGATTTACCCAATAGTTTTCCAAATAAAAACTATCAAGTTCACACAATCTAACCCGGTAAGGTGCAAATTCCTTGTTCATTTGTGCAACAACCTCTTCTGTATACTCACGCCCAATGTAACTCAATAATCGGTCTCTTCTTTCACTCATTAATTATTATAGAGACTAAGGCTTTAAATATAAACCTAACCAAAGCACAATTTAGTAATTTTACCATTGAAAACTACGCACCTGATTTGATTTTCACAGTAATATTCTAAATAATATTCATTTTCTGGACATAAACTTACAGTCCAAGGTGCGAATTTTCTATTTATTTGTTCAACAACCTCGTCAGTATACTCGCGCCCAATATAACTTTGTAACTTGTTATCCTCAGAATCACTCATTGGTTTTAATAGTAATCTTGTCTTTAAATCCAATTCTCTTAATTGGGTACTTGATGTTCCGCATATTCGAGTAATTTGAACCAGTACTAATGGTTTAAGACCATTTGCTAATCTCAATTGGTTAATTTCTTCTCCGGTTTTAGCTGTTTCATCAGACAAAACCAAACATTCTAATGTCAAATCTGTTATTCCAATTGAGTATTTATCATGAATTAACATAAGCGTAACCTTAATATAGGATTTATTTATTGATTGAATATACTGGTTTACTTGAGCTTGACGCTTTTCGATCGGTTCAATTAATCTGGCTAGCTTTTTATCCGCACACATGGAATTCCCTGATATCCCAATAACTAATTCCCCGGATTTAGCTGTAACTTCTAAAGCCTTGTCCAATAATAATTTATGCCCTTGATGTAATCTATCAAATGTCCCAGCAACTAGAACTCGATTATATTGTACCATTTAATTAAACATTTTTATTTATTTCTTAAATAGTTTCAGAGTAAATTTCCAGTTCAACCGAGTTATCTGAGCAAATTGAATTAACTGTTGAGAAAAATTTTTCCCCAACAGTTTGTATTTGTTTTTTACTTAGGTTTTTAATAATGATTTTTTCAGGTGTAACCTCACAAACACCTCCTCGAAGAGAATCTTCAAGTGCATCTAAATTATTACCAAACCATTTGGGTGCGCGAGTACTTGTGCAGTAATTTTGATAAAAATCTTTGGGTGTTTGCCAATTGGAAGCATCCAATGTAATAGTTATTTTTGATTTTTTTTGTGATACCATTATAAATAATACTATTATATTTGTTTAAATAAAATTTACAATTTATATTCAGATAAATCAACCTCAGTAAATGGTTCATTAAAAAGTGCCTGATAAAAGGAGTTACACATTAATATTGATTTATACATTGATTGACTTATAAATTTATTAAAATCATTCGTTGTTCTACACATTGTAGCATAATTTTTGTTAAAATAATAATTATAATAATCAAGTATTTGATTTTGTTGAACTTCCAATTTATTAATTTTATCCAAGTTTTCAATAAAGTTTGGACATAACCTTAAAAACTCCTTTATGGTTTCAAATAAACTATTTGGTAGTGTATTAGTTTTATTAATATAAATAGGATTTGTAAGTTTTGGCATATCATCACGACCAGTATCAACCCAATAATCAGGAATGTATTGGGCTCTTAATTCTGGTTTTAATAATTCGGCCTCACCAAAATCTATAACATAAACTTTTAAATTAGATTTACCACCAATAGGTTTAAATCCAATTTTTTTCCCAAAATCAAATTTAAATTCAAATATAGATTTTTTTTCTTCAATTATAAAATTATTTATATTAACATCATTATGTACAAATCCATAAGCTTGAAATGCAAGTAATTGGGCGCCAATTGCTTGGTCCAATAAAATTTTCATTTTATTTAAACTTATTTTTTGTTTAATTAAGTTCTTTGTTCTATTAGCTTTATAATATTTCATTACTTCTAATGTAACAAAGCCATCAGATGATTTACCATTGCAGAACCCTTTTGCAGGTTTTCCATTAATAGTATAGTTCGCATCAATAATATCTGATAATTCATTACAAATAATAGTACAATAAACTAAAGGGAAATTATGAATCTTTTGTAATAACTTATTTATAATTCCAAGCTTATTATTTGAATTTAAAGTAACTCGAACTAAAATATTTTCTTTATTTATCATTCGTGCTAAAAATTGTTGTGCATTCGATGAATTTGTTATTAGCACTTTAACAGGTTGTAACCATTCGTTTGTTGGAATAACTAAAGCCTTTTTATCCGAATTACTTAGGCATTTTAAGGGTTTGTCATTATTTATTTCCATTGAAATATAATTTAACTAAGATAAAAATTATTTTAGTTAAACAAATTGACTAATTAATTAATTTATAAATTTGTTACTGTTGGTTTTAAATAAAACCCGCAATAATTTTTACATGTATTCGCATGTGCTTGTATATTTTCTTGAGTGTAACAATCCCGACATAAATTATAAACATCAGGAGGTTCTGGTTTTTCTTCTTCATTATTTGATTCTTCATCACCAGATTCTCCAGCTAATTCTTTGTAATGATTACATACTACTTCGCACTGTTTGCAAAAGTAAATATCATCATAACAATGATTATTTTCACAAAGGTCACAATTAAAACTACCAATTAAATTCCTAATCATTTTAACGCGGAATTCCTCAGCAGATTTAATTACTTCATCCATATCAAATTCGTGTTTTTCCACATTATAAGGTGGTTCTCTCCATGAGAATTCACATTGTCGGTCAGTTTGTAAATTAATTCCCTGAGTTTCGCAATCTAACCACCTACCATCTAATTCCCAGACTTGGTTTCTTATAAATAAAGTTGAATCACATAATGCACAATTAAAAAAGCAATCGCCTTCTGGTGATAAATTAATATTGTGTTTTTTATTTTTGGAAAATTTTATTGGCTTTGCACCAAACATAGTTTTTAATTTGCTTATTGATTGGTGACAAGTTTCCTGGTTAAGAAAATATCCCCAAGAAGTCCAACCGTCTTGTGATAATGTATAAAAATATAACCCGGTGTATTTGTAAAAATGGACTTTTACCCCCTTGCCTTTTACCTCGAACTTATAACCTGCTTTCAGTGTATATTTTTCCGGCCGCCCCATTTGTTCCATTAAAATATAATAGTTATCAAATCTTTAAATTAAAATCCAATTAAATAGGTAAATTAAATACTCCAGAAGTTTTCATTTGTTCAAATTGTTCTTGTGATTTACGGTATCGCTTTTGCAGGTATCGTGTTGACCAGGCTCCACAAATTGATTCATCTGGCTTGTATCTAGTAAAATTAGGTTTGGACACATTAACTAAATACTTGTAATTCCAGAAAAATTTATCCAGTGCATTAGATTCATTAGGATTATTCGATTCAACAAATGGACCATAATTTGCTTTAACAAATTCCCTGGCCTCAAACTCAGAACCAAATACTGGCAAATTATTAAAAAATTCTACCCGGAAATAATCTCTTGGTCCAACCCCATGCCCAATCACATAGTGGTATCGGTTTTCCCCATCGCATTTAGCAAACACATATAAACAACAATTTCTCATAATATTTTCCCGATATTCATCAATAAATAGGTAATCGCTAGGAATCCCACCCGCTTTAATTGTTTGGTCATGTTTTTCAAAATATTCGTGAGAATACCAATAATCTCGCCCATAGTGTCGAGATAATTCTTCACCTGGTTGGATATCTCGTAAAGCCCTAACAAAAGTTACTCGTGGTTTTCCAGCAATTTGAGCTTCAAGGCCAAATGTATTAGAAACATTAACATAGACCAAGTTACTGGCTGTCTCGGCTTGAGCATAATTTTCATCATATGACTTGGCAGAACCAGTATAACCTAAATCATTACACATTCTACTAATGCTGTCTT
>JACCDG010868945.1_pt1 | contig 34257 bp, 72 predicted proteins | sample 7442471 | NCBI WGS metagenome assembly JACCDG01 (sample SAMN15323444, study PRJNA562643) | freshwater metagenome | isolation source: river surface water | place: USA:Blue River Watershed | collected 2017-08-17 | reverse complement strand
GTCTTTTCCCAAATTTGGTATGGACTACCGCATTTTTGATATATTTGGGATGAGGCTCGAAATGATAACTGATGGAGCTAAAAATTGCCTCCCATTCCAAGTCTTCAGGTGTTTTCTTTCTTGCCATCACGTACCTCTGAACTGGAGTTGATTTATTTATCAACATTCCAGTTCAGAGACTTGTGTTTACACAGCTTTTTTGGCTTTAGTCGCAGGCTTTGCTTTGGTTTTAATGCCAGTCTCAGCAGCTTTTTCTTGTAGTGGGACGACAGCAGCTTGTGCTGTCTTTTTGGTCTGAGGACGTAGAGTTGGATCCAATCGATAGGCTTGTTCTCTCTTGCCCTGTGCATCTGTTTCCAGCATGCGAGCCATTTCCAACAGATTTGACGCTTGGCTCTTGAGTGTTGCAGCATTGTCATTTTCTGAATTCACTGCATGCACATTGAACTTTTTGAGATCAGCTGCCACCGATGCTTTTGTCTCTGGATCCAAATCGTCAAAACCTTGAGGCACTGTCTCTTGTGAAGACATGGCTGCAATGACATCAGGAAGAGGCCAACGGACGCCTCGGCGAGGTACCATTGTAACATTTGTTACAGGTGTCTTTTGCAGTCTGTTGCTTTGATGAAACTTCACCAGCATGTTCGTTGCGCTTCCATCCGGACTCGGTCGGCGTGCCAATACATCAGCCAAGTTCTTTGCCTGTTGACCCTCAGTGCTTTCAACAACCTTGCGGAGTGCTTCATTGTACATGTCAGGGAGTGCATCAGTATCAATAACCAAGGCATGGGCAGGGTCGTCTGGCAGTTGCATAAACACAACAACTACATTTTTCCCTGTGTTGTTGAGTTGGCCTGTGTGTCTGTACATATTATCAAACATCAATCACTCCTTATAGTCCAGTAGGACTGGTTGCTTGACTAGTTTCAGCTGATCCAACAAAACTGTTGATCTTTTCGTATAGCATTCCAACACTGCTGAGTTCAGCTGCCCGGAAAGCGCCACGCTGTGTGCATAGATCAATCAATACCAGTACATTTTTCAAATCAGTCAATGTAATTTCTGAAGGCACAGCATTTTCAGCTGATTCAGCCTGTGCATCTGTGGATGGGGTCTCACTCATCAAAATTCTCCTAGAGTTTCAATCAGTTTATTCCTGCAACATAGACTTGTCAATATAGGGTTTGCGAACCGAAACTAAACTTGGACTCCATCCAATGTAGGGAATCCAGTTCTCATTCGGAATGACTATAGGAGTTTTTTTGACCTTACTTACTATTTCGCCAATAAGTGGTTTGTACGGCATTCGCATTGGGTTAACATCTGTTCTGTGTCCTTTTCTGGTGTTGCACCTATTGCAGGCCATAGCCACATTGGTCCAATTGGTTTTGCCACCTAGGCATCTTGGTGTCACATGTTCCATTGTAAGCGACTTCAATTCAAATTTTTCACCACAGTACTGACAAGTGTAGTCGTCTCTGATACAGAGATTTGATTTGTTGAATTTAACGGTGCGCCCGCTTTTCACAAAGGTTTTTGAAACAACCACACTTGGTACCGGCATAGTCACGCTAGGGCTATGCACAAACCAGTCACTATAATTTTCAATAATATCAACCTGATTTAAATAAACCAGCTTCACTGCCTCTTTCCACGTTAGAGTGCTCAAGGGAGCTACTCCAAGTGGACTGTAGTCAGCATTCAGAACCAATGTGGCATTCATAATTCACCTTCGATAATCTACCCTGATATTTAAGTTTCAAAATAACAGGGCGAGGTAATGTTGTCAGCAAGATTCACAAGAACGGCACCAAGTCTGCCGCCTTTGCTGCTACCGCAATCAACCACTAGAGCTTTTCCGCCCATTTCATTTGTTTTGATTGTGATTGAATTTGTGATGCGATCAAGCCAGTCGTGACCAACAATTACAGTGTGATCAGCCGGAATGTCCTTTACCCAATTCCAAACACGATTTGGGTAACCATCACTCTTTACTGGAATGGCACTGTCAACCTCGCCAAAAAAGGCCATGTTGCTGTCCTGATGCGTCAAGCGCCTTGTGGTTTGAGTCCACATGTTTGGTGTGGCAGCACCATGGGTAAACAAAAACTTATCCACAACAAGATGGTTGCGACTCCAGTTACGCAATGCTGTCCAAGCACTCAAAAACTTTCGCTGACGATCCGCACTGATGCTGGTGATCTCGTTGATTGTGCAGAGATTTGCATCACTTAACCTGCCATGCCAACTTGCGCCAAAATCATTTTGGATCCATCGGTCAATTTTGCGTTCATGGTTGCCCCAAATCATACTTGCCTCACCTGTTTTCACAGTCTCGTAGGCCAATCTCATGCACTTCAAATTCTGCCGCCCATAGTCAACTACATCGCCCAACCAAACAATGTGGGCAGTGTGCGACTTTGCCAAGTCAACAGCCTTGCACATGCTGTCCCAATCACCATGCACATCGCCAACAGCAAGAATTTTGTCAGCTGTGATAGTAGCATCCTTTACTACTAGGGTATTTTGTGCTAGCACAACAGCTCGCTTTTGGTCGCCTGTCAACACTTGGGACTTCACAGTCAACCAGGTGTGATGGCTTTTGGCAAGCATTTGTGCATCCTTGGTGGGGTTCCTGATTTGGAGGTCAGAAATATTGAGTTCAAATGGAATGTAAATGCACTCCACCCCATACTTCTCAGCTATCATACAAAAATCTAAACGATCCTTGGTTTTGAGATTGGTTGCATCAACTATTACACGCTGACCATTAGCCACTCGCAATTCTGAGCGGCGAAACAGTTCACTCCAGACCACAGCCAACTGATCGCCTGCTGTTGAGTCGCCACACAGCTCTAGTCGCAAGTCGGCAAAGCTGAGTATCTCATGCGAAGAGAAGCTTTGATGGGCCCATGTGGTTTTTCCTGAGCCAATAGGACCTACCAGGAGCACAATACAATGTAAGGGAATCTTTTTCATGCACAACTATAGCATGTGCTGCTATCGTGTCAATTGAACCAGTCTGTGAGATCAAACAAATAAGTTACTAGTCCGCCCAGAGCACTTGCTATCGCCAAAAAACTAACCCCAAACAAAGTGCTTGAGGTCCATAAACAACCAAACAATAAGTATGCCCAATTGGCCATATATCCACTGATCAAAAAGGCGAGCACTGCGCCTAGCCAAACAACGAATATCAAAAGTGCTGCCTTCATGCTCTTGTTGTCCTCAGTGCATTTGATATTTATTTCGGATGGCATTTTTAAGACTGTTGCCATCGCAAACGCATTGAGGACAAGCTAGAGACTTTTAGGCGCGGAAACCAAAGCCCATAGGGGCTTGAACCTCAGCGGTTTCAATGTCCCGGTTGAAGATCTCAGTAAGTGTCCATTCGCCTTTAGATTCCCAATTTTGGGCTTCAACCCCAGCTGCTGTGGCTGCCACTGCTGCCTCTCGACTGTTTAGAGGTCGGAATTCAACACTGGCATAGCAACGCCCTTTCCTGAGCAGTGCTGGATCAACCTTGCTCATTTTGCTGATGTTGGTGGTGAACACCATCTTTTTGCCACTCACCTTCACAATGCCATCACTCACGTTCAGGAACTTGCTCATGATCTTGTTTTGCTCACTCTCTCGATTGCTCAAGAGCAGATCAGCATCTTCAATGATCATGAGGTTGTGATCATCATCAGCTAGGAAGTCAATGAAGAATCGATCATCGCGCAGGATATCTTCATCATAGCTGACAATGGCATTCATTTTGCGGCTGCAAATCAAATGCTTCAAAAAGCTAGTCTTGCCAGTTCCTGGAGGACCATACATCACCAGCACTGTGGCAGGGCTTTTGAGGTAGTCTTCCACAAAACTGTCTACCCCCTGTTTGAACCAAGGATAATATTCATCGCACAGTTTGTTGTCTTGATCAACATAGAGGCTCCGATAGTCCATACCAGCGCCATCTTTGTAGTACCAAGTGATTTTGGTGAAGCTGCGGTCTTGAAACTTTTCCTCCAGGGCTTCAGAGATTGCGGCCACACTCTTGACGTCCCCATAGACCTCAACATTGGCACGGTTGACTCGAACACTGCCCTCGTCATAACCCCAACTGCGTCGGCCTTGCGTGCGTTGATCTCCCACCAAAAGCACACTTGGTCCGCGAATGATCCAATAATCTGGATCAATTTGCACATATGTCCAAGTGTGTGCATGGGTGGGATACAGCTGAGCCAAAACACCTGGCATTTCTTGAAACACATCAACAACATGCTTGCGCATTTCCAGCTTGATGTTTTTGCAAACAACAGTATGCCTGCTGCTCTGAGCGGTGAGAAACTCCAATCGAATTTGGCTTGTTACACCATATCCAAAATGGTCATTCCTAACACCAAGATTCACTTGTTCAAACATGTTGTGTTTTGCTCGCTCTCTATTATATTTCAACACTATAAGGCTGGTTTAAGTTCAGTCAAGCTTTTGATCAGATACCTGAGAGCCTCATAACGTTGATACTCGCTTTTGAGATCTTCGTGTTGATCTCGAAGCAGACGTTCCTCATTGGAATCGTAGAGATCTTCAGCCATCCGCACTAGATCCTGCCATGGAATTTCAATAGACAGTATGTCCCTTGATCTGCCAATGTTTGTGGTTTTTACCTCATAATGATCGTAAAACCAGTTGACAGCCCTACGAGCACGAGCATTATTGTCATCCATGTTGTTTGCGAAGCCCACCAGCAGCCAGCACAATCTCACACACATGATTCAGTCGTTCGATGTGACCATAGGCCTGCCAAGGATCAACATCCACAGCCACCACGCCATGCATGTGCAAACCAATGATGTGACTGTTGATGCTGCCATCCGCTTGAATGTCAAAAGCTTCAGCCACTGCCTTGCCCAGGTCCTCACTCTGTGCCTGCACCTTGCCAACTGTGGGACCCACTCGAGTGTGATTCTCCAGCTCAGGAAAGTCTCGCACAACCTCTTGCAAGTCTAGGCCAGCATACATGGCAGCCACAATGTGTGTGGGATGCAGATGGAGCACCACTCGATTTGATGTGGGAGTATTCACTTGCAACCAATAGTGAAATGGCAGCTCGCCGCTGGGTCGCAGTCCAATGATGCGCCGCTGATACTCGTCGTCGGCACGAGTCATCCTGTTCCAGGCATCAGGAGCCATGGGATCGTCGGAGAAGTAGAGCTTGATCATGCTCTCGCTGGTGAGATGTTGTTTCCTCACGCCAGTTGGAGTGATATAGAGGCAGTTTTGCACCTGTCGACGCAGCGATACGTTGCCATCGCGAGTGGTGATCCACCCTCGGTCGTAGGCAGTGCGCATAACGTCAGCCATTGTGTCTAGCATAATTGTTTTTCCTTTATGAGAATGTAAGCCAAGTTTCAAATGCATCGGGATAGTTGGTAAACCAATATTCCTGATACACATAGGTGCAGATTGCACCTCGTTTCCATATTTGTAATGGTGCTAGGTGTCGATCACGAAATATCTTGGGATAATATTCTGGATCATCTGGACCAAAACGGTTGAACAACCACTCAAGCACCTCTAGCTCATGAGAATTGGTTCGATTGTTCAACCGCACCACATAGTTCATCACGCCAGCAAATTCAAACTCGTAGATGCCAAGAGGTTGGGTAGTCATCTTTTGAGTTTGTACAACTCTTGTAACATTTTCGCCCTACCTTCCCGAAACCGTTGTGCAACTTTGTCCAGCCCATCAGCTTCAAGTCCCTGTTGCCAAGTTTCAACCACCCAAGGTTCAAATGGGCTACTCCAAAGGGTTTCTCCACGCCGGTAAGCCCGCTCATGCCTCTCACGCTCTTGTTCAGTGAGAAACACAGCCCGACCTGGCATGAAATCACAATCACAAACATGCGGCGCTGTGTTGCACCGTTTGGTGCAGTTTTTGAACCAGTCCATCAGCTGATCTTTCTGTAGAGAACCTCATAGATGTCCCACTGCATATTGGGATCAATTCTGCTCATTGTGTCCAAGCGAGCCTGGGCCTCACTCCTTGTGCCACGCTGAACCTCTCCATAAATGGAGAGATCGTGAGGGATGCTGCTGTCAAAAGGTCTAGCAATCACAAAGTTGATCTTTGTGCTGTCAAACGGGTCAAACTGGTGCGTCATTGCCATATGCATCCGCTTCGTAGGGCTCTTCTGGGCAGCCTTGCCCAAAATACTCAGTTTTTTCAGTATCGCGCCAATGACGGGCGAATGCCAGTGCAGCAGCTTCAGTATCAAACCCACTTTCGGGATCCACAAGACTGGGCCATTCTGTCTTGCTGCCCACAGTGTGGCCCCAATATTTGGCAGAAATCTCCCCACGTTCTGTCACTGCCACTTCCACCCGCGTGATCCGTTTGTGCCTGGCTAGAATCTCAAGAGTGTCATCAATGCGGCTATACTCGTGGCCCTCATGAATGATAGTCACTCGTTCGTTGCGGCTCCACACTCGAGGGCTCCAGAATGTGTATCCAGGTGCATAGGGTAGGTTGATCTTCACTGCACATTGCTCCACTTTTGCTGTTGATAATGTAGCACTTTTCTGTCTAGAGTCAACCAGAACGTGATGTTCGGCGGCAATAGAGAATGTAAGGCACACGCCATGCAGCCATAAGTGCCCAGCTGAGATATGTGAACAGAATGGGTCCTCCCATGATCACACTGACTATATCAAGGTTGAGTCCAATCAACATAGGTATAAGGAACAATCTAAACCGCAACTTGCTGTTAGTCTTGGCCAGGCTGTCATAACATTGATTTTGTTGAATGATTTTTTTGAAAACTGTGGAAATCATGTGCGGTATCCATCCTTGTGTGAGAGTCGCCATTTGAAGGTGGACTCAACCAACGTGTCAAGATCGCTCATTGTTGGCGTCCAGCCCAGTTCTTGTTGAATACGGCTGCTGTCAGCAATCAAGTGTGAGGGGTCGCCCATTCTCCGGGCACCAACCACTGTAGGAACCACTAGACCTGTCACTCGCTCTACTGAGGCAATTACCTCACGCACACTGTAGCCCTCTCCATTGCCCAAATTGTAGACTACACTTTTGCTGTCTAGTGCAGCTAGACAGGCCACATGTGCTCGAGCCAAATCACACACATGCACATAGTCTCTCACAGCCGTGCCATCTGTGGTAGGGTAATCATCACCAAATATAGTCAACTGTGGACGACGCCTTAGAGCTGCGTCAATGCATAAGGGTATGAGGTGAGTTTCGGGGCTGTGATCTTCGCCTAGCACACCATCAGGATCACAGCCAGCAGCGTTGAAGTAGCGCAACACCGCACTCCTCATGCCATGTGCAGTGTGTGCCCAGGCCAGCATCTGTTCAATCATCAGCTTGCTCAAACCATAGGGATTGACCGGAAGGGTTGAGGCCGTTTCGTCAAGATACAAACTTTTGGGTTCTCCATACACTGCGGCAGTGCTGCTGAACACAAACTTTGGGATGCCAGCCTCCACGCAAGCCTCAATGAGATTCAAACTGTTGACCACGTTGCAGTTGAAGTAGTGCAGGGGATAGTGATAGCTCTCTCCCACTTGGCTTTTGGCAGCAAAATGGAACACAGCATCAAAAGAGCCAGTGTTGAGCGTTTCTTGAACAAATTTTCGATCTGCCAAGGTGCCCTTGTAGAGGGGCACATGCGGTGGCACTGCCTCCTGATGCCCAGTGCTGAGATCATCCAGCACTGACACCTGATGTCCCTGCTCCACCAAAGGCTTGACCAAATGACTGCCAATGTATCCAGCGCCGCCAGTAACCAAAAATTTGCTCAAGAGTCACCTATCTAGAGTTCAGGGATAACGATCAATTGAATAATAGGGAAGACCTACCAACATGCGCTCAACATCCATGTTTCTTGACCTCAGTTCCATAGCTACTTCATCTAGGTAGAGATGATACTGAGTGAGATGATGCCGGGCTGTGTATGTGTAGCGCAACAGTGCAATCATTTCAAGTGGTGTTTGTGTGGGAGGATGAGCAGCTAGCAGAAAGCTGTCGATACCCCTGTAGTTTTCTTGCCCAATCAAAGTCTGAAGTTCAGTAAACAGAATCATGAGATGTTGTGTCTGTTCTGTCTCTGTCATGTTGTGTCCCATACCATTCGATATAATGTGACCTTTTCCAGTCCTTTTGCAACTATCTTCAAATGTGTAGCCGCGTATTGATTTTCCCACCAGCCGCTTTCTCGTCCTTCAGGACCCCAAGTTTGGGCGAACCAATCAATCATAGTTTGATTACATGTGCTTCTGAGAAAACAGAAAGTGTAATAGTCACTGATGGGATTTTGAATATCAACCACGTAATTTTTCGATCTCACATGTACCCAAAATTCAGGAGTTATTCCCACGTCAATTGCCATAGAGTTACTTTGTCTTCCCCTCGCACAACAATCTGCAATCCTGGTACGTCGCTTCTTATCGTCCACCAGGAGTCACTTAACCGGGGCGGACCCCACACACTCTCACACCACTCCAGCATCGCAGCATCACTTCGACTTTTATAAAAGTCTAGTAGGTAAGTGTCTTCTGTTGTAGGCAGCTTGTGGATCAACACAATGTAGTTTTGCCGCATCATCCATTGGGTAGTTTGGCCAGTCACACGCATGTAATGTTGAATGCGTCGTGCCGGAAAGGCTATAGCGCCCGTCATTGTTCCAGATACCTCTGCCAAGGAATGGGAAAACTGCAATTTTGGGCACCGCGAAACATGGGTGCAATCTCGTGATCTTGATAACCGGCCAATCCGCAGCCCACTCGCGTGACCCAATATCCATTGTTGACCACAAATGGCGATTGTGTGACACGCACAAACTCTTGAACATACAGTTCAATCTCGGCCAGGTCAAGGGTTTGAATTCGATTGTCTTTTGTGGGAATGGCATAGCTTTTGGTGTTGGGTTGCCAACCTTTTCCGCAACCATACTGTGCCTCAAAAAGTTCAAAGGCTGCTCGAGCAGCGCCTGCACCATGGATGCCAGCTAGATTGCTGCCAAACACAAACACTTCGCCATTTGTGGGCAAGGTTCCGTCCTCATGCCAGCGTAAATTTAGTTGGGGTGATTGCATTGTGCATGTTTCCATTTTGAGCAGAACAAGAGGCTGGGAACCACTTGCAGGCTCCAATTGACGATGCTGTCTGGACAGGTTTGAGGGAGTGTGTGACGTTTGCAAGCTTGTGCTAGGATCTGTTCACAACACCAAAGTGTGGAGTCTGTTGTCATGTTGCTAGTGTATAGTATCTGTGCGCCATGTCAACTGTTGTGCTAGGTCCAGGTGAGTTGAAACAGCATTGCCTGTTCTTTTGTGCGGAACAAACACCCATGACCATAATAGTGCCAACTTTGTGGTGGTAGATTGGTGCTGCACCAATTTTCAAGTGCATCTTCGTCCCATCCATCTGGCGGACGCTGCACCTCTATCCATCCTGCTGTCCTATAGAGTTTGGCCAAAATTTCCCTGTCAATTTCCTGCTGTAGGATGTCAGCAACAGTTGCTTCATCTTTGAGAGGTTTGATCAGGTGCATTTTTTTGCGAAGATACTGTTGTGTCAAATACATTCTCCTATATAAATTTTTGACTTGGGTTCAAGACCATGTCAACTGAAATGCTAGAGCATCCTCTTCTTTCAAAAACAAGATCCATCCATAGGCACTGAAAAACGTTCCAGGCTCACAAAACTTATACACCCACTGTCGAATGGGCCTATCCATCCATTCTGCTCGTGGATCAAGTGGAGGCCATTCTTTTTCATTGAGATCAACTCTGGCATACCACGGATCAGGAGGGTAAAACTTGCTGATTTTCATGACCATGCCAACAAAAATTGTAGATAGTCTTCTTCCCGGCGAAACACAAATTCCCAATGATCATGCCTATATGCATTGAGATCCAGCTGCTGAGCACACCAGTGGGCCATGGCTGCCTTCTCCTTGAAAGTACGGTGGTTGAATCCGACTTTGAAGGGAAAGTTGTCAACTATCACTAGCTAGCTCCATGTCAACAAAAATTGTAGATAGTCTTCTTCCTTGCGGAATCTAAAACTCCAGGCATCGCGAGCCCAATCAAGATGACCTAGATTTTGCTCACACCATACTGCCATCTGGTATTGATTGGTGAGAAAGTGCGCAGGTTGGGATCCATAACTGACTTTGAAAGGATACTCAAACACCCTACTAGCCTGCTACCAACAAAAATTGAACAAGATCATCTTCGCTGCGGAATTCAAATTCCCAGGGAGGTGGCATGTGCAACCACGCATTGGGCTCAAAAGTTTGTTCACAGTAGCGTTTCATTTCCTCTAGCTGCTCAGGAGTTTTGTGCCCCAAGCTTTTTGTGGTGACCTTGAAAGGAAAATCAAAATCCACCGTCATCCTCCCCAAAGTAAGCTGAATTGCACAGCATCACTTTGACGTTTGAAATCAAAAATGCTTCCACCATAGTAGCCTTTGTAAATCCAATGTCCTTTCCTAACATTGGCTCTCAGCCATGCGGTCACAGTGTTATGCTTGTTTTCCTGGCCCTGCAACTCCTGGAAATAAGTTGTCCAAGGATTGTAGTTCAAAGATACCCTATGCCATCCTGGAGAAAGCCGGGGTGTCTTGTGTACGTTTTGTTTGGTGAGGGAGACTTTGGCCATATCAAGTGTTTTTCTGTTTGATCACGGCGCCATCATGCACAATCCGAAAGTTGTGGCCCTCGTGGTATTTCTCAACCACCGTCTCATAAGCCTTCAAGGCATCTTCCAGTGAGCTGTAGCTTTTGTGCAAGGTCCACTTTTTCAAAGGCTCTCCTGCCAAAGAGTTCTTGCGCTGGAAACTCGTGAATCTCTTTTCGAGCCTGAACACAGCGATCTTCCCTTACCACAGCTTGCGGCAAAATACACTGAGCTGCGACGACGTCAACTCATAATCTATAGAGCTTTTGGGAATTTTCAGTTCTTCAAGAGATTGGTCCAGTATCCACTGCGGTTGTGGTCCCATACCCACATCAGGATTGGCACGTTGGTATTCAGCAACACGCTTGGCATATTGCAAAACAACGTGATTGAGGTCTATAGTTTGCGTCATACTAGCCCTCATTTTGTCAGCTGTAGTTCAAGTGCAACAGCGAGCTCCACTCTCGATAACCACTGGGAGTTTCCAGCATCTCTCGCACCTGTGGCGGCATGAGCATTTGAGCAACAGGATGATCAAACGCAAAACCCTCTATGACCTCAGCACCTTGAGCCCAAAAGTCACCATGCTGCAATGACCTGGAGAATGTTTCCAGAGCTTGAACAGTATTGTCAGCAACTCCCATCCACATGGTCAAGGTTTGCCCCTCTCCTGTGGCTGCATACTGTGCTACTACGGTGTAGAGTGGCATGCTCAATATCCTTCCCAAGTGAGTTGTGCCATCATACGATCCATATCACACCGGATCAAATGCAAGGCTTGATCGTAGAGTGTGACATCCATTGCGATGAGTTGCACTTCCCCTGAGCTTGCTGCCCAAAGCTTGTGATTATATACTGCTGCCACTCCCTGCAGAATGTCTTCATCACTCATGTCCAGTAGGTGTTGCTGCATGAGAGGACGTGGGGGCTTCACGGAAAATACACCCTTGATGGATCAGGTGTAGTCAGTTCGCGCAGACGGAGAAAAGCTTGGTCCTGATTGAGATAAAACTCCCAGAGACTCCAACCATATTTTTCTTCAAGGGCTTTCATCCAGTCCAGCACGTTCCTGCCCAAGGTGCGAAAGCCGGGCTCGCCACGGTAGACGCTGTAGCCCCAGATGATGGGCTCGTTATGCAGCAGGCCTTCAATCCTGCAACAGAGGATGGTGGGCATGCACTCAACGCCATACACCAACCAAAGGTCTCGATTGTGATTTTCTGGTAGAGCGGGATCAACTAGCATGCTTGCTTGACCTTTTTCCGTTGAGCTGTGTCCTTGAATACAATGCTGTGAGCTTGGCAGAATTGTTCAAGATCACTCATGTTTCCCTTGCTGAACTTCAATCTCTGCATCCAGGGCTCGACTGAAAACGCATCTGTTGTGAGTGAGGAGCTATCAAGAGTGGCATCATCCAGCTTCCACATAAATGGGCCAACAGAGGTACCATGTTGCCAAAAATGTTGTCTCACTCGGTGGAGCAATCTCATTTCCCAGTTCATCTAGGGTTCACTTGCTCCACTCTTTGTATTCATTGGGGCAGATGCTTTGTACTGGGCAACTGTCGCAATACCATTCATCGTCATCCTCCCCTAGAGAAAGAATGCAACCCCAAGGCTTGGCTTCTTCATCTTTTTTCCATCCCCACTTGACAGGCATGGTATCCGCGATCTTGGTGCAGAGCTTTTGCAGCTTGTCCTTTTTCATGCCAAGATCAAGATCTTGCTTGGCACGCAACGCATCATATTCTTCTTGTGTGAGAAGGTATTGCATGGATTAGCCTCCTGTATTGTTTTGTAGGATAGCACAGAGGTTGGGTTGCGTCAACAGCCTTTCTGCCATGTGCTTATACCATGGCCATCCATCCACGTGATCATGATACCAGGCCGCATCAGCATCCAGGGGAGGTTCCGGAAAAGGCTCAAAGCCACGGTATTCATTATCAGCTCGAGCCAAGGCCAGTGCTATATGCCGAGTTTCGAGTCCCTGGTTCATTCTTCAACTCCGAAATGTCTATCTATTGCCAATGTATAATCGTCAGTGCCATGTGGCTTATTACCATTGTCAATCGACAGATATAGTTTCATACATTCCCGCACAATCAGCTCAGCAAACTTGTCCAGCCCGCCATGCTCGATCAACTCCACAACAGCGTCGAGATTATTCAAGACGAAATCAGCATCACTTTCCAGATAACCAAGTGGATCAGTGTCGTCCAGAGAACGTCGCTTGGTAAACTGGATGCCTGCTTGAGCAGCAAGCCTGTCAACAAGATCCTGGTTCATTCTTTTCCCTTCTTTGAGAACGTTTGAACAATCACCAACTTCTCCTCTTCCTTGACGTCCAGCTCGTAGGCCTCGCTCATCCAGGAAATGGATTCGGGTTCACCATGCTTGCCGCCACCGTACCAGTAGGTCCAGCCCACCCAGGAACCATCTGCCATCTGGGCAGCCACGCTCCGGCTTTCATAGTGCCTGGAATATTCGCAGGGAATACCAGTTTCAACTTCGCCTTGGCGAAAGGCACACTCAATGTCCCAGGCATCTTGCTCCTCGTAAAGCTCGTCCACATTGTCTGCTGTGATAGCAGCAGGGTCAATGCTGAGTGAACCTTCTTCAACAAAATCGAGAAGGATTCGCTGTTTGATTTTCTGTGCCGGGGTCATCGTTTGTTGTCCTTATTCACGTTCAGGATTCCTTTTGCATTGATAAGCTAGAGTCAACCAAATGACTCCATGTCAACAGGAACATGGTGAGATCTTCTCGAAACTGAAAACTCCAGGTGCATGAGTATCCAGATCCCATCAAGGAATGCACTCCGAAGCCTCGATTCCATGTGGCTCCATGAGTGTATGGCCACATTTGGAGACACCAATATTGCACATCAACTATATCTTCAGCTGTGAGCGACACCAATGTGGCTGTATAGGGCAGCTTGGCCATCACTTTTCAGCCTTGACTTGCCGCACAAGGATCCTAGTGGTTTCAATTCTATCCACAGCAGCCCAGGCCACACCATAGGTCTCCACCAGAGTTTTGATCGCTTGTTCAGCCTCTTCCAGTGTGGAGACTGTACGATAAGTGCCGTTGGGACTGCTCACTCGAAACTTGACTGTGTCACCTTTGTAGGCCATTATTCGTCTCCCACAGATTGCTGAGATTCAACGGAAGCCTGCAACCTCTCGCGGGCTTCCTGATGCTCTGGTCCATACCAGGGTTGACTTTCAACCCATTCTCGGTTATCTCTGACATATTTTTCAGCTGCCGCACAAGCAAGCTCTTCAGTCTTGTACAACTCATGCCCTAGTCGAGGATAAACAAGCCCTTGGTCGTTGAGCTTTTCAAGATCATACATGTAGACTGTGTACATCAGCTCAGCCGGCTCAATGGATGCCAAGATGGGCCATCCACGAAAGTATATCCTTTCAATCGTAACAGGTGTGACGTCTCCTCGACAGTGTGCCCAACACTTGTCGCCAACACTGGGCGGAACTGGGATACCATAATCAGCACAGGAGTGCTCTTGCAAGATTTTATCTGAAAGCTCGCATGGCATCTGTTGCAAGGTCCAGCTGTCAGAATAGAGTCCTCCTTGGGCATAGGCAGGTGCTGTGCCTTCAGTGAAGCTGATTACCCAGGTGGCAGCCTTTTCCCATTGCAGGTGCTCTTTGGCTTGATCTGATGCAAACCTTGCAATATCACGTTGATCCTTGCCACATGATTTTTGAACAGCCAGCCACCACTCTCTGTTCCGGATATGGCTCTTTCTTCGATCTCTTGCTGCCTCTAGACCCGTTTCAGATAGTGGTGACAGTGTAGCTGCCATCATTCGTCCCCCACACTTTGCTGGTTCCACCGCGGCGCACGGAACAGTGAGCGTGCCTCGTCAACCCGGGTCTGCGTGCCAGTGCTTTTGCGGATCACATCGCACACCAGCTCACGCCAGTCCACGTGGCCCTCGCGATCCCACACGCGAAAAATCGCACTTCGCAGGTTGGGCTCAAGACCCGGTGCTGCCTCCAGTGCAAACCGCTTCCGATCGTCACCAAACTGCCGCCGGAGCTTGACGTACTGGTCCTTCCACATGTAGGCAGTTTGCCCCACACCTGTCCAGAAGGCATTTTCGTAACTGTCAATGCGAGCCAGGTCCTCCACAGGCAGAAAGCTCTTGACGTCGTCCAGCTTTTCCTCCAGCATGAGGTCGATGAGGTTCTTCTCCTGCGTGAGAGCATCCTTGGCGCGATGGATGCGCACATACCAGTCACTCTTGAGCTTGCACATGTGCCCATCATTCCAGCGCACGATATAGCCCTCGTGACCCTCCAGTGCTCGAGTTTCCTCCACCAGCTGTTCCATGCTGCTGATGCTGCCGGGCCGAGCCCGCACAACCTCCAGCTCATACTCAGCAGCCAGCTCTTGCATCTGGGTGTGGGTGAGATACTCGCCCGAGTGGGTGTGACGCACCGCAATCAGCACCAGCCGGTCCACAGGATGGTCCACCACAATGGCCTGCTGACGGCTCATCCACTCAAAGCAGGCAGTCATGTTTTGAGCCAGGGTGTCGCGAAAAAAGCGGTCAAGGTTGGGCCGAGTGGCCACAAAGGCCTCAGCCTGCTCACTCACTCCCGTTGCACCCATTTTGGTGCCCAGCCGATAGCCCTCGCCCACAGGGAATGCTCGAATCATGCTGCCGTCCAGCTTGTCCAGGATCACATGCGGCCGGCTGAGGTCGATGTTCTCCAGCAGCGTCTCGCGACGTTCACCAGCATTGAAAAACTTGTGAAACGGGCGGCTCACCAGCAAGCCATCAGGGTTGAAGATCAAACCCCTGCACTCGCGCCGAATGGCTTTCAGTCGCGTCTGCTGCTCACGCATGCGGGCGCTGCCACCACTGGTGTGGACCTCGGGGAACATTTCAGCGCCCATCTGAATGTAGTTGACCACAGTGCCCCAGGGCCGCTGTGCCACAATGAAACCCTCAACACCTTGGATAGCCTCAAGGACTTCCTCCAGCCGAGTTATGTGCGGAAACTGGTAGTGCATGGTCAAGCCCTTTTCTCTCTATGTGGGCATTATAGCACAGGCTAGGTGCCTGTCAACACATTTATGCCACTTGTACAACAACCAGACGGTTGACGATCCAGGCATGCAGGTCCACACGCTGGTTGGCCGGCGCGCACAAGATCAAGGGTTTATCCTTTTCAAAATGATCTCGAATGCTTTGATCAACCACTTCACTGCTGGCTGTTCGAAGGTCGATTACCTCTGCTCCATAATCGGGCAGGTCCGAGGGCTGCACCCCTTGAAGAAGCACGCCACATCGACCTACTCCTCGTTGCATAACGTACGTGAGCACAGTCTTGGCCGTATCTAGATCAACAGGCATATGTTTGGTCCTTGCTTACACTCTCATACTAGCATGAGACAGCGGGCTGTCAAGCTAGTATTTGACGCAGTAGTTGCCTGAGCTATACCACCCACTGGGACAACTGCTCCCAACCTTAGGTATAGCCTCTCGCCGGCTGTCCCTGTAGGGCATGCAATAACTCCCGCTGCTGTAATAGCCAGTTGGGCAACTACCGTTACGTGGCAAAGGAGTCTGTGCCCACGCTGGCACTGATAGGAACCAAGAGAAGGTGAAAACTGCCAAAAACTTCATGATCGTTACTCGCAAATTCGTTCGATGATGGGACGGCCCCACACGTCATAAGACCCCAGTCGCTCGCTGCAAACTGGTGCAGGAGCGTAGTAATGGGGAGCCAGGGCACCACCAACAATGGCGCCGCCAAGCAACCCTCCCACAAAGGGAGCCACCCAGGGGTTGCCGTGGTGTGGCCTTGAGTGGTAATGATGGTGGTGATAATGTGGTGCAGGGCGGTGATGGTAGTGCTGTGCCAGGGAGGGCAAGCTGGAGGTGGTGAGCAAGACTAGTGCAACCAAAAATGTGCGCATGACGAGACCTGTTGTGTTCTCTCTATTTAAGCTGCCTCAAGCCTTGTGTCAACATGCACACTGGTCGAGTATCGCTCATACATCTTCCACGCTCGGCTGCCAGGCTCAAAACTGTTGGGCTGTCCTTCCCGGAGAGCTTTCTGTGCCAGCTCGCTGTCGATCAGTCGCCGCATGCGCTTGGGACGAGTTTTGCGATTGAGCTTGAGATCGGGCAGAGTTTCCTGATATTGCCGGGTCAACTCAGCTGCCGTATGGCGTCGCAGGGTGTTGGCCGATTCCATCTCTTGCGCTTGGCGTGTCAAATGCGCCATCCTCACCATATGTTTGTGCCGACGATTGCACTCAGCTTCCTCACGGCGCTGAGCTTTGAGATCAGCTTTTGCACAAACCTTCTCATGGTCGGCACTCACCCCAGCCCAGGCGATCACACGCATGAACTCCTCAACATCCGTGTTGCCTCGGCGGTTGTTGCAGCGAAAACAGGCTGCCAACCAGTTGGTGCGATTGTCAGCGCCGCCCTTGCTGCGCGGAATCACATGCTCTATGGTCACACTGTCCCGATAGCCCTGCTCACCTCGCATCACACACTTGCACCAGCAGCAGCGCCAATTCTGGGCCTCACTCAACCGGCACCGAGTGTAGGCCTTGCGGGCTAGTGATCTAGCCCTGTGCGCCATGGCCTTGCTGGGATACACCTCAAGCCAGTATTCCAGGGTAAGCATGTGTGGATCGTTTACGATGCTGGGAACAGTGATCCGCATGCTTATTCTCCATCAACAAAGTTACATTAGCAGGAGGCGATCTGGATGTCAAACAGTTTTTGGCCGGGCGATTGGTCGAGAATACCAACTTTGTATCCTGTTTCTCCGTAAGCTGCGCCAGCCCAGCTGATGATCCCAAACTTGTATGACTCTCTTGGTTATGAAGCGTTTGGGCCGTTTGTAGGTATAGCGAAACAATTCAGGATTGGTGGTTGCTACAAAAGTTCGAGGCTTGCCATCGAGCCTGATATAGGTGATATATACCCAGCCCCGTCTCAGGGCAGCCTCAAGCGGACTGCCCTCAAGCAATAGTTCTTTCGCACGCATACCATATTTATACTAGACACATGGGGGAGTCTAGTTCAGCGCCATTCCTGTCCATTGGCGCGGAGTGCTGTGATGCTGTCGAGCGAGAAGCTGCGAATGATCACTTTGTTGGCGAGGCCACCTTGCCCCTCGTTATCGCTCTTCGTATCGTCCAGCCCTTCAATCTCAGACTTGTCTACCGGCTGGCCATCAACTAGGTATTCCACTTCGCCGGCCTTCAAAAAGATCACTTCAAGATAAAAATTGCCCTTGTGTTCCACAAAAGGCGTGCCGTCAATTCGGTGACCCCATGCACGCGGGCTGAGCTGGAAATCATCAGCGTCCTTGCCCTCTTGCACCAGCCGGCGCTTCACCATTGCCTCGTATGCACTGCCGTTTTGATTGGTGAAGCACATCACCTGTGCCCCGCTCATGCGCTTCATCACACGTCCCTGGAAAGGGTTCTTCTTCCCGCCCGGCAGAGCCACTTTTGTCAGTGTGTCCATGCCCACAAAAGTTCCGCCACTCAACTGGGAAAACGCTGCTTGTGCCACATTCAGCTGCATCTCAGTGCTCCTTGCTTGCCCACACATAATAGCAGGATTCAGGAACCGGTCAACCAGTTTTTACAGCCAATGCAGCTGGAAAAAGGTGCGGTCTTCTTCCCGTTTAAACCCTATCAGCAAATGCCCAAAAGCTTGCCACGCAGAATAGCCACACTCTTCATTACCAGGAAAATTCTCGGCTAGCCATCTGAGAATCTCATGATTTCGAGAGTAGTATTCTCTTCCGAGGTTAACCGAGTAAGAATAGATTGGTGTAGTGCTCAAGAGGGCGCTACCTCAAAACTCCAGCCATTGTTTTTGATATCTAGCTCTTCCACCCCTGCCCATTCCAGAAACTCCAGCCAAAGCTTGTGATCTCTGTGACACTCGAACCTTGGAGGATATTCAGGGCAATTGGGATCCACAAACTCATCTGGCAGGCTTATTGGCTCAGGAGTTTCCTTTTGGGTTACAGCTTGAATAATAGAGGCTTTGACATTCTCTAGGATATAGCGAATTGTGTGCTGACGTTCCAGCTCACGTTGGCCTTGGATTTTTTGTATTTCCAAATCCTGTTCCAGCTTGCGAGCTTTGGTCTGTGCCATCATTTGTCCCAATGTTGGCACTAGCGACGCACCTTGCGATATTCGCGTTCGGCCCATGCATCCAGTTTTTCAACTTCGTGTGCATATTTGGCACGGCTGATCTCGCCTCGCATGAACCTCTCGTCCAGCTTGTCCATAGCATGCTCAACTGCTCGTTCAATCCGATCTTCAGTCATCTCAGCCTCTAGTGTTGCTCAACAAATTCACTATAGCATCAACGGAAATTTTGTCAAGGAGAAAGGTGGGTCATGCCCACCTTTTCCTCACTGTCACTTCACATGCACAAAGGGCACTGCTGCACCTGGGACCATTGTGGTAGGCAGTTGACCATTCCACTTCTCTGCCGCAGTCAGCGCCACTAGGTCTGCGTTGGCGCGGAGTGCATCACCTCGTGCTCGGATGGCAGTTGCCTCAGCGTCGCCTCGCAGTCGGATAGCCTCTGCCTCAGCCTGTGCTCGTGCCTTAACTGCATCTGCCTCAGCTTGAGCCTTGGTCACAACAATCTCAGCCTGCACCTTTTCACGCTGGGCATTTTGCCGCAGTCGCTCCACCTCCACCTCGGCCAGCATTCGCTGTTCGATGGATTTCTCATAAGCGTCAGAGAAGTCAATGTTTTCAATTTGAACGTTTTCGATGATGAACGGTCCCTTGGCATTGGCCACAATAGCAGCCTTGACATCTGTGCCCAGTCGGGTGCGATCCTGAATGGCTGTTACTGCTGTGAAACGGCCCATAACGTTCTTGAGCTCTTCTCGCACCCGCGGAATAATCACGCGATCTTGTACGCCGCGCAGTCCACCAAATTGGGTGTATAGCTCATCAACATTGCTTTCGTCCACACGCCAGTTCACAGAGATGGTGATGTCTGCAGGCTGTTGGTCTCGGCTGTAGACAGCTTCCTTGTCCAGGCGCAGTAGGATAGTCTCAGTGCTCATCAGCACCACATTGTCGATGAAGGGCACTTTGAAGCCCAGACCTGGCTGCACCACGCTTACCAGCTTGCCGTTGCGGAGCAGCACACCGCGCTGCCGTTCGTCAACTGTGTACCAGCTGCCGAGGATCACTGTGAGTGCAAACAGGGCAGCCATTGCGCCACCCACCATGGTAGCGATGAATCGAAAATTCACTCGGGGAGTCTCCTGTAGAGGGTTGATTCGAGGATTGGGGTTACGCGGTGGTTGATTCCACATGTCAGTTGTCATCCTTGCGGTCGGGAGGGGCTGAGTCTCGATTGTAGAAACTTTCGATCAGCTTGCTGGCACCATAGGCACATACGCCAATGAGCACCAGGGCACCGATGAGTTCAATCAGCAATAGCATAGGCGGTGTCCTTTTTTGTTAGGGGTGAAGGTCAAGCGAGTCAAACAGAGCGCGGAAATTGGGATCGTTCCGATCGCCCAGAGCCCAAGCCACTGTGAGCTCGGAGCGTGTCATCAGCACCTGCCCGTTGTCCAGCACCTTGATGAGTTTGGTGGTGTCTGTTTGGGGGATCAGGTCCGCAATCTCAAGAGACTCAACCAGGAAGGGATAGGAGGGATCAACCACCACGCCCCAGCGCCAGGTATGATCCCACCGCCTCTCGATGCGCTTGATGTCATCCAGCGTGGCTCCCAGCACAATCGTGGTGTTGAAGTGGTCAGCCCCTTGCTCGATACCATCTGCCACATAAGCTTTGGTAAGAGGTCCCGTGGGCATAAGGGCCATCATCTGTACACCGGCATGATGCACTTGTGCGGCCAGCTTGCCCGGATTCATGCTGGGCAGATCAGTTCGGGCCAGCACGTAAACAGCTAGATCAGGCTTGGCATCCATGAGTTAGTCTCCTTGTGTAGCCTCAATATACGGCACAGGCAGACTGTGTCAACCTGTTTTTATCTCAATTCATGGGAATATAATCGCAAGCTGACAGCACAGTCTCACCATCAGGACCACACAGCCTGACATTGAATCTCTTAACCCTATTCCAGCCGTCATTTTCAATTTCAAACTCAAGCGAGAAATTTTCCTTGAGAAGTTTGACCAACTGTTCTGCCGAAATTGGTTCACTCACTACACACTTCCTTGTGTTTGTGTAGGGCACTATAGCAGAAAGAATCCTTGTGTCAACCCCAGGCGTTGCAGCAACCTTTGGGGCTCACAGTGCTGCCCAATTGAAATGTGTCAGGCATGAGTTTGTCCAGTTGAGCAAAGAGGTCACAAGTGCCGTCCTTATACCAGCTGCAATTCTCACACCGCACGACACCTTCCACATAGCCAGAGGCTTCTGGAGTGACGATGTTTTGAATCTTTTGGTTGTCGTGCGGCTTGCCCTGGATATAGAGTCCGCAACTGGCATTGGCTTTGACCACATCATCAGGTCCAAAAATGGCGCACCGCTTTTTTCCCGGCATGAACAGTTGGCAGGTGCTGCACTGAGCAAACTCTGAGGCAGCCTCAGGTGTTTGTGGCTCTAGATAGATGAATGCCCATCGGCCAATTTTGTCACCCTTTTTGTAGGTGGCTGACTCCAATAGGTCAATGAGTTTGCGCATGTCTGCCATAGTTGTTACCTGGTGATGAGTTTAACCATATTTAGGTGCGCCACTGCCTAGTCACTGTCCAGCATTGTGAGCAAAATGCGTTTGAGATCCTGCACCGTCTCAGCTGATTCAATAGCCTCCAGCAATGCCTCTCGTGTGGCTTGACGCTTGGCAGGCAGCAGCCCAATGGTCTCTCTCAGTTCCTGAAGTCTAGATTGAACGGGTTTGACTTTCTCAAGTGTGGGAGGAATGTCAATGCCCTCGTTGCGGTAAGCTTCGTGAAACAGCGGTCGACTGAAGTCACGCTCCTTGTCTGTTGTGGTCACGCCCCTCTCACACAACACGCCTTGCACATAGCCCAGCCATCTGCTGAGCTTGTCTGTAGGATACTCGTCAAGTTTGTCTAGGGCAGTTTGGCACAGCCAATACTCGTGGCTGTTGGGATGTAGCATTCCTAGATAGCGTTCAAATAAGAGACCAGTAGCTAGGCGCACAGTGAGAGGTTGTGTCATGGGACTTTATCGGCGCGAGTAGTTTCGAACATACTCAATAGCCTGGTCCTTGGTGTATTCCTCACCACTCCAGTCATTGAGGCTGTGATCTTAGTATGGGCCGTTAAACAATTTCGGCACTCTAGGGATATCAGCATTAGTTCTTCTGAGTTTGCAACCATGCAGCATGGCGTTGCCTATGCTGCTCTTTTAGTTTCGCAATCTTATTTTTGATGTATGGGCCAGCAGGCGCAAATACTGCACCATCCGGAATAGGAGGATTATCAGGAGGATAAGTGAATTGGCTTTCTTCTATATCTGATGTTTGTTTCATGTCCTCCTCAACGACTGTCATATTCCTGTATATAGTGGATTGCCTCATCAACTGTCATCTCTTCTCCGCTCCAATCATTTATGATGACTCCTTGATGCACCCGTACGAGTTCACAAAGAATGTCTTTCTGTTCAGGAGTGTCTTCTTGCAGCATGGCACTGGCTGATGCGCCCAGCCCAATATATCGCTTGATCAACTCTTTTGCATGTGGGTCACTCACATGGTAGCCCTTGATCGTGCCCCATTTCAGCAGCAGGTGGTCCTTGCTCATCAGGTGTACTCCGTTGCTTCCTTGCTCTTCCTGAGTAGATAGTCGGGCGAAATAAGCTTGGCCACCTTCCGCCCATGCAGGCTGTGATGTGCCTCCACCAGCGAGCGCACCACAATGCCCTCGCGGATGTTGTCTCCGCCCAGCTCAGTCCGGCCGTCTCGCACTCGCTCAAGCTCTGCCATGTCAAACACACCTTGGTAGAGAATGGGCACAACCGGTAGCCCTAGGGTGCGATCTACATTGGCATTCCCGTAGCTGAGACCGCCAAACCCATCAACAGTCCTGGGAGCATACTTGTGGCCGATCTTGATCTCAAACATCCGGAACTCTGGCTCCTTTGTGCCGTAGTGCAGATCTTGAACTCCTCGTCCGAAAATCTCCCCCATCACAAACACCGGGCACCCGCCGTGGGCGTTGCTGACTTCGCGCAGCTTGGCCTCTAGGTCATGGTTGGCAAGTAGGTTGCGCAGTGTGCGCACATAGAGGTTGCCAGCGTTGGCCTCGTTGTTCTTGAACGCCAAGCCCTGCGCCCCCAGCCCCTTGCTGTGGACGATGACTTCACCGTTTGAGCCGAACATCTCGGGATGGTCAAGCCCTGGCACGAGACCCATGGCTACGAAAGTGCCGTGCAGCTTCTCCGTAGCCACCACCAGCTCGCCCGGCTCGAACATGTCCGGCACGCTCTCCAGTCGCTCGAAATCGTAGCGCACGGTGACATCACCCAGACTGGCCACTTCACCAGCCATATGCACGGGCACGGGCGGCTCCCACTTGGTGATGCCAAGGACTTCCGCAACATTCTCGCCCAGCTCTACTATGTAGAGATCAGGGGCATCAGGGCTGTTGGGATCAGGGATTTCCAGCACCGAGCCACCACCAGTCAGCGCAAGTTCATCATCCCACTTGACGGGAAAGAGCACGCCCTCCGAGAAAATTCCTCGCAACTTGAGAGGCTTCACACGGTTGCCATCACTGCCAGCCAGCGTGCCCTTTCCAGTCTCCTCGTTCCAGAACTCCATGTCCTTCAGCAGCCAAGTAGGCAGCACCGAGGCCGAGGGAATGTAGACTACCCAGTTGCCAGTCTTGTAGCGTGGACTACCGTCCTCCAGCTTCCCGCTGATGCAGGTATAGCCCAGTCCTTCCAGCCGGACGATTGAAAGCCTGTCCGCGTTGGGATGATCAACAACTTCGGATACCCGAACAACAGGGCAAGTGAACGTGCTCATGTTTCTATTCCTTACACCAGGCCCATCTCGTTACGGATGAAGCGAAGCAGTTGCGCCATGTTTGAGACATTGCCCTTCTCACCAATCACCGAACGCACTGCCCGGCTCCGGATCTCCCGGGAAATAGTGAGTTGCAGGCTGGTGTTGATGAAGTCAATCTTCTCATTCACCTTACCCATCGTCATCCGATTGGGATTGAAGCGAGCGGTCCACTTGGCGCCCAGTCCGTCATTGCTGGGATCGCGCTTGCTGCTGATGCTGCGCACACCAACATTGGTAAGTCCCTGCGCTTCGTATTCCTGGATCAGAGCGTCCTTCTTTTCCAGCGCACGAGCGAGGTTGGGCTGGATCTCAGCTACCTCAACTGTTTCCCAGCCCTCATAGTCGGTGTTCACAAAGGCCATCATCAGTCCGCCGCACAGTGCTCGTGTGCTGCTTTCCATTCCCTGAAGGGTCTGTTCGTATGCCCACCGGCTTTTGGCAGCAGCGGTCTTCCATCCAACATTGGTGCGAGTGTCTTCATTGTGCACACTCACATGAAACAGCTTGCGAGCGGAATGCACATGCACGACCAGCTTCTGAGGCTTATTCATTTGGGTAGCTCCTTGCTTGTAAGCCACAATATAACAGGATTTTTCTGTGTGTCAACCGGCTTTTTAGAAGAGACTTTCCATGAAAGACTCGACAGAGTTTTTGGCGTCAACTAGCCCACATCCTGTTTCCTGTCGAAGCTGCCGAATTGCCTCAATTTTCTTTCCCTGCTTGGCGAACTCTTCCACAGCAGGACTGATGGTCAACCCAAGAGAGACTGGACGGTCAAGAATCATTAGCTTGCGCATGGTCTCACGGCTTTGTGCGTCAAAAACCAACAGATCTCGTGCATCTCGTGCCATAACATAGATCTCATGACCGATAACGCTGCCTCCACTGGCACTTTGTCCAGCCAGTTTCATAATATTCGTAATCAGGGAGGCTAGCTTGCTGGCGTCCTGATCATCAAGATCATCTAGTGTGCTGATTTCGCTCATTGATTTTTCTCAAAAACATGCAAACGAGTGGCTTGTTTGACTGTTGTTACCCGACGCACCCTGTATCCGTGCCTACTCAGCAACCTCATTGCCTCACAATACAGTGTGTCATTCCATCCAACAACTTTGATGCTTTGTCCGCCCATTATCCGCGAACTAGACATCTGACCCTGTCCAGCTAGTGTGATGAGACAGCGGATCAGCCGAGAAGGCGGAGCACCTGGGCGGCGGGCTCGGAGCATCAGAGCTTGTTGCCCTTCTCTGCCTCGCCCTTGCGCCAGGCACTCATAATCATCTCCAGCGCCTCGGGATATTCCTCGGCATTTTCATCATCTAGGAAGTCGCTGCCTTCTGTCATTTCCTCATGCTGCGCACTGAGGATTGCTGCCTCTAGCAGCCGCATGAGCGTGTCCTGCATATCAGGGTCCAGTTGCCAACCCTCAGGGGCAGAGATCACTCGCCAACCTGGGGGAAGTTTGTAGGGGCTTTTGGGTTCCATAGTGTGTGTTCCTTCGTGTGCTGGTTGTTATAGCATGGGCTACAATTCAGTCAATTTGAATTTAGAGCACTTTGATGATGAGATGGTTGCTGTTGAGTTTGCCTGTAAGCGTCCAACTTTTGCCTTTGATTTCGGCTATCAACACCTCAAGACGTCGAATGGTTGTGGCACTGGTCCAGCGAGGCAACCAACTTGTGGGGTCTCTGAGCACACGTCCTTGACTCAGGGAGGGATCAAAGTTGGTGATGCGTGCGCCCTTCATGCTGAGCTTGTTTGTTCCGCTGCACCTGTACACTTCCACATGTCGTGTTTTAGTGTTGTAAGCCACAACTGCTTCAGCCCCTACCAAGTTGGTGGGATCAATGCTCTGTAGACCCAGCGCAGTGTCTTCATCCTTCACCCGCACCTTGCTTGCTGCCGCCTCGCCTTTTCGGTCACGAGCGGCTGCGGTGCTGGCGAACTTGCGAGCTTTTGAGGCTTTTTGTGCTTGCCCTCTGCTTCTGCGTGCTGACGTCAGCAGGTTCAGAGTCTCCACTATAGTTCGAAGAGGTGCTAACCAAGCGTCAACAGCGGGGTCGTTTTGACACTCTCGGAACAGTGTTTGATAGTGCTCTACCAGTTGACGATGTACAATCTGGTTATTGGGAGCATATCTTTGAACAACTGCTCGAGTCTCCCCTGCCAGCTCGCGAGCCGAGAGGTGGTTTTTGATCACACGAGTTTTGAGATTGTCCAGTTGGCTGTAGCAGGCCACATATTGTGCAATCTGCCGGCTGCTGGCTGTTTGGGGCAAACTGGTCCAACTGGGAGTTGCCAACTGGGCTTCACTCTCTAGATTTTCCAGAAACTTCAGAACACGGATGCTGCTACTGGGTTTGAGTTTGGCTCCGCGGTTTAGGCAATAGGCAATCTTGCCCTCAAGCCCTACGAGATTGTTGGGGTAGTCGAGCACACCAAAATCTTTTTGGATGCTGGTTGCATAAGTTACTAGCTCGTTTTTCAACTGACGGTGATCAAGCTCTGTGTTCAAAAGACACAACACAAGACTGTATTTTTGATCAAAGTCAGCTGCGGTGTAATCCAGTTGTGCAGCCAAAAGCTCAAGATCTGTTTTCATGCTAACCTATTATAGGGCACACAGCCCAAGTGTCAAATGCTAGCTATAGGCCAAAGCAAAGTGGGCGTATGCCGACTGGTTTTTGAACCTCAAGATCCAAGTGTAACCAGTTTCCTCAAAAACAGCACCATATGCGGCCAAAACTTTGTTGATGTCGCCTACTCTGTCTTCATCTCTTAACAAGTACTGCCCCTCAAGTGTCTTGATAAACCGGTGCCACCATTCGGGATTATCTCTCCACCATCGACCCAGATCCACAACGTGTTCCTGTTCTATGTCCATTTCAAAGCAAACTCCGCTGCAATTTCTTCTTGGTCAAAAAACCAATAATCACCACTACGATGCCAGCCTCCAATACCAGCATTGTTGTTGCACCAAATCACCAACACTAGATACTGCTTGATATTTTGTTCAGGATGGTAAACAGAATATTTCATAGCCATGCGAGCGTGAACGCGATAAGATCTTCTTGCTTGGAAAAATGCAAAAGACCGTTGGAATAGTCTATCTTAGCCCCATGACAGTTGTCATGCATCCATTCAGAAAATCGTGGCCAAACAACATGATAATTATCATGCTCTAGACCATAGCTCTCTAGCAATCGCCTCCATAAACTGGGATAATCCTTCAAATCAACCCTATACAACAAAGTCGCTCCAGGCTAATCTGAACAATGTGGCATCAGATTCGTTCCAAAAATACCAACGAAGAGTGATGTGACTTCCATCAGGCTGCTCATCTTCTGGGCATTGAGCATCAATGTGCAACATAGTTGCCCAACCAATATGAGTGAATTGTTGGTTGCACCAAATTTGAACACGTTGGCGATCAGGATTACTGTATTCTAGAACCCTTGTGGCTACCCAATATTTCATGTGCCCCAGATCAATGCTGTGCGTGTTGCATCACCTTGATGGGAGAAATACAACACGCTCCACGCTGCCCAAAACCAACTGTTGTGTTCGAAGTTTTGCTCCAGCCACTGAGTGATGATTTCTCTATCAGAGGGCCAGTTTACTTCAACTCTATAGGGCCACTTGCTTTCCATCAGCCAAGGGCTATTCTCACAACAAGGTTGTTGGTTTGGCATTGGCATTACTCTTTGGAGGTGGCTAACTTTTCAAATGTGTTGCACTGAAACCTTCGAAACCGAGGAATGTCTTGACTCCGTAAATTGTACGAGTAGTTGATAATACCTAACCCGCCATAGCCTTTTGAAACCAATAATGGCCAAAAACTGCGAGGCAGGAAATAAAAATGTGTTTTCAACTCTAGTGGATTATAAATCAACACTCGTAAAGGGCCTGCTTTCAAATTTCCACCAGCAGTGCGTACATTTTTGATACTGCCCGAATGCGAATTTGCACTGCTGGGATTTGGGCTGAAACTACTGGTCTTGCTGTCGCTGCCATCACAAAAATCCTGATGCTCACCATCAATCAAAGTATATCCACCAACCGCAGCAAGGCTCTCTTCAACCAGTCTCTCTACATTGAATAACTCTGGTCGTAAGAGGCCAAACAGCGACAGCTCTTGATTGTCAATGAAATCAGGATGGAAGTTTTTTATAACATCACGCATCAAACAATAGGCTTTGCTCATGAGCTGATGGTATCCTATTCTGCCGCCAGCTCAAGTGAGGCATAGGGATATGCAGTGTTCAAGAGCTCAAACCGAATGTATTGATTCCGTTCAAACATCATGTCACAAGCTGTCTGGCGCATGGCGCGAAGCTTCACAGCCACAACAGGCTCATACGGCCTCTCTCGATGTTCCCTTTTCAGCTCTCGAATGGCCTTGCAGACGACACTGTATTGACGGCGCCATGCATCACGACGAGCAACAGCTCGAGAATTGGCACGGCGAATTGACTCGGAAACGCGGGTGTTCATTTTATCGCACTCCAAATTTGCGTTGTTTCAACAGTTGCTAAACTAGTGTAGGAACAATAACTGTCAAGCACAGTTTTATTCCCATACCAAACAAAACCAAATGAGATCTTCGACATTTGCAAACAAGAACTCATAACGGCTGCGATCATAACAACGTAACGTCCAGTTTATTTCCTTGCTGCCCAAATTGTCAGCGCACCATCCAATGCACTCGCTGGCCTCTTGGACACTCATTCGCATGAGTCTGGTATTGTGCCATGTTACAGTTTGCATTGGTCAAAATTTATGCTAACTTGAAGATCATGTCAAGGAGAAAGCCCGGATTGCCTCCGGGCTTTCCAAAACTCAGATAGTATCCGCGTTTAGCCGGCAAAGTTGCCTTTGCCAGTGCACATGAAATAGTCATATGCCTCTGCCGCATTGTCTTTGTATTCTGCGCGGAAATAGCCGGCCAGCTCACTGTTGCTCGCCCAGAGCAGATTCACGTTGCTGTTATGCGTTTTGACGTCGCCAAAAATGGCACGAATGATGGTTGTAAACATTTGCTTTCCTCTTTCTCTATGTTGCACTGCAATATTTACAAGCTTTTCATGTCTCTTTCAAGCGTTGTTGCTCAGACACTGGGTTGCACAACACACATAGCTTGGCCTCTATCCTTGCACAAAATGCATAGCTGCCAATAGTCAATCAAACTCACGAGGACTTCAGCTCAACACCATCGACAGAGATCAAACGGTCAAATCGCAAACTACGCCATGCTCCGGCATCCAAATCCCACACAGCAATGAGCATTGGATTTTCACTTCGAGCTCGACGATTATTGGTCTTGAGCTCAAGTGGCAGTTTGGGCAGAAGCCTCTCGTCCAAGGTTGCTCTCATGTGACGCTGTGTGCCATCAGCTTTTGTGAAAAAGACCTTTGTTTCGCCCATTACAAGCCGTTGAATAAATTGGTCTCGAGTCATTTGATTTGTTTCTCCACCTGTTTCAAAACTCTTTGCATATCGGGATTCACCAAAGTCTCAGCCTGTTTCCAAGAGGCTGTTTTGAATTTGTCAAGCTCTTTGACGTCTCGACCTTTTGAGTCTTTGAACGTGCTCCGACACACCAAAGTTTGTGGATCAGGCATTGTCACAACACGCCAGAGATACAATACAAGATCTTTTTTGGGCTTGTAGGTGAAAACTCCTAGAGGCACAAGGTCTGTTTCCTTTACTTCCAAGCCTGTTTCCTCTTGAAGCTCACGCACTGCTGTTTGCAGAAAGCTTTCTCCAGAGTTCATGCCTCCCTTGGGGAGATCCCACCATTTTCCGCGTGTGACATGTCCCAGCACCAACTGTTCACCATTGGTGATTACAACCCCGCAGCTTGTTGTTTTTGCCATATTTTTTCTCCACTAGCTGTTGAGTTTAACACTCCTTTGAAGTTTGTCAATCCAGTGAAATTGTAATCTCTCCTAGGGTTTGGTATAGTAGGATATGCAGCCCAAGATCTACTGTCTCACATTTCGCAATCTCAGCAAAGCTCACAGAATGCGGAGTCGCTTCCAACAAGTGGGGCTGGACATAACTCTTGTGGAAAGTGTAGCTGCCAGTCATCCCACACAGGCGCCCGATGTTTGGCAGAAAGAGCGAATCAAAAAGGAAAACAAGTGGAGTGAGCTTGCATGGAGTTGCATGGCTGGCCACATGAAGATACTCAAAAAGTTTCTCTACTCTGGCGATGAATTGTGCATTGTGGTGGAGGATGATGTGATGATACGGCGAGATTTTGCGGAAGAGCTGCCTTGCGTTGTGGCCAACTTCAACAGACTGGACTTGGATATTTTGATGTTGGGCTATCTCAGGCCTGAAACCATCTCACGAGTGGAAGCTACCATGCCTTTGATTGGACAGCCTTACACCTATCACAGCTACGAGTTCAATGTGTATGGAACGCAAATGTATATGATACGCCGACGACACGCTCAGTGGGCAGTGGATACATTTGAAGATCCTGTTCACCAATGGAAAACTTTGGTAGATCCAGGATACACAATCTCAAACAATGCCGATTGGACCATTACCAAAAGCGGACGTAGAGCACTCATTTATCCCATGCTGGCAGTGGAAGAGGCTGGTGGTGGGAAAGGTTACAGAGACGATACACAAACTCAATGGCATGATCTCTGTCACAATGCCAACTACCAGCCTGGCATCCACATCTAGCTAACTCTCGTCAAACAGACGCTCACGCTCATCAGCCTCAAGCAGGTCACATTCCTGGTAGGCTTCCAGCTCAGTTTTGGATTGCAGGGGGAGCCGTGCGCCTTGGGTAGTAACTGCTACCCAACGACGCGTCTGCTTGTCGTAATCTAGATATTGAATGCGCATTGTCTGTTCCTTACCTTACACTGCTACCTTACGAGGCCTGCCGCGTCGCTTGGGCTCGCCACCAACTGCTGCGGGCTTGGGCACTGCCGCCTTTGCTGGCTTGCTCATAACCTTGGTCATACGTGCACGCCGTGTGCGTCGCGGAGTTGTCTCTCGAGCAATCAGCGTCTCAGGCATGTCGCTACGTCCCATCATCACTGCGGCAGCCTCGCGCACCACAGTTTGATCTTCTGCTGGGAAATCACGCAGTTTGGTTGCAAAAATTGAATCCAGCTCAGTTAAGGCCTGTCCTACTCGAGCCCAGTTGTTGAACGTCACATCGCACTTGAAATTGGGTGCGCTTTGAATCATGAACTGACCCAGCTTCACTAGTGCAGCAGTATGCGTCATAAGCGTATCTCCTCGTTTGAGTAGGTATTGTAACATGAAAGTAGATCTTGTCAAGCAGGAAAGTAGCCCTAATTCAAAATAGGCCCATCTCAAGCTCATCTAGTATATGAGCTGACCATGCCAATTTGAACATCAGCGCACCTTCCTTACTAGTAAACTCAAAAATAACGCACTTGGTGTCATAACCTGAAATGTCCCAAGGGTGTTCGCCAACACTCCTGTGACCCAAGGTATTGTAACACCAAGCCCTCATTTCGTCCAGGAGCGTAATATTATTGGGAACCCAAATCCAAATTTCCCTACGGAACGTAGCCCGCTCTAGTTTGTTTTGAACCACTACTGCCCCCATGTGAGCTTGAACAATACTTGGTCTTCCAACTCTTCAAACCAAAAATTGCCCAAAAAGGTGTAGTAGCACCGTCCTCCTGGCACTTCTCTCAACCATTCCAAGACTACTGGCAGGGGTTTTCCTGTGCAATGATGCCAAGTTTCAAGTTGGCTCCAGTCCATCTCATCAACCTCAGTCATCCCAACACCATGTGAGCGTGAAGATTGCATAATCATCTTCATGTCGGAACCATGCCCACATTTCGCCAGCGCCGCCGCTGCCTTCGTATTGGCATGACCAAATGGCATCAGGATGGTCCCTGTTGGGGGTGCCCCACTTTCCCTTGCACCAACTGGTGATTTCGGTGAATTTCAGGAAGCTGCCTACAGCAACTCTTGCAAAATAGGGAAAGCGTTTCCTACTCACACAATTGTCAGGTGTTCGGCGCAAGGTCTAGTCCTTGAACAAGGCTTTGAGCTTGGTCCAAAAAGTGGGTTTGCGTGGCACATCTTCACCTTGCACATTGCTGCGAGGCGGTGGCTTGCCCTTGTTCTTGGAGTTCATTTCTGCAAGATACCCGTCTACCCTGCGATCCCAAGCAGTCAATCCATTGGGACCGCCCCACACCTTGACTTTGAGATCTAGCCCGCTGTCGATGGTTTTGTCTCTACAGCGGCAGTGAACAATATCAATCTTCAATCCAAGCTTCTCTGCATCTTGCCAAATGTGCTCCATGAAGCTGTGTTGCCAGCGTGCAGAGATTTTGAAAGTCCACGTTACACTGTTTGTGTAGCGAGGCTCGCGATACACCACTCGCTCGCGCACTACCTCGCGAACTTGTGGAGTGGCAGAGGCGCCCATCAGCTTGTTCAACCCATCAGAGGCTGCCATTCGGCGTGCAGCATGGAAGGCAGCTTGCGCCTCTCCATCGCCTGTGGTGGGATGAAAGGCACGTTCCAGAACTTTGCGAAACTTGTCATCCATGTGTCTATCCCAACATGATCATGGTGAAGAGCAAGAAGAGCGGCACAGCCAGTAGCATCCACTCAATCACAAAACAAAGCAATACCAAGCTTGCTGTCCAACTCAGCAACGCCAAAAAATGCCAAACCCCAGGCTTCTCAAGCACATGGGTTTTGGTTTGGTGCCAGAGAGTGTATCCAAGGCCCCAAAATCCCAAACACATGGCAATCAATGCAACATCATACAGCATTACCAGTCACAGTCAATGCGGAATTGATGTGCCAGCCGGCCAATCATAGTTTCGGCTCGGCTGGGCCCAAAATCCTGTTGCAGAGTAAGCCAAAACCTTTTGATGGCAGCGGCACTGCTTTTGACCATAGCTTCCATCAGTTCTTTGTCTTCGAAGGCAGCAGGGCTGACATTGATGCTCATTCCAGCCACAACATCGGCCGCAACAGAGCCAGGCATGCTGAGATCAATCACCAGCTCGGAATAGATCTGTCGCATGATCTGATAGTTGGGCACAGTATTGAAATCTACGTCAGCCAACGCTTTGGCAGCGTCGAGCATGTTCTGGCGAAGCTGTGCGTGCGGCCAATTCCAGTGTGTCATAGCCCAATCCTTCTCTGCGTTGTGACCAGCAACATAACAGAAGGGTTGAATGGTGTCAACCCTTATACCTCTCCACCAAAGCCTCAAGCTCACTCAAGAGCGTGCCCATGCTGCTGGTCTGCACCACCGTGCTGGTCAGTGTGCCGTAGTGCATCTCCAGCGTCTGAAGGAGTAGCCTCTTGAGCCCTTCCTCATCAGGGCTGTGCCTCAAGGTGCTGTTGGCATAGAGCGTTTCAAGGCTCTTTTCCTTTACCTCAAACCAACTGGTGAGTTGCTCCAGCGTCCACTCGCCTCGCCGAATGCTTTTGAGCACTTCACTGTTGCGCTCAATGTCAAGGTCATGCTCCACCAGGATCTGCTCGCATTGCATCATGAGCCTCACCACATGGTAGGCAAACTTGAGGTCAAAACCATGCTCCTCGATGGTGGCAGCTCGCTTGGGGTTGCTGCTGTTGGTCTTGTTCTCGATCTTGCTCATCTGGCTGTAGGCGTAGCCACGAAGTTTGGCCATAGCCCCTTTGTGCAGAAACAGTCGGCGATTCTCCCTCACATGCTCAGCGATCTTGGTGGTGTGCAAGATGCAGCGTCGTGGCAGAAACAACACATCTAGAATGTTGGGGTTGTTCTCCATGGCCAGATGGAAGAAGTCCACAATGTTGTAGATGCTGAAATCATACTCTTTGCGTTGATCCGGCAGCTGAATGTGATGCTCGCTCCACACTCGAAACCGCTGTTCCTGTGTGCCAAAGCCATAGACTCTGCCACCGTCGGTGAAGGGAAACACAATCTCACGAGGCGGGATGCAGAAGCCAAAGCAATCCATGTCACTGGTGTCATTGCTGACGCCATAGGCAGCACTGCCAGCATAGCCCAGAAATTGGGTGTTATCTGGAAGCCATTTTGGCGGGTGTATGAGTTTTCGCTCAACCAATGTGTGAAGTAACATCGGGATCTCCTGTCAAACAGTTTGCATGGTTTTGATGGCAGCGTCTAGCTGAGTCAACAGAGTTTGATGCTGCTCAAGGCAGGGGCATCGGCCTAGTGTCCTTTGAAGGCACACGCATTCTCCATGCCAATCCTCATTCTCAATATGAGACCGAGCTGCCTCGAGTGCAGCTAAAACCTGTTGTTTGTAGTCTAACATGTGAAGTGTTCCTGTTATATTTCCTACAATAACAAGGTCTACACAGGTGTCAACCTAAAATTTGATGTTTGGGTCTCGGGCTCGAAGGATGCTTTTGATTTTCTGAGCTGTTGATTTGGGCCACATTCCCCGACGCACTTGAAGATCGATTACTCGTGGATCAGCCAAAAGCAGCTCGCGCGGAGTGTATGCATGAATGTCTACTATTTTGAAACATTTGG